>Ga0307515_10014788_pt1 | contig 14436 bp, 3 predicted proteins | sample 17_EM_MG_FD_194513 | JGI IMG/M metagenome (GOLD analysis project Ga0307515, IMG submission 194513) | Populus trichocarpa ectomycorrhiza microbial communities from riparian zone in the Pacific Northwest, United States - 17_EM | ecosystem: Host-associated > Plants > Roots > Unclassified | place...
AACTTATACTTTATTAACGAAATTAAGCACCCTAGTACTAATAAAGCTTTTAAAAAATTAAGGCTTGTTATATAAGCCTATAACGACTAAGGAAAGAACTTAGTCCTTACGCAATCGCCTATAATTTAACGGGTTAGTTAACGGATTATACTTATACTTATACCTAGACTATAGCAAACTAAATCCGTAGCCCTTTACTTATAGGATATCTTATAAGCCTATATTTAGTCTAATACCTACCTAAGTAGGGACATCTTTATACAGCTACCCCTTAAGCTTAACCTATAACTAGAAACAATTTTATAGGTCGTAAAACCTCTTTACAGAGTACTAAAAGCTAGAAACTATTAGTTTAAGACATACCACTAGTATTATATTAGTAAGCTTAAAATAGAACAGTTAACCTATAACCCCTACCTCCTATACAGCCCATTAAACGGCCTTAGTATTATTAGACTCTAAATAGATAATACCCTATTCCTAGTAGACCACCTTTATAGACGCTAAAGAAACTAAACTATAAAAGGCTAAGTTCTTAGCAAAGCCGTAAGAGTAGTTAACTAAGTAAAATCTAATTAAGTTTAATGGAGGCCTAATTATATAAAGGGGCAACCTAATTAAGCTAACTTAGAAACGCTAAGCTTAAAACCTAAAGCCCGTTATAGCAAAGCCTACGGACCTCACTAGCTCCCATAGAGAAACCTATAAGACTATAAATATAAAGGACTAATACGTTGCATAGCGTGCAAGAGGCGCCTATATTGCCATAGTCTGTCAACCTAAATCTGCCTATAATTTATCCTTTACGGCCCAGGCAGTAGATCCGCAAAAAGAAAATATTAAGCAGCTTAATAAGTGCATTCAGTAGCAAATTAACAATATAGTAAGGGGACTTACTTTCATACCACTAGACCTAAGTTCCCTTAGCTTACTAGCATTTATAAACGCCTCCTTTACCAATAATAAAGACCTATTATTACAAATTGGCTTTATAATTATACTTACAGACCATAATTAGGACGCAAATATACTATACTAGTCTTTAATTAAGTGCAAATAAGTAACCCGTAGTGTACTAGCTTCTAAACTATATACACTAGCTTATAGATTTAATATAGCAGCCATAATCAAATTAACAGTCCAGAAGATTCTATAACTAGAGTAGTTACCCCTAGTTTTATACACTAATTTAAAGTCCCTTTATAACTACCTAGTTAAACTAGGTATAATATAAAAGAAGAGGCTTATAGTTAACCTAATATGCTTATATTAGGCCTATAAACGATATAAGATTACGGAGGTTAAATAGATTAGTAGCGGAGATAACCTAGCAGACGCCGTAACTAAGGTAAAGCTATGTCAAGCTCTTAAAGCCCTAATTAACACAAATAAGCTTAACCTAAAAGTTATAAAATAGGTAGAGCGAGACTAACAGAGTATTTACGGTTTAGTTACGGCCCGTCGGAAGGCTATACGGTGCATTTACGGCCCGTCAAAAGGCCGTATAGTTCATTTTATGGACCATAAGCAGGACTTACGGCCAGCTTAGAGCACCATTTAGAAGGCAACCCAGAAGGCACCTTAGGAGGGATTTCCTATGTATTTCCTTACGTGTTTTATAGTTCTATTAAGGCAATTACGGAAGCTATATATAAGTGGTTTCATTTTCTAAGTACTGCTAGTATATGATTATAGCACCTAGTATACGAACGCGTATTTACGCGTTCGTGCACTAACCACCTACGTGCTAACTAATTAGGGGGGAGGCGCGTTAGTATATAGACTACGTAGTCTACCTTAATAGAATCGATAGTTACTACCATCCTAAAAAGTATACGATATTATACGTATTTCGTGCCCCGGGATACAACTCACTCGTGCTATTAAGTTAGTATAAACAATAAGATTCTTAGCTTATATCTATAATTTACCTTAAATAGTAATGTGCCTATTCCCTCTTAAGGTATTATATTATATATAAACTATATAACTAGTAATAATAATACCTAATTATTCTGTGTATAATTAATATAATGCCTTAAATACTACTCTAGTGTCTAATTTAGTCTTTCCGTTTAATTGTCTGTCTGTAGATAATATATAGTAAAAGTTACTACTCTAACTCCTTATTCTATTAAAAATACTTCCTAAAATACTACTATAAATCTTAGATTTCTATCTAATATAATTTTACTTAGTGCTTTATGTCTTATAAATACTTCCTTAATATAGATTCTAGTAATATCTTCTGCTAATATTTCCTTTATATATACTATAAAGTATCCCTACTTTATAAGCTTATCTACTATTACTAAGATCGCGTTATAATCTTATCCGGTAATAGGGTCTCTTAATTTTAATAACTTAATAATAAAGTCCTATAATATAACCTCCTATACTCTTTAGTATTTTAATAGGTTATAGCCCTTTATATAGCTTATACCTTATTAATTTATTTCTTTAGCAATCTAGATATTCCCTTATAACTTTTTATACTAAGCCCTAGATTTTATTAATAATATACTCTTTCTAGAGTCTTAATACTAAGCCTATGGCTCTATTATGTCCTTAAGTTATTCCCTTATAGAATTCTTCTATAAATTGTTCTGCTATACTTCTTAGGATATACTTTATTTCTTAATTTTTATATATATCCGTCTGCGGATCTTCTAGCTATACTTTTAGAATTCTTTATACCTAAAAGCTTTCTAGTAACTTATAAACTCTATTTAGTTTTGTATAATTACAGCACCTAGTATATGAACGCGTATTTACGCGTTCGTGCACTAACCACCTACGTGCTGACTAATTAGGGGGGAGGCGCGTCAGTATATAGACCACGTAGTCTACCTCAATAGAATCGACAGTCACCATCCAAATAAGCATACGATACTACATGTATTTCGTGCCCGTGGATACGACTCACTCGTGCTATTAAGTTAGTACGAATACTGATCAGTAAGCGCGCACAGATCAGCAATCACTCGACACCTCCCACCAAGAGATACACGACAGCGACCACCCATTTAGACTCCTAGTACGACCTACTGGAAGGTTAGAAGTCGGGGATTACGGACTTATCACTAACTCTATATACTTATTTAAGTCTTAATACGGTTTACTAAAAGTATAATAGACGCGAATATAGACCTATACGGAACCCCCTACCCTTAAACCTTAAACCCCTATCCCTACTACACCCTCTTTTAATACCTCCGACGTCTTTTCAGACCCCTTACGGAGACCCCCTACCCTTCTGCGAACCGTTACGGACTCGTTAATTACCTTTACGGACCATTATAAAGACCTCCTACCCCTCTACAAACTACTATGGACCTGTTAAAACCCCTTACGGACACCCTTACCCTTTTACAAACCGCTATAGACATCAACCGCCTTTACGGACCACTATAAGACCTCTTCCACCCACTGCGTACTACACTACACTATATAGTATAGCAGACCTAAGGAAGCAAGTCAATAAAGGCCAGGAAAAGTAGAGGTAAGGAGCCGACCTCACGTCTATACCTAACATCAATAACTATATTAAATTTAAAGTTCTTAAATATGAATATTTTAAGCTTATAAACGTTGACCTATAGGAGCAATACTAGGAAGGCTTCGCGGACTTTATGGAAGCTATCTTTAAAGTATGCAACCCTACTACCATCCATAACCTACGGACCCTCTTACATAACTAAGGTGTATAGGTTAAAAGGAATAAACGAGTTACTATTGTATAGTCCTTGTACAATATAATACACAAGAAGGACCAAACGGAATAGACTAAAGAGGAAATCCTAGACCAGTTCTAAGAAACTAAGGAACTCTTTACTTCTTCTAAACTTAATATAATCGCTGGCCTTATACCTAACCCACTTAACCAAATTCGTCCTACAAACCTAAGCAGTCTTAGAATTAATCTTACTGGCCAAAGTACACCTAGTACTTAAGTTACGGACCGCAATACCCCCGCAACCTAAATTACGGACCGTAATACCCCCGCAAACCAAAATACGGACTAAACCCCTTCCGTTATCTAAGTCACAGATCTATAAGCCATATATCCGTAAACTATATATCCGTAAGCCACATATCCGCAAGTCACAGATCTGTAACCTACTTAAGTAAAGACCTATAGCAAGGAGCTAGCAAACCTAGCTAAGCTCTATACTAACAAATCTAAGTACAGCAGTGAAAACGACAACTTTAACTTTAAACTAACTATCTTTACGGACCTCTGCCAGAAGGCTAATATTCCTAAACAGAAATTTAGCCAAGCCTACTCTACCATGCTACGCGGCCTAGCACTTAACTACTACTATACTAACCTTAAAAGCAACCCTCTTAGTATTCCCTTTAATAAGCTATATAAAGCTACTCGTAACTACTTTAAAGGACCAGAATATAAGCGTAATATCCTTACCTAATGGAATGCAACCAAGCTACGGACCGTAATTGACAAGAATACTAAAAAATCGACTATAGAGTGCCTGCAAATTCTCATTAAAGACCTCCAGCACCTACAGCACGGCCTTAACGCTAAGCTTTAAATAGACGACTTCCTGCACAATAAACTTATTACGGCCTGCCAGGAAGTAGAGCCCTGCAAGTACGCCTACTACAAGCCTATAGATACCTTAGCTGGCCTTATTAATAATCTACGCTCCTCTATTGTAATGTACGAAGTCTCAAACCCACCAGGCAGCACTTAAGCCTTTGTTACGGATATTCAATATCCGCAAACAGACTTAGACGTCTACTTTACGGACCTGCTGGATTGACACATACGTTGGACCCCCTAAGTATATCACCCACGACGCCGGTAGGAACTTTATCAGCAAAGAATTCCAACAGTACGCTACGGCCATGGCTATTTTAACAAAAGCCGTTCCAGTTAAGGCGTATTAGTCCATTAGGCTTATTAAGCAAGCTCACCTAGCTCTACGGAGAGCTTATTAAATTATTACGGACGACTACAAGGACATCCAAAAGGAACTAGCTTTACAGATGGCTGTAAAAGCCGTCAACGACACCGCTGGCCCTGACGGACTAGTACCCACCCTCTTGGTTTACAGAGCTTACCTAAGGATAAGCAACCTAGGCCCTCCTGCCCTGTCTATTACGGAACAAGCAGCTGCAATACAGAAGGCAATAGCTAAAATAGTCAAATTACGGGCCAAACAAACTGTTAATAACGCCCTATACTACCGTAACGGACCTAATACAACCTTAGTATACAACCTCCCGCTTAACTCTGAAGTCCTCATATAGCGTGAAAGCGGCAGCTGGAATAGACCTTATCGCCTACTAGCCGTAGAAAACGAGACGTGCTGCGTACAGCTTCCTAGCGGGCCAACTAGCTTCAGAAGCACGTCCGTAAAACCCTACTTTCAATCCGAAAACACCCATGACGTCAAACCAGACGAACTGGAAGCACCCGCCGAACCAGACGAACTGGAAGTACCCCCGCCTACCTTAGAAGTCCCCCAGGAACTCACTAAACCCGCTAAACCTACCATAAAGCGTGGCCGAGGACGCCCCCAAAAGCATTCCGTAACTAAGAACCCCGCGACAAAGAATCACCTAACCTTCGCAGGCATATCCGCAAGATAATCTCCGCCTACAGATATATCAGTCCTAGTACAGAAAACCCCTTTTATGGACTTACGGCGTAAAGAGATCAACGGACTACTTAAAAAGGGCGTCTTTGCGGTTATAACGGAAAAAGATGTTCCGCAAGGCGTCTGTATATTTAACTTACGCTTTATTAACAAGATTAAGCACCCTAGTACTAATAAAGCTTTTAAGAAATCAAGGCTCGTTATATAAGCTTATAACGACCAGAAAAAGGACCTAGTCCTTACGCAATCGCCTATAATTCAACGAGTCAGTCAACGGATTATACTTGTACTTACGCCTAAACTACAGCAAACTAAACCCGTAGCCCTCTACTTACGGGATATCTTACAAGCCTACGTACAGTCAAATACCTACCTAAGTAGGGACATCTTTATACGACTACCCCGTAAGCTTAACCTACAGCTAGGAACAATTTTATAGGTTATAAAACCTCTTTATAGGGTACCAAAAGCTAGAAACTACTGGTTTAAGACATACCACCAGCACTACGTCAGTAAACTTAAAATAGAACAGTCGACCTACGACCCCTGCCTCCTATACAGCCCATTAAACGGCCTTAGTATTATTAGGCTCTAAATAAACAATACCCTATTCCTAGCAGACTAGACCTTTATAGACGCTAAAGAAACTAAACTATAAAGGGCTAAGTTCTTAGTAAAGCCGTGAGAGTAGTTAACTAAGCAGAATCCGATTAAGTTTAATAGAGGCCTAATTACATAAAAGGGCAACCTAATTAAGCTAACTTAGGAACGCTAAGCTTAAAACCTAAAGCCTGTTATAGCAAAGCCTACGGACCTTACCAGCTCCCGCGGAGAGACCCGCAAGATTATAAATATAAAGGACTAATACGTTGCACAGCGTATAAAAGGCGCCTATATCGCCACAGTCTATTAACCCAAATCTGCCTATAATTTATCCTTTACGGCCTAGGCAGTAGATCCGTAAGAAGAAAATATCAAGCAGCTTAATAAGCGCATTTAGTGGCAAATTAACAATACAGTAAGGGGACTTATATTCGTACCACTAGACCTAAGTTCCCTTAGCTTACTAGCATTTATAGACGCCTCCTTTACCAATAATAGGGACCTATCATCGCAAATCGGCTTTATAATCGTACTTACGGACTATAATTAGGACGCAAATATACTATACTGGTCTTTAATTAAGTGCAAATAAGTAACCCGCAGTATACTAGCTTCTAAACTATATACACTAGCTTATAGTTTTAATATAGCAGCCGCAATTAAATTAACGGTCTAAAAGATTCTACAACTAGAGCAGTTACCCCTAGTTTTATACACTAATTTAAAGTCCCTCTACAACTGCCTAGTTAAACTAGGTACGACACAAGAGAAAAGGCTTATGGTCGACCTAATGTGCTTACGTTAGGCCTACGAACGACGTAAAATTGCGGAGGTTAAATAGATCAGCGGCGGAAATAACTTAGCAGACGCCATGACTAAGGCAAAGCCGTGTTAAGCCCTTAAAACCCTAATTAACACAAATAAGCTTAATCTAAAAGTTATAAAATAGGTAGAACGAGACTAACGGAGCACCTACGGTACATCTACGGCCCGTTAGAAGGCCGTACGGTTTACTATACGGTCCATCCTACGGACCGTAAGCTATCAAATAATCAGCACAGGCAGATTGCCCCAAATTGCCCTAAATTGCCGCAAAATTGCCCATGTTACGGTACAGGTAGAAAATGGTGGAAAAGCTGCGGTGGAACTTAGTGGACTCACATAACCTGCCGAATTCTGCAGGGTAGTTGAATTGACCAATCACGATTTTCCATCCCCGGGATGGAAAATCGCCATTAGCTCGCTTAGCACTAGCGCCTTAGCGGCCCTTAAGATCTAACCTACGGCCCGTCAAAAGGCCGTACGGTTCATTTTACGGACCGTAAGCAGGACTTACGGCCAGCTTGGGGCACCGTTTGGAAGGCAGCCCAGAAGGCACCTCAGGAGGGATTTCCTATGTATTTTCTTATATGTTTTATGGTTCTATTAAGGCAATTACGGAGGCTATACACAAGTGGTTTTATTTTCCAAGTACCACTAGTGTATAATTACAGCACCTAGTGTACGAACGCGTATTTACGCGTTCGTGCACCAACCACCTACGTGCTAACTAATCAGGGGGGAGGCGCGTCAGTATATAGACCACGTAGTCTACCTCAATAGAATCGACAGTCACCATCCAAACAAGCATACGATACTACATGTATTTCGTGCCCGTGGATATGACTCACTCGTGCTATTAAGTTAGTACGAACAAGTTTTTTTTAAGTTACTATAATTTTCGGGTAGTTATATCTGATTAGTCTATCTATATCTTTTTATAGTAAAGCCCTTAATAGCTTTTTATTGTTTTATAGTTTAGCTTTTTAACTTAGAGCATCTACTTGCGTATTATCTGTACCCTTAGTATATTAAATCTTAAAATGGTATTTTATAAGCATCTCTGCCTATCTAACTTATCTTTAATTAAGTTCCTTTATTATTAGGAATTCTATTAAGTTCTTATAATTCGTCTTAACTATAAATAGTTTCTCTATACCTTATAAGAATACTCTTTATTTCTTTAATACTATAACTATACCTAATAACTCCTTATTATAAATATTATAGTTTAACTCTAGTAATGTTATCTTTTAACTATAATATGCTACTAGGTGCTATCTATCTTAATATTTTTATATAAAGCACGCCCCTAGTATATAGTCTAATATATCCGTTTCTATAACTGTTTCTAGTCCTAGTTAATAGATCTTAAGAACTGGCTCCTAGGTAAATAACTCTTTAACTTTTTTTAAAGAGTTCCCTTTACTCCTTGCCCTATACCTATAGTTCTTCTTTCTTTATTAATTATATAAATAGTTTAATGTCCTTTAACTACTATGCTATAAACCTTCTATAGTAATTGCAAAACCCTAGGAATAATCTTAACTGCGTAACGTTCTCTAGTTCTTACTAATTTACTATAGCCTTAATCTTCTTTAGATCTATACTAAGTTGGCCTAGTTTAATAATAAATTCTATAAAATTGGTCTTCCTAGTAAAGAACTCGTATTTTTAATTACTACTAGCATCTATTCCTTTTATAGTCTCTTTAAAACCTATTTAATGTGTTCTCTGTGTTCTTCCTTAGTTATTAAGTAGATAATAATATTATTAAGGTATACTATAACAAATTTATCTAAGTATTCTCCTAATATATTATTAATATACTTTTAGAACGTTGCTAGTACGTTTATAAGCCTAAATTGTATAATTAATGGTTTATATAGTCCTTCCTTTAACCTAAAGGCTGCCTTTTATTTGTTGCCTTTCTTAATCCTAATCTAATAGTATACCTATCTTAGATCTATCTTTATAAAGATTTGCGCGTTGCTTATCCTATTTTAGATTTCGATAATTAAGGGTAAAGGATACCTATCCTTTCTAGTGATGCTGTTTAACTGCCTATAGTTAATGTATAACCTTAGTTTGCCATTTTTCTTTAGTATAAACAGTACTAAATAACCTACTAATAACTACGATAGTCTAATATATCCCTTTTATAAGTTTTCTTAAATAAACTCCTTAAGTGCTCTACCTTCTTCTTTAGTAAGCTTATAAATTGGAAAAAACCTTAAACTTATTCCTAGTTCTAATTCTATTTTATAGTCCTATACTACATACTTTAATAACTTTTTACTTTCTAGTAACTATAGTTTCTTGCTATACTTATAGTATTTCTTTAGTACGTAACTTAAGCCTCGCTTAGTCTCTTTATATATTACTCCAGCTTAGTACTATACTAACTTAGTTAATTATTATATCTTACGGCGTTAAGTATCTCTAATATTAACTTAACCTATAATCTAATTAATCCTTAGGTTATATTCCTATAACTAAGGCATCCCTAATACTGCCTTATCCCGTCCTAATAGTAGGATATTAAAAGATATCTTAATTTGTCCTCCTTTAATAGTTATTTAAATTGGTCCTATTTCTAGGTTAATAATCCCTCCTCTATAGGCTATTAGATCCCCTAAAATCGTAACTAATAGGTAAAGTTGCCCCTTTTATCTATAAGGTAGCCCCATTCTCTTAACTACTACTAGTAAAATATAGTTTTGCGTTACTTTACTATCTATTAGCGCTTTAAACTGCTAATCTTACCACTTAACTTATAAATTTAAGTGTTGTCCTTAAATTCCTTTAAGGGTTTAAGGCTCTACTACTAGCTCCCTTTAGTCCTATAGGCCTCTACTTTTCCTAACTATTAGCTGCTTAATCCTTATATACTTAGCTTACTCTTTAGCCAATATTTAATTTGCTTTTTGTCTTTAATATACTATAGATATATATTCTCTAGGTATTCCTACTACTATTATTTTTCTAAGTATTCTTCCGTAAGGAATCTTCCTAGTTAAAGTATTAAATCTCCTTCCTCTTAGGTTTCTGCTGGATGCCATTTATATATATATTTGGCATTTTTATACTATTACTTATCTAGCGCCTAATATATCCTTATAGGGTATTTCCAATTCTTTTCTTTTAGATTCTTGTGCATTATATATATATTATCCACGCATGCAATCTATAATAGCGTATAGTGTACTAGGTGCTTTAGGTTAACTTTTAACTTATCTTTATTTTTAAGTTTAAACCTCTACCATACTAATCTAAACGTTGCAACTTTATTCGCAGGTACTAAAATACGCCTTTTGCCTCCTTAGTCCTCTAATTATTCCTTTAGATCCTTTAACGTTATAATTAAGGCTCCTTTAATATAGGTTATAGCCTTTTCCGTAATTAGGTAGTTTTAGATAACTCTTTTATTTAACTATATATAGAAATCTTCCTACTTATTATTATGTCGTTGCCTATACCACTTTTAGTACAGCTATTAGAGTATATACGGCTTATCCGTAAAGAAGTATCTTTTTATTACTATATTATAATAGCCCTTTATATATCATTCTTTAAACCTAGTAAGAATCCCTAGATCCTCTTCTTATTCTAGTTTAGTAAGCCACTTAGCTCTTAATATACCTACTCTAGGCCTATTAGTAATTCTTTATACTAGTGCTCTATCCCTTATACGTCCTAATATGCTAGATCTCTCGTCTAGTTTCTGTTCTTGCTATGCGATAATTCTTCATCTAAATTCTTCTATGGTTTCTTTTAGTTTCTTTAATTCTAAGCTCGCTTCTAACTTAAGCTTAGCTTCTACCTTAGTTTAACTAGGCTTACTTAGTGTTCTTATCTCGTCTTATACCTTTAGGAAACTTCGTCCTAAGCTTATTCGTATATTGCTAAACTAAGCTGTTATTCTACTCCATCAGTTATCGTCCGTTATGGGTCCTTAAACTTGCCTTATCTTATCTTAAGAATCTTAGACGTTTCGCATCTTATCTTAAGAATCTTAAGCTTGTAGCCTTTTGCCTTTATTAAGTGCCGAAGTAGTTCGCTATTTTACTTCCCTTACATCTTATAAAGCGATAGATATTGTGTCTAGTAGGGTCTTAATCCCTACTAATATTCCCTATTCTATAGTGGAATTATCTTCTACCTTTAGTATAATATCTCCGAGGTCTACTCGCTCCTAGTAAGCGGCCCTTATCGCCTTATCGTTATAAAATATTTCGCCTACGTCGAATTTATTGTTCTTAATGTCCGATTTATAAATTGGTTTATTAGTTCCTTTACACTCCGCTAAGTATAGCTCCTACGGCTAATAGTTTACGCTATACTTAGCGTCCTTATAAAGTTAGTATGCGTTATTATAATAAAACGCAAAACTTTTAATTAAATACTCTTTTGTTCCTCGTAGTATATTATCGTCCCTCTATATATATATATTGTCTACTAGTCTAGTTCCCTTTATTATATAGTAACTCTAACCATCTTTATAATCCCTTATAAAGTAACCTTATTTTCTACAGTTTATATAAGCTCCCTCTCTAAACTATTAACTTTGCTATAGAGTCCGCCTAAATGTCTTCTACTATTAAGATCCCTAGTTTAGCCTCTGCTTCTTAAACCTTTAATTACTTAATCCTTATCCTTTAGGTTTCTATAATTTCTTACTCTATCTCTTATAGGCTTCTTTAGTACCACTTAGGTCTATTAGCTCTGCGCTATACTATAGTTTTTAACTTAGCTTTAGTCGTTACGTACTTTACGCCTTATATAACTATAGAACTCTATCCTAACCTCTCTTAGCCTATTCCCTTTAGTAGATCTAATTGTTAATCTTAATTACTTAATCTATTAACTCCTATAGAGTTTCCATATCTTCTATTAGGATAATTACGTCCTAGACTTTAGCCTTAAGTCCCTGTTTATACTATGCTATAAGCGCCCTATTATTCCACTTAACTTATATTACTAACGTTTAGAATTATATTATGTACTTAATTGCTAAGGTTTGTTATATAATATCTTAGAGTTTTTATTCTACCGTGGTTACTACCTCTAGGTCTTTAAATATTTGCGTAAGTTATTCTATAAATCCGTTCTAGTTTAAGAATATAAACCGTACTTCTTAGTTCGTAGTTATTATTCCATTTACCTAGATTTCCGTAAGGTAAGGCTTAAACTATTTAAGTACTCTTCCTGTTAGGAACAATCCTGCGTACGCTATTTAATCTATAGGCGTTGCCAGCTTAGCTTCCTCCTGCGCTACCTTAAAGTGCATTTACGTAAGAAATCCTTTAAGCTTTAATCTCTCTCCTAAGAATCTTTTAATTAATAGTAACTTAACCTTTGCTGCGCCTATTCCGTTAATCCTATTTTTTAACATTGCATTATTTTCTGTTAGCTAGTTAACTATCTCTTATAGTTATCCAACCGTTATAGGTTGCTATAAGTTAGTATCTGCCATACTAGTATTACCTAACCTTAAAGTAGTTACCGCCGTTAATGGCATTATAGTGGCTGCTTTTAGTGGCATATTATTTAACTTTCTGTATTTAATACCATAACTAGGTAGTAATTGTATAATAAAACCTTATAGTAAGAACTACGGTAGGCTTATTAATAGGCTAGGTATATAGGTAATATAAATTAAAGTTAACAACGTAATAATAACTAGTGGAGTAGTTGCCTAATAGATTAACTTTAATTATATTCTAAGAATTACTATAAGGAAGGAACTATCTAGGTAGGGATTAAGGGTCCTTAAATACACAACCGTACTCCTATAAAATCCTTCTTATATATAATATACGTATGCTCTATTTACTCTATTATAGATTACATTACGTAACCTTAGTTACTATTCCTCGTTATATAGCTCTATTAGCTCTATCCTAGACCGTGCTTATATTAACTAACTAGCTTCTTCCAACTCTTCCCCAAGTAGTCGTAACATTGTACTTAAAGCGTTTGTAACACTTTTCTACTAGCTAATTACAACTAACTAACTAACTAACTATATCGTAACTTCCTATCTAAGAGAGGTTATACCCTTTTATAATACCCTATAAATATAATATAGATATATAAAGCCTAAGGGCAGGCTTTTTTAGAAGGTAGGGGGAGTAATATTACGGCGCTAGTGGAAAACGGTAGATTATACTAGTGGATTATAGTGGACAATCGCAGATAGTTTCTTACTATTTTAAATAGTCGTAGTTACGTGACTAGATAATTGTATAAAACTTTAAGTGGCGCTACCCTTCTTCCTTTTTCCTTTCTCTAGCTTTAGATCCTCGTTTATAGACAATCTAATCGTATAGGCTTACGTGACCCTTTTGTCGTACTTATGCCTTAATTGACTAAGTTGCTAACATATAGTATATAGCGAAGGAGTAGGCAAGTAAGCTTTACCCCATTAATTAAAAATGCAATACTCCCATTATATTACCCTAAGTATCTTCCGCCGTTAAGCTATTTTAGGGGTATCTTAGCTATTCTAGCCGCGAGGCAAGAAGGCGTTCTTAATATTATTTTTAGGTAGAGCACTTTACTAACACCTTATAAAATGATTCTTAATAGCAAAGCCTAACTCTATAAGAGCTCTCTACTTATTTAAATTATATTTAGAGACCTAAAAAAGTAAGTAGAAGTAATATATAGAGAAGACGTACCTTTAACTGATATAACTAGTACAGCTTTAAAAGCTTCTTTAAAGGGCTGTCTTTAACAAAGTTAAGGTGGGGCTTATAGATATAGCACTTGCTATACTTAATTATAGTAGAATTTGCCATATTTAGAATGTATATAGTGGTATTAATTAAGGTATTAACAAAGAAAGATGCAATACTAAGATATTTTAATATTCGTCACGTAGATTCTACTATAAATTATTATACGCAGTTTTGTTTCTAACCAATTAAAAGCTAGCTTAGCGGAGTTTAAAATCTAGGACCTAAAAATATAGACCACCTATACCTTAGGTCAATAATATTTAAAAGCCCTAAGTTTTAAAAATAATATATTTATATTTAGTAATAATAACGCGTTATATAAATAATTTAATTAAATATCTACTTAGCAGATTTTGCTTATAATTTTAATAAGACGCTGTTCGTACTAACTTAATAGCACGAGTGAGTTATATCCCGGGGCACGAAATACGTATAGTATTGTATGCTCTTTGGGATGGTGGTGACTGTCAATTGTATAAAGCAGACTACGTGGTCTATATACTGATGCGTCCTCCCCCTAATTAGTTAGTGCTTTATAAGTGCACCAGACGCGTAAGCGAGTGGTTGGTGCACCGAACGCGTAAACGCGTACCTGGCGTACCGAACGCGTAGGCACGCGGTTAGTACGATAGGTGCTGTAATTATAC
>Ga0307515_10014789_pt1 | contig 14434 bp, 2 predicted proteins | sample 17_EM_MG_FD_194513 | JGI IMG/M metagenome (GOLD analysis project Ga0307515, IMG submission 194513) | Populus trichocarpa ectomycorrhiza microbial communities from riparian zone in the Pacific Northwest, United States - 17_EM | ecosystem: Host-associated > Plants > Roots > Unclassified | place...
TAATAGAATACTTAAAAAAAGAATTAATAGAATTAGAGTAGCTAAGGTTAAGCTACTATATATTAAGCGATTCTTTAGGAAGAAGTTAAGGCTTAAGGGATTCCTTATATAAATATACTTTAAAGTTACGCAAGAAGGAGCGAAGCTACCTAAGGCTATAGACTAAGTCGCCTATGTAGGACTATTCCTAATAGGAAGGGTATTAAAGTGGTTTAAGCCTTACTTAATAGAGGTATAGGAAAATAGTATAGCAACTATTAACTAAGAGGTACGGTATATCCCTTGACCCGTCAGGGCGAGCAGAGTGGAAGGCCCGTGCGCGAACACCGGAATCAGAACAACGCGTAGAATTAAACCATCAAATATACCACCACCATGCCTTCTAATCACGCTAGAATTGATGTAGATCTTGTTCAGAAGACTCAGTATAAGATTCCCCCAAATAAGACGGCAAAAAAACCCCCCCAGAAGCCTTGGCCACTCCCCGAATTGTGTATTCCTAAGCACGGCTACCGAATCCTACCGATCTGATTGGTGGACTCTTATCGATAACCTGCGTGCCCAAGTTGACGGGTTAAGGGATATTTGCTAGTTAAAGTGGGTTTATAGAACGCCTAACGCAAATATTTAGAGATTTAGAGGCAACTACTACGGTAAAAAGAAAGCTTTAAAACCTAATATAAAGGACTTTAGTAATTAAGTATATAATATAGTTTTAAATATTAGATATATAGGTTATAATAAGGCGTTTATAGTATAGTATAAACAGGGACTTAAGGTAAAGGTTTAGGACGTAGTTATCCTAATAGAAGATGCGGATACTTTTAGAGAATTAATTAATTAAGTAATTAAGATCGATAATAGGATCTACCAAAGAGAATAGGCTAAGAAAGGTTAGGATAGAGTTCTATAGTCGTATAAGGCGCAGAGTACGCAATAATAAAGTTAAAACTAGAAATTATAGTATAGCGCAGAATTAATGGACCTAAGCGGTACTAAAGAAGCCTATAAGAAAGGGATAAGACGACTATACAAACCTAAAGGATAAGGATTAAGTAATTATAGGTCTCTAAAGCAAAGGCTAAACTAGGGATCTTAGTAATAAAAGACGTTTAGGTAGACTCCGTAATAAGAAAAATAGTTTAAAAAAGGAGCTTATATAAATTATAGAAAATAGGGTTGTTTTACTAGAAACTATAAAGATAGTTAGAGTAACTATATGGTAAAGGGAACTAGACCAGTAGAAGACATATATATATAGAGGGACGATAGTATACTATAAGGAACTAAAGAGTGTTTAATTAGAAGTTTTGCGTTTTTCTATAATAATATATACTAAATTTATAAAGACGCTAAATATAGTATAAGCTATTAGCCGTAGGAGCTAAAGTTATTAGAGTTTAGAAAAACTAATAAACCATTATATAAATCGGACATTAAAGATAATAAATTTAATATAGATAAAATATTTAGCGATAATAAGGCAATAAAGGCAGCTTACTAGAAGTATATAGACCTTAAAGATATTATAATAAAGGCAGAAGTTAAACCCACCATAGAGGAAGGATTAGCAATAGGGATTAAGACTCTATTAGACACAATATCTATCTCTTTATAAGATATAAGAGAAGTAGGACAGTAAACCACTTTAGTACTTAATAAAGGTAAAAGGCTAAAGGCTTAAGATTCTAAAGAAAGGATAAGAGTACAAGCTAGTTATTTATAAGGATAGATTAAGGCAAGAGATTAGGAAGAAGAAACTTCTATAATAAAGGGAAGGACTCCTATAGTAGGTAAATAAAGTATTTAGCCTTAGAGCCAAACAGTTAATACTAAAATAATGAAGTTTACAGATTTAAAGGATCCTATAGCTAGACGTAAACTAAAAGAAGACTAAGAAGAATTTAAGAATTAAATTAAGGCATAGTAAGAATAAAGAGGCTATTAAGGATTAAGAACACTAGGTAGACTTAGGGTTAAAGTACCTATATAAAAAATTACAAATAGGCCTAAAATAGGCACGCTAAGAGCAAAGTAGCTTAAAAAACTAAAGTAAGAAGAAGACCTAGGGATTCCAACCAAATTCGAAAAACGGCACACTAAAGGTTACAATAATGCAGTAATAACGAGATATTTCCTTACTAATAGATTGTATACGCTTACGGAGCTGTATTAAAAGTGGTATAGGTAGCAATATAATAATAAGTAAGAAGACTTTTATATATAGCTAAATGAGAAAGTCGTTTAAGATTAAGCAACTATAGAGAAACGCATAAGTTATATTAAAGAAGCATTAATTATAACGTTAAGAAACCTAGAAGAAAAATTAGAGGACTAGAGAAGCGAGAGGCAAATTATAGTATCTATAAATAATAAACTAGCGTTTAAATTAGCTAAATAGAGGTTTAAACTTAAGAATAGAGATAAGTTAAGAGTTAACCTAAAGCACCTAGCGTATTATACACTAGTATAAATTGTATATATAAATAATATATATAATATATATAAGAATCTAAAGAAAAAGAATCGGAAGTACCTTATAAGAATATATTAGGCGCTAGATAAGCAATAGTATAGGAATACTAAGTATATACACGGATAGTATTTAGTAGAAGTTTAGGGATTAGGAGACTTAATACTTTAACTAGGGGGATACCTAGAGAATACTTATTTATAGTATATTAAGAATAAAAAGTAAACTAGGTATTAGCTAAAGGGCAAGCTAAGTATAACGGGATTAAGCAGCTAATAGTTAGGAAAAGTAGAGGCTTATAGAACTAAAGAGAGCTAGTAGTAAAGCCTTAGATCTTTAAAGGAATTTAAGGATAATATCTAAATTTATAAGTTAATTAGTAAGATTAATAGTTTAAAGCACTAATAGATAGTAGAGTAATAAGGAACTATATCTTACTAGTAGTAGTAAAAAAAATAGGACTACCTTATAGATAGAAAGAGCACCCTTATTTATTAGTTATAATTTTAGGAGATCTAATAACCTATAGGGGAGGGATTATTAATCTTAAAATAGGACCTATTTAGATAACTATTAAAGGAAGACAAATTAAGATTTTTTTTAAATATCCTACTATTAGGACAGGATAAGGCAGTATTAGGAATGCCTTAGTTATAGGAATATAATTTAAAAATTAGTTAGGTTATAGGCTAGGTTAATATTAGAGATACTTAACGCCGTAAAATATAATAATAAACTAAGTTAGAGCGATATATAAAGATGTTACGGGACACCCCCGTAACACCTTATACACGTCCACCTGTTTCCACTGACTTAGCAACTAGAGACTGACCACGAGATGGCAATTTGCGGTAATCTAACGGCAATCTGCCATATTCTGCTATATTCTGCTAAGTTCCACTAAATCCTACTAAGTTCTGCCAGGACTACCACCTAAATCCTATTCTGCTTTGTGTACGTATTAACTAAGTAACTAAGCTAACGATATATACCCTTTCTTCCTGTTTCCCTGCCTTCTCTCCTTACGTAACGTTTTAACCTTATTACACAGTTTATATATATAGCTTAATAATATCTACTTCGTTATATATTATTACCACTTATACTTACTCTGTAACACTACGTTGCGTTAACCACTTACACTACTACCTAAAATAGAAAACGCACCTAAAGCCCCCGTAACGGCCGCCGATATTATATCTATCCTCTAAAAACAAATGGCAAGCATATAGAAGTCCTTTGTAGAGGCCCTTAAACAATAATAAGTTACCCTAACTTAATAATAAGCCGAATAAGAAGCACGGCATTAGAAAACAATGGAAGCCCTCTAAGAAGAAGTCCGTACCCTTAAGATGCCTATGCTAGAACCCTAAGACCGAACACCATCTCTAGAGTTAAATACGCGAAACGCGAGTCTCGAACCTATAGCAGCTATTTACCCTAAACTAACTACTACACTATAATAATCTAAACGACTACTAGACCCTCCAATATTTACTAGTAAATAATAAGAACTCTAATTATTTCTAAGCCAGCTTAAAAATAAGCTAACTGGTAATACTGACTGCTACCTAACCGAAGCCAACTAACTCTACTACGCCCTAAGTTGACTAGGAGGAGATATAGCTAACCTTATTAAACCCCTTTAACCGAACTTAGTACTAAGTCTAGTTATACTTCTTAAAGCTATATATAGTAACCCGAACCGCTAAGCTACTGCTTAGAGAAAGATAAACTATATAACTTAAGGAACAAAAAGCTTTCTAGTATACTTCTCCGAATTTAACCGTTATGTAAAGGAAATAGGCTAAAACGACTCCGTACTAATTAACAGCCTTATTAAATCCTTAAGCTCTAAACTAAAAACCTCCCTAATAGGCGTAGACCTACTAGGAGCCCTTAATGCCTGCGTAAACGTTATTAATAAATGGTATAACGATATACTACGCCTAACACTAAAGCCTGCCCCCCGATACAATACGACAACCCCACAAACGTCTACTAAGTTATTATCTCAGCCTAAGCACCCCGACGCCATAGATATTAACACTAGAATCCTGGATTACGCCCTACTAGGGTCCTTTAAACGAGAATAACGCCTTAAGCTAGGCCTCTGCTTTAAATATAGAAGGAAGGATTATATCTTAAAATACTACCTTATCCCCCTACTTATATACCAAAACGATTTATAAACGGCTAATACTAACAGCCGTTTACCGTATTAATCTTCCGGTTACCGTCCCCGATCTTTATTTAGTTCTAGCCCTATATCTAATAAGTATTATTTATAAGGACAAAGCTCCAACTAATGCTCTATAAGAACCCCGCCCTAATTACCTCTAAAAGGAAGGTCCTAAAGCTAAGTCGCTCTCTAAGATGGCTCTACCTTAGGATCTCGTTAAACGTATTTAACGTCACGAACTCTAACTCTTGGGACCGTAGCATAACTATTAACTGCCGTCTTTGGCAGAATGGTTAATAGGCTAATATTCAAATCCTAATTAATATAGGAGCTAGTGGTATAGGATTTATTAACAAGATTTTTACGTAAGATAATAGTTTCACCCTAACCCCCCTTAACTGGCATATTAATATATTTGGATTTAACGGCAAATATACCGTCTTAGGCCGTATTACCCACGTGGCAGCCCTAAGACTCTAATACCTAAACTATAAAGAACTAATTAAGCTTTTTGTTACCACCTTAGGTTACCTAGTAATCCTTAAACAATCTTGGATAAAGCTACATAAGGTGACTATTAACTAGGATAACCTTAAGCTTCTATTTACCGCCTCCCGTTATAAGTAGAAGTGCCTTATAACTTACTACCCTAACCCCAAACTAAGACCTAGGAAATCCACTAAGATCTACTAGCCTAAGATTTCCACCAATGTCTACCCTACGCCTAAGGAATCCACCAGATTCCACTAACCTAAGAATTCCACTAAATTCCACCGATATAAGATTTCCACTAATATCTACTAAAGATCTGGAAATCCTACCGAACCCTATAAACCAACCCCAACTACTACACCACCCCAAACTAAGTAGAAGCTTAAGCTTAGTATACGGGAGTACTAGAAGAACTAGTACCCTATAATAAAAAGAATACTTAAAGAACCTAAACCTAAATCTAACACTAACTTTATACCTAACACTAAACCTAAACCTAAATAAGAAACTATATAAGAGACTATAGATAATCTAAGAGAGCTTAACACCTTAGATATCCGTATAATTGGAGCTACTCCGCTAGCTCAGCTTACTAAAAAGCCTGAATATACAATTTTTGCTGTTACGATAGCTAATATTAAGAAAGCCTTAGTACTAAAGAAGCACACCAACCCTATTATAAAGGTACTAGCAGAGTACTATTACCGCTTAGACGCATTTTTATAAAAGGAAGCCGATAAGCTACTAGAACACCAACCATACGACCATAATATTGTACTTAAAGAAGGAAAGTAGCCTAGATTTAGACCCCTATACGGAATATCCTAAAACGAACTCTAGGTACTATAAAAGTATCTGGATGAGAACCTAAGTAAAGGATTTATTAGAGCAAGCTCTTTACCTATAGCCGTACTAGTAATCTTTGTTAAGAAACCTAGCGGCGGTTTACGCTTTTATGTAGATTACTAAGCCCTTAACGCCATTACTATTAAGAACCAATATCCGATCCTATTAATATAAAAGACGCTAAACTAACTAAGTAAGGCTCGCTACTATACGAAGCTTAATATTATCTCTATATTTAACCGCCTCCGTATAGTAAAGGGAGATAAATAACTTACTGCATTTCGTACTCGGTATAGATTATTTAAATACTTAGTAACGCCATTTAGCCTCGCAAATGCTCCGAGCTCGTTTCAATATTACGTAAACAACACCCTACGCCCCTACTTGGACATCTTCTGTACTGCTTATATTAACAACATCTTAATATACAGTAATAACCTAACTAAATATCGGAAATACGTTAACCTTATCCTATAAGCCCTGCACGGAGCTAGTCTATAATTAGATGTAGATAAATGCGAGTTTTATAAGACGGAAGTCTTATACCTTAGGCTTCTTATTTTTATAAACGGCATATAAATAAACCTGAAGAAAATTAAAGTAATTATAAACTGGCAAGAACCTAAGAACGTTAAGGACGTAAGAGCCTTTATAGGATTTGCTAATTTCTACCAACGGTTTATTAATAACTTCTCCGCCCTAGTTTTACCCCTTATAGCTCTAACATAAAAGGATAAAGCCTTTATCTTCAACAAGGAATGTAAGAAGGCCTTTACTTATCTAAAGGTTATATTTACTACCGCGTTTATGCTTTAACACTTCGACCTAAACCGAATGAGTGTTGTAGAAGCTAACTCATCCGACTACATTACTAGAGGCATCCTGTCTCAATATAACAAAGAGGGAGTATTACACCCTATAGCATACTACTTAAAATGACTAAGCCTAGCTAAATATAACTATAAGATCTATAACAAGGAACTGCTAGCTATTATTAGATGCTTTAAGCAATAGCAACCTAAACTAGAAGGCGCTGGATTCCCAATTAAGGTCCTTAACGATTATAAGAACCTATAGTACTTCACAACCATAAAACAGCTAAGCCACCGTTAGGCCCGCTAGTTAGAATACCTATCTCATTTCTAATTCTTAATCATGTACCGCCCAGGCGTTTAAGGCCAGAAGCTTAATACCCTAACCCGACGCTTACAAGACGCGCCAGCACTAAAAGAGGCACGTTCTTACCAAAATCAGACCCTACTTTGCCCTAAACTATTTAACCCTCCTACTAAAGATCTTATGGTATAAGTTCTTAAAATAACTAATTAATCAATTAAACAGATTATAACTGATAAATACCTAAATAACGAGTTTATTTAAGAGACGCTTAAGCTAATTTAAGATAGCGTTAGACGCTCTAAGAAGATCTCTCTAAGTAAATGTAAAGCTCGCGGAAACCGCTTATATTACCGGAACCGTCTAGTTATCCCTAATTATGATAAACTTAAGCTTAAGCTCCTTAAACACGTATATAACCTACTAGTAGCCGGCCACCTAGGCTGAGGAAAAACCTTAGAGCTACTCTAACGGGAGTATTACTGGCTGAATATGTATAACATAACACGAAGGTATGTCTTTAGCTATTATGTCTGCCGATAAGCCAAAGCTTCGCATAAGACATATAACGGCCTTTTAAAGCCACTACCTGTTCCAGACCAAAGATAGAAAGACGTCTTAATTAACTTTATTATTAACCTCCCTATAAGTAAGGGCTGTATAAATATTATGGTAGTTGTAGATTAACTATCTAAGATGAGACACTTAATCGCCTGCCCTAATATATTAATACCTGCCGTCGCCTAACTGTTTCTAGACCACGTATAGAAACTCTATAGACTCCCTAAAACGATTATCTCTAATAAAGGCAGCTAGTTTATCTTTGCATTTTAAAAAGAACTAACTACCCAACTCTATATTAAAGCACTATTGTCTATAGTATATTACCTAGAAACGGATAGTTAAACGGAATGTGTAAACGCTATAATGGAATAGTATATTTAGATATACACGTCGTACTTATAAGATAACTAGATTAACTGGTTTATATTCGCCGAGTTTACCGCGAATAATTCCGTTTCGGAAACCATAAAGGTCTCCCCATTCCTGGCCAACTACGGCTAGTATCCATAAATAGGTTTTGAACCCTTTAGTAATATTCCTTGCCCTGCTTGTTACGCCTTATAAGTTACGGAAGCAAATAAATTCATAGAGAAGATGGAGGAACTACAACAGTTTCTTGCTAATGAAATGATATAGGCTTAATCTGTCTATAAAGCCGCAGCGAATAAGAAATAAACTCTAGCACCAGCCTACCAAATTGGTGACTTCGTCTAGCTAGATATAAGAAATCTAAATACGAAATGACCTGCTAAGAAGCTTAATTAGAAGAACGCTGGCCCTTATAAGGTTGAGAAGGTTATCTCCTCCTACGCCTATCGACTAAAGCTCTCTAATACGGTTAAAATCTACCCCGTATTCCATACGTCAGTCCTCTGCCCTACTACTCCCATATTAGACGCCCTACCCGGACAGATATAAGACCCTCCCCTACTAGTTAAAGTAGATGGTGAGAACGAGTACTTTGTTAAAAGAATTAATGATATTAAGTATAACAAACGGAAACGTTAATATATGTATCTTATGAAATAGAGAGGCTTTACTAAGCCCTTATAGGAACCTGTTAACTCTATAGGACTTATATAAGCCGCAGAAGACTTTTACAAACTCTATCTAGAACTACTATAGCCCTATCTCACAGAAGCTTGAGTTTAAAGGGGGGGTACTGTTATGGGACACCCCCGTAACACCTTATACACGTCTACCTGTTTCCACCGACTTAGCAACTAGAGACTAACTATAAGATGGCAATTTACGGCAATCTAACGGCAATCTGCTATATTCTGCCATATTCCGCCAAGTTCCACCAAATCCTACTAAGTTCTGCCAGGACCACCACCTAAATCCTATTCTGCTCCGTGCACGTGTTAATTAAGCAACCAAGCTAACGATATATACCCTTTCTTCCCGTTTCCCTGCCTTCTCTCCTTACGCAACGTCTTGACCTTATTATACAGTTTATGTACATAGCTTAATAATATCTACTTCGTTATATATTATCACTACTTATACTCACTCCGTGACAAAAGAGACTAATTAAGGCTTAAGCTATATACTAAAGAGATACTATAAGTATGGTAAGAAGCTATAGAGTCTAGAAAGTAAAAAGCTAGCAGATTATACAGCATGGGACTATAAGATAGAAATAGGAATAAAAATAAGTCTAGGGTTTTTTCTAACCTATAAGCTTACTTAAAAGGAGTTATAAGCACTTAAAGAGTTTATCTAAGAAAACTTATAAAAGGGATATATTAGGCTATTATAGTTATTAGCGGGATATCTAATATTATTCATACTAAAGAAGAATGGAAAACTTAGACTATATATTAACTATAGATAGTTAAATAGTATTACTAGGAAGGATAGGTATCCTTTACCCTTAATTAGCGAAATCTAAAATAGGATAGGCAACGCGAAGATCTTTATAAAGATGGATCTAAGATAGGCATACTATTAGATTAGAATTAAAGAAGGTAATAAATAAAAGGCAGCCTTTAGGTTAAAGGAAGGACTATATAAACTATTAGTTATACAATTTAGGCTTATAAACGCACTAGTAATATTCTAAAAACGAATTAATAGTATATTAGGAGAATACCTTAATAAGTTTATTATAGTATACCTTAACGATATTATTATCTACTTAATAACTAAGGAAAAACACAGGGAACACGTTAAATAGGTCTTAAAAGGACTATAAAAAGAATAAATACTAGTAACAATTAAGACATACGAGTTCTTTATAAGAAAGACCGATTTTATAAAATTTATTATTAAGCTAGGTTATATTAGTATGGACCTAAAGAAGATTAAAGCTATAGTAATTTAGTAAGAACTAGAGAACATAATATAGTTAAGATTATTCCTAGGGTTCTATAACTACTATAAAAAGTTTATAGTATAATATTTAAGGAATATTAAACCCTTTACTAGGCTTATAAAGAAGGAGGAGCTATAGGTATAAGGTAAAGAGTAAAAAAAGTTATTTAAGGAACTTAAGGAGTTATTTATCTAGAAACTAATCCTTAAAATCTATTAACTAGAGTTAGATATAGTTGTGGAAACGGATATATTAGACTTTATACTAGAAGTATATTTACTATAGGAATATAGGAATATATAGCACCTAGTAGCATACTATAGTTAAAAGATAATACTACTAGAACTAAACTATAATATTTACAATAAGGAGTTATTAAGTATAGTTACAGCACTTAAGAAATAGAGAACATTTTTATAAGGCGTAGAGAAACTATTTATAGTTAAGATGGATTATAAGAACCTAATGTGGTTTCTAATAATAAAAGAACTTAATTAGAGATAAGTTAAATAGGTAAAAATGCTTATAGAATACTATTTTAAGATTTAGTATACTAAGGGCACTAAGAATATAAAAGTAGACGTATTAAGCAGAAGGGCTAAATTATAGAATAAAAAAAAACTATTAGGAGTAATACTACGTAGAGATAAGGATAGATTAATTAGGTATAATTATCCTAAACTAGCAATAACTTAAGAAAATAACAAACTAGAAAGAGTTTATAAGACACTAAAGAGCTTTTAGATATAAAGAATTCTAGAGGTATAGCTAGAAGATTTATAGGTGGATATATACAAGTATTAAGAGGTAAAGTATATCCTAAGAAGCATTATAGAGCATTTTATAGAAGATTTCCGTAAGTAATTAACTTAAGGATATAATAGAGTAATAGGCTTAGTGTTAAGACTTTAGGAAGAATATATTATTAATAGAATCTAAGGCATTACTAAAAAAGTAATAAAGGAGTATTTAAATTGCTAATAGAATAAACTAATAAGGTATAAGCTATATAGAGGGCTATAACCTATTAAAATACCAGAAAGACTATAGAAGGTTATATTATAGGACTTTATTATTAAGTTACTAAAATTAAAGAATCCTATTACTAAATAAGAATATAACGTAATCTTTATAATAGTGGATAAGTTAACTAAATAGGGCTACTTTATAGCATATATAAAAGAAATTTTAGTAAAAGATATTGCTAGAATCTATATTAAGGAAGTATTTATAAGATATAGAGCACTAAGTAAGATTATATTAAATAGGTATCTAAAATTTATAGTAGTATTTTAGGAGGTATTCTTAGCGGAATATGGGGTTCGCGTAGTAATATTAATAGTATATTATCTACAGATAGATAGATAAACGAAGAGATTAAACTAAACGCTAAAATAGTATCTAAGGCATTATATTGACTATATGTAAAATAATTAGGTATTACTATTATTAATTATACAGTTTATATATAACGTAACACTATAAAAGGGTATAGGTATATTACTATTTAAGGCAAATTATAGATATAAGCTAAGAATATTATTATTACTAAAATAAGCGGAGAAAATAAGTAGTATAGCTAAAGAAAGAATAAAGATACTAATAAATCTTTATACAGACCTTATAGAATTAGTAAAAACAATATAAGAAAAGATAAAAAAGTACTATAACGCTAAGAGATCTAAAGGACTAGATCTTAAAGAGGGGGATAAAGTATAGCTACTATATAAAAATTTTAAGCGTTAACAACTAAGTAAAAAGTTAAACTATATTAGACTAGGACCTTTTAAAATTATATAAAGAATTTTACTAGTTATATTTAAGTTAAACCTATTAGCCAAAATAAAGATTTGCTCTATATAGTATATCGCAATACTAGAACTAGTATATAGGAATATTAAGCCACTAGTCTACGAGGTAGACATATATAGAGAATAAGAAGAAGATAAATAGCAAGTTTTAAGGATTATTAATGTTGGGAATAAAGGCAAGTGGTCACTATATGAGGCATATTACTACTATGTGTGGCAAGTTGCCGTTACATACGGCAAGTTGCCGTCACATGCCGCCGCGGCACTAGCGTGGTGAGGAACCTTAAGTTCCTTACCCCTTTCTTTAATTATCAAAAAAAATAGAACAATCATTATACTATCTACGAACCGTAGCTACGTGATATCCCCTTATATAACCAACACTAATTAGTAGTTAACTTCACTGTTATACTATAAAGCAGCTAGGTATTCCACCAAGAAGAGACGAGCCACTGTACCAGTGCTACTTATGCTAAAGGAAGCTGTTTTTTAAGGTTAGAACTGGTCCTAAACTTTAAATAGAACTCTTCTATAAATTTAAGGATCTAAAGGCCAGAACTAGTCCTAAGCCTTTCTAAGATTATAGATTCTTGCATCTATTATATAGAATAACACGCTTTATAAGTCTTCGTAATTTAAGGCTAGAACTAGTCCTAAGCCCTATAATTATAAATATACGTTATGAACGCGTACTAAACGACAAATATATATCACAAACGCGTACTAAACGATAATTCCTACGCTAATAACACTTCCCTCCCTCCAAAAACATGGCTACGCCTACTTTAAACGACTAGGAAGACTCCTTACTACTAAGGGTAGCTTTGTACGCAAAACTCATTAATAAAAATTGGGACGAATTTACCTTTAATATAATAACTTATACCGCAAAATAAGTTAATAGCTTTCTTCTATACCGTATTATATTCTACTAAAGTAGATACTACGCCAATATATAGCTATGGGAATATTTTAGGGAGGATTTTATAGGATGGACCGCTAACACCTGGGCACTTAGCAATGTTAATATTGTTTAGAATTTTTAAGACTTCCTCTATAGAAATAGGGTATACGTTACTAAGAATAGTAACCTAATTGCTAGCAATATTTAGGCCGTTATTACTAATATAGAAGAACTAGTATAGACGAAAGCTAAGATTATACGTTAACTACGGAAACCTAGAACTAACCTATATTCTTTAGAAGGCAACTTTAATTCGGAACAAAACCCCTAGAACGCTACTCTTCCACCTAAAGGTGCTCTCCCACCTAGAGGTACTCATCCTCCACCTCTACTACTTTTAGCTCCTCTACTCCAGCTAACTGGTAACCCTCTACTATAAGAAGTTATAAATCTAATGAAGGTATATTTAGACAAAGAGAAGAAGTTTAGAGGAGAATTATATAATATACTTAGAGCAAAACTATAGGTCTTCTATAATTGTTGTAATAAGGTCAGAATTTAATACCACTAGTACCACTACGCTTTCTCCATTATGTTAAAGAAACGGGTAGTAATATTCTATTACGACTATATTACGGGTAAAAACTATAGCTTTAATATAATGCTTTAGCTTACTAAAGCCTACTTTAAGACTAATAAGAATCGCCAACTTTATATATCTAAATGGCGAGAGACTATATTCTAGAGAGTTATTGCTTCTAACCTAATAAAGACTTATTTAGAGTGCCTTTAACTACTCTTTAATAAACTTTAGAAAATCTAATATAGACTTACTAAAACTTACTAAAATAAGAACAGCCTAAGGGACCAGGTTATCTTAGCATGCTATAGCGTTCCTAAGTGCAACTTAGCGCTATATAAACCTACGGACACGTTTAAAGGAGTATATACTGAGCTACGCTCCGCCGTAGGTACTGTAATATAAATATAAGAATCTTAACAGCTTTATACCAAAAGCCCTACCTAACTAAACATTCCTAACTAATATAATTATAACTAGACTAATTAAATATATAGCGGCCGTAGTAGGGAATACGGTAAAGGGTACAATTAACGTTAACTATAAGGTAATTATGGAGGTCCTTATAGAGGTTCATTTTAAAGTGATTACTAAAAAAAGTGCTACGTTTGTAAGAAGCTAAATTGCTAGTTAATTAGATACTCCCTTAATAAGCAAAAGAAGGTATATAACAAGTTCCGTTAGAGTATAAAAAACGTTAAAAATTATAAGGTTAATATATCCTACTTCTAAAGCTTCCTAGTTTAATATAAAGGCGTAGAAGATCTTAAGGGTGAGGTTAATAAGACCGAACAGCTCCTTATGGATATAGAAATTAAGAACTACTCTCCTAACCAATACTTTACTAAGTATAGTAAGGTAGATGGTATATAAACCGTTGCTATTCTTAATAACTAATCTACGCTCCATTCTATTACGAAGTTAGATATCTTTAATAAGCTAAAGGAGAGCTCCGCGTTCTCCTTTAATAATAGATACTCGGCGAATATCTTCTATAGTATTATACCAGATACTAGAGCCGCAGGAGTATCTATAGTAGGAGAACCTTAAGTTTAAGCCCTTTAGCAGCTTAATAACTCTATTTAGATTAACTATTTAACGGCAGGCCAATATACGATTTATTTTGGTAAGGGTATTATAATCTCTCTT
>Ga0307515_10014790_pt1 | contig 14433 bp, 16 predicted proteins | sample 17_EM_MG_FD_194513 | JGI IMG/M metagenome (GOLD analysis project Ga0307515, IMG submission 194513) | Populus trichocarpa ectomycorrhiza microbial communities from riparian zone in the Pacific Northwest, United States - 17_EM | ecosystem: Host-associated > Plants > Roots > Unclassified | place...
ATTCGATATAAGCAGCAAATAATATGACATTTCTAAATTTTTCACAACTTCCGGAAAATATTTTCTACCCAAATTTTTCAGGAAAACACTTTCCTGGAAACCAAGCCAAATTTTTCTTTGATTGGAAAGTATTTTCTATTGACCAACTTTTCTAATGACAAATAAATACAAGAAAGTTTGAAAAATAATTTTCCGAAAACTACTTTTCGGGAAATAAACATAGCCTTAGATGACAAAAAATAAATTTAGAAATTCTGAAAAAGTAAAGAAAAAGGAAAAAGAAAAGGAGGGCAGTTATAAGTTTGAGGGAGTGAATAGTAAAGAACATAGGGTGTCTGTTCTGACGTTTCTAAGTTTCTAACGTTGGCTTTCCACAAAAAGTGACACTTCTTTATCACTGCAGGCTGTGAAAGCAAAAACCGCTGCCACTAAAGCTGTTCGCTAATCTCTCTCTCTCTCTGTACTTTTAGCGACAAACAGACACACAGGCAATGTTTTTTCCGTTTCTAAACCCAAAATAAACCCCCCCATATTTTTTAAACCTTAGACACTCTCAATCTCAGACCAAAACCAAACTAGGTAATGTCTCTCCCTCTCTCTCTGTTTTTTTTTATTATTATTTAGAAATGATTTGATCTTGTAGTTTTGATTTTGATGAATAAATGAAATAGTTTTGATTTTTTTCTTCTTTAATTTTGTACCCTTTTATTACTGAATGTTTAAACTCTTTTCTTTAGGGTTTCTGTTTTTTATTGTTCTTGTGTAAGAGTAAAAATGTAATTTTTATTCTGTTTTGTGGGTTATTGAACTTAAATTTCTGATCATAATGTTGTTTTCTTATGTGGATTTTTTGGTAGTGTTAATTAGCAGCAGAGAAAGCTAAAGATTTTAAGTGGTGAAGTTGTTATTAATAAGTTTTTAAGCTTTGTGGAGTGAATTTTTAAGCTAAAAAAGGTTATCAATTTTTGTTGTGGTAATTAGTTTAGCATAGGTTTTGTTTGATTTTTGTAGTGTAAGAAGTTTGGGATAATGTTTTAGAATCTTTTGCAATCTCTTGCTTTTTTTTCCCGAAGAATGCTAACTTAGAGGATGTTATCTGGCAGGGAAAGAAAAATGGTGAGGAAGAAGAAGCGTGCTAACAAGAAAATCACAAAAGAGAAGCCCCTTGTTGTGACTAGTAATGAACAAGCGTTCTTGAACTTTGTTGACCAAAATGCCAAACAGAACACTGAATTTAATGAAGTCGACCAAAATGCTAGACAAAATTCTGGGTTTAATGAATTTTGTGTTGGTAAGTTTGGTGAAATTGATTCCGGTTCAGAGTCTAGCTCATCGGCATCATCTTCAAGTGGACATGATGGATCATTGCATGTTGACAGTGGTGATGAACCAGCACTTGATAGGGGAGTGCAAAAATCAGTTAAAAAGCGTGGCCGACCTCCTAAGAAAGGTAAAGTAATAAACAAAGCTATGGATGTGCAGGATAAGTCATCAAAGGGGTTGCATTCTACGTGTAGGAAAGGAAAACAAACAGACATGCCACCTCACGATCCTACATATAACAAGGAAGAATTGAAAGCTTGCTTTGCAGTATGTCTGACAATTTCTATGGTTAATGATTGTTTTTCATTTATTGACTTGTGTATAATAGGACTTTCTTCTTGTTAAGTTTAGACTCTAGGTAATGTGTCAATACTAAACTTATTGATTCTTTTGGTCTCTGTTGTTGGACTTGTCTTCAAGGTGATTAAGAAGATAATGGAAATGGATGAGGCCAAGTCTTTCAATTCCCCTGTGGATCCTGCTTCTCTGGGATTACATGTAAGTATGAATTGCTATTTAGTGTAATGCATAGGTTTGGATGGGTGTATACTCATTTAAACTGGCAGGATAGGAAACTGCTTGTGACCCCAAGTTCATGTGGAAGTACGAGTGCTGGATGTGGTAGCACTGCAGTGAGGGTACAGGTTACGTGTCCAGAACATCTATGGGTCAAGCGTGGGACCTTCAGGCACTAACTGAGAAATAAAAGGAATGGTCTCATTTCTAACATGTGTCCAGTTACCACTTTGCATTAATCCTTCTCTTAGTTGCATGGATAATCACTGAAGTAATTTGTGATGTTATATATGCAGCTGTCTGTTTCATTTTGACCTTGAACTTGGAAGGGCGAGGAATAATGGTTGGCGTGATGTTCTAATGGTGTTATTGTTTGCTAAATGAAACAATGCTGCCTAGGCTAGAGGAAATTATCGCTATTGAACCATGACCACAAGAAAAAAAATATGCTTTTGCAGTATCTTTTGCACTAACCGCTCATCTTTGACAACTTTGGGTCAAAAAACTCTAGTTTGCTACTTTTGAGCACAGAGAATTTGTTAGTGGTTTCCTTTATGTCTAGTCTATTATCTCCGTTCTTCAACTTTCTATAAAAATCCCATGGAGTGCGAAAGGTATTTCACCTTAATCATGATTTTGTTGTTGCAAAATGGATGTATGGTGATTCATAAAAATGACCTGTTACTTTTTAGGTAGTGTTCATGCTCATGCTGTCATGCACTACACTGGATATTTTATGTAAAAATAACACTATGCTGGATATTTTCTCATACTCAAATGCCTATATACCATGCAGACTTCTCTCTCTCTAATATTGGGGTTGGGGTTGTCTGATTGTGATCAGGATTACTTTGCTGTCGTAGATACACCAATGGATTTTGGAACCATATGTAAGAATCTTCAAAATGGTGTCAAGTACCTAAATGGTGAGGATGTATACAAGGATGTACAATATATCTGGGAGAATTGTCTCAAGTATAACAAGAAGGGTGACTATATCGTGTACCTTATGAAAAGAGTGAAGAAGAAGTTTATGAAATACTGGACGGCAGCTGGCTTGAAAAGTGAAATACTGACCAAAACTAGTGGTATGAGTTTCAAGGTTCTGCTTTTTTCTATGTTTCTTCTAGTGATTTTCATCACTTTGCTCATTGTAGCTAGTACACCTTTTATAGAATTTCCTGCTTATAATGGATAACCAACTGATTAGGATTTTCATTTTTTGCAATCACCGAATACATTAGCCTTGAAGATTTCTTCTCATTATTGAGGTAGTGATTCTCAGCTATTATTATTTCTTTTTCCTAATAATCTCAGTCACAATCATTTGATTTTGTTCTTGTAGGACATTCTCACTTTGTGCTTTCAAATGACCATGCTATAAGGCTTAGCCAATGCGATGCTATGTCTGTGGTCAACCATGTGGTATGCGATCTCAAGCAGATGCAACAGAATGATTTTGGTATCATTCACACTCAGTCTCAGGTGCCCCTGCCAAGCTATAGCCAGCCTTATCAGTCACATCAGCCTCAATCTCAGGTGCCCTTATCAGGCTACAGCCTGCCTTGTCAGTTACATCAGCCTCAATATCAGGTGCCCTTACCATGCTATAGCCAGCATTATCAGTCACATCAACCTCAATCTCAGGTGCCCCTACCAGGCTATAGCCAGCCTTATCAGTTGCATCAGCCTCCAGGTACATGGAGCTTCGAAAACAAAAATAGATAATTGAAATGTACAAGTTTCATGCTGATGGCTGGTGTCTGTATCCATTCAAGGCACTGAATTTTTATTGCAACTGGGTCTAACGCTGGACTATTCAGAAATTTGATATCGTATCCTTTTTTGCACTTGCATCTAACATAATAATGCACTCATGCTTATTTTTATTTATCATCGATTGATTTAATTGTTGTAGGAAATCCTCACCTTTTGCCTTCTAATGATCATTCTAAGAGGCATAGCAAGGGTGACACTATTTCTATGGTGAGCCACGCAGTCAGCAGCCAGACAAGACCAGATAGTTTTGGCACCGTCCAAGCACTTTCTCAGGTGCCCCAATATCACCAGCCTTGTCAGCCACATCAGCCTCAGCTGAGCAATACCCAGCCACAGCTTTTCCAGTCACAAGCAGTTGCAGAAAGTAATTGTGCAGGTACATAGCCCTGTAAAAACAAAAATATACACAGGATAGATACAACTTTCATATGTTTAGCAGGTCTTTGGGACCCTATACTTCTCTTGCTACAGTTTCCTCTCTTTTTGGCTTATGTGATTTCAAATTTGTAGTTGTGTTAACACAATCATGCATGACTTCTTCGTAGACATTCTTATAATATAGCAATTTTATGAGGAAGAAACAAAATCAATTCATGAACTTTTTTCATTATCATGGTATTTAGTTTTTTTATTATCATTATTATCAACTGTATTCATTTTGTAGGAAATTCTTACTTGGTGCTTTCCAATAATCAACTGTGAGGTATAATAAATGTGATATTATGTCTACAGGGAACCATATTGTTGGCAATCATATGCAGCAGGATAATTTTGGCACCAGCCAGTCCCGATCTCAGATGCCCCTCCCAGGCTTTAGGCAGCCTTGTCCATCGCATCAGCCTCAGCCAAGCACCGACTTACCACCGCAACTTTCCCATTCACAGGCTGGTGCAGACAGTAATAATTCAGGTACATTGCACCTGAAACAGAAGTAAATGTGAGATAGATGAAAATTCCATGCCTTATGGCAGGAATTGTTTGTGTTGCAGTTATTACAGAAGTAGATGTGAGGTGGATGAAAGTTTCATGCTTTATAGCCATTGCAAAATTGTCCACCTTTTCTTGAGAAATAAAACTTAGCTGGGTCATAAACTACCTTAATGACTCTAATTGATTATTGATAGTTAGATATCTCTATACATAAGAAAATATATTGATATCCACATGGCATTTAAGTTGATAAGAAATAAATTGATTATTGGTCAAATTTTCAATGTTTTTATTATGTGACTTTGAAATTCCTGAATCACAATTAACATAAAGGAATCCAAGGCAGTTGATTTTGAAAATTCATAAAGCATATTTTTTTTTTGTTTTCTTGAAGTTTGACAAAGAAGATAGAATAAAATTTGATTTTGCTGATATTCTTATATTTGTGAACGTTGTTTTTGTTTCATTCCCTCAAGCTTTAGGTCTTGGTTGAATGATCCACGCTACTATGACTTTTGTGTGTCTGTTCAATCTGCTACCTTTTCTGATGTATCTGCTGAGATCAGTGGTTGATTTGCCCTGGTCCATTTCCACATATGGTCTCTAATCTTTCTTCTCGTCCTTGTTTTCTGCAAAACATGAAGTGAGAAAACATGAAAGTGAAAATGTTCAAGAATAATCCATTAAGAGGAAAAAAGAGCTAAATGACATTACTTGTTGGGCGCGGAGGTGAAAATTTGAGCTGTCATATTCAACCCTAACTGTTTTTTCCTCATGTACCTTGATTCTTTTGAACTTGATGTTTGATATGAGATGTTGTGACCTTTGTCGAGGCAACCCTATTCAAGATAAAACTTTAAAGATTATTCAAGAGCTATGATGGATTTGTTATCAGAAGGAAGGGCTTAGATCATAGCAAAGAGGGAAAAAATGGATTCAATGACTTTACTGAGATAAGCTTTGGCAGTCTTCAAACTGTTATATTGAGGTAATTTAAAAAGGAAGACGGTTAGTGTGCCATGTAATTTATAGGATGTGGCATTCATCTTTGTCAAGATGGAATGGGATATAAAAAGAAACATTTTATAGAATGCGTGAAGGGCTTTTGAGGCTAGGTGCATTTGCCTTGGAGCCTTGGCACACCTGCCTTCTGCCACTCTCTCAGGGTAGGTGTTATTGGTGGCTAGGGGATCATGTGTGAGCAAACATTGCTGTGTTTGGCAAAATAGAAGGGGATAGACTGGATTGAAATGCTTCCAGTAATTTGAGCGAGGAGGCTTGCTGTTTATTAGGGATACGATGGTTTTGAAGAAATGCATATTCTCTGTTATGAAATTAGTAATGAAGGGACATTTTGTCCATTAGCCAAAGTTCAGGACAAGGGATGCTTGGTAGTTAGGTTAAGATCCATGGGGTTAAAGTGCAAGTTTGACTCTATTATTTTAATGTAATCATTGATTTGTGAAAGATCTCAGTATCATTTGGAATCAAACATGCAACATAAGGATCTTGTTCCTCCTGTCCATGTATATTATTTAACCTCTATTATCTTGCCATTTTTCTTTCAGGACATTCAAAATTAGCTGCTCTAATGGGTCGCTCCACGAGGCAGAAAAAATATGCAACCAGGCATTCGATGGTCTCCATGATGAGTGGCCCTACCCATTCCAAGCAGCAACAACCCCAACCAAGTTCATGTCATTTATGGCAATCCCAGCAAAGCACCTCCCAGGAACATGTTGGTGTAGATATTGATGGTGCAGGTATGGCATGGACCAAAATTTTCATATATACAGAGAAAGCTTCCTTTCTACTTCAATTCCATCCAATGTATCCATCCCTATCATCAACAGTGTTTCAATCATGTGTTTGTCTTTACAATTTGGGTTGCGTCTACCATTTGTAGGACATCCGCCACTGCCTACAGTGGATTGTCCCATGGAGCAAAATGGATATGTGCCTGTGTGTCTAGTGGATCCTGTGGATTGTGCAATGGAGCACAATGGAGATGTGCCTGGGTGTCCAGTGGGCCCTGTGGTTGTCAATCAAAGTGAATTGCATGCCCAACAGCCCCCATTAAGCTGTAACCAACCAAATGTACCACATCAGCCTGAGTCAAGCATTGGGCAGCCCCAGCCATCTCAGCCGCTGACTAGTTTAGATATTTCTAGTCCTGGTATGCTGCTGTGAAGTTCATAATTTTGTAAATGAAATACTTTTCAGGATTCTGATGCCAGTACTGGACATTTTGATGTCTGGTTTGTGACTGAAACAATCAATAAAACCAAAAGAATATGTTCTGTGTTTTTTTTTCACATCAGGTCTCGGAGACAAGTTTTTATTTCTTTTCTTTAGTTTCCTTCTTTTGGTGTTTCCTCTGTGCATTTCTCTTGTACTAGGATTGCATTCCTCCTCTTTTGACATCTTTTTAAACTCAAGCTCTGTTCAGTTGTTATGGCCAGAAAACAGTCTCATAAGAACATAGCTTAGGCTTTATATTTTCCTTTCTCCATACCTGCATGGTAATTTTTTTATGTAAATCTTGAGTGTGCGTGCGTGCGTGCGTGCGTGTGTGTGTGTGTTATAGCCATCTTGTTTGTTGTGTTTTAGACATTTACAATGTAGTAATTGGTATTGCCTCTTTATTTTGGTATTCTTCTATGCAGGACTAGCAAACACTAGCGGGAGGGGGAGGAGAAATACACAGAGGAGCTCTGAGGACCCGTGCACCAGAACACCATTGGTTTCAGGCTGTCACTCGCCTCAGCAGCCCTCAGGGAGTCACAGCCATCCAGACAGCCCAGAGCAGCCAACACAAAAGACAAAGAAGAGGACTCGAGTTAGAGGCCCTACTCTGTGCCGTGACATGTGGGACATGTGTGATGGTGAACAGATAGCTGTTCCCATCAACACATTGGGGCAGCCTGTTGGTCCTGAAGCATCTAAGCTAAGTACTTTCCTGGGAACTGTTGCACGGAATGGTGAGATGGCACCCCTTACTTTTGTGGATTGGTTTGCAATGCCAGATGAAAAGAAGGAGAACATGTGGCAGTTTGTCCAGGTATTAATAAATAAAACTTTTGTTCTCAAGTGGCACGTGGACAAGGATGGGGGTAGAAATAGGTCCTAAGTTCATTTTTTACTAACAAAGGAAAAGAAAGAACTTTTTACTTCCTTAAACAATCATTTCTTGGTGTTCATTCATGATTGTTTCTTCTTTTTTATGCTTTACAGACGAAATTTGACATTGAGCCCGTGTGCAAAACTTGGGTACTGAGATCCCTCGCATCAAAATGGAGGAATTGGAAAGCAAAATTGAAGTCTGAACATTATTATCCTCATAAAACTGATGAGGAGCGCCTGAATGATCGTGATAGAAGAGTCCTTCCAGAGCAATGGGCAATCCTCATTTCCTATTGGAACTCTGAAGAGGCACAAGTATGTGCAAGCGATGATTGCAAGATCTGTGTTATACCATTGATATTCTCTCACATAAAAATGGGAAACTTAATTCTTTTATATGAAATTTGTAGTTGCGTAGTGCAAAAAATAAGGCCAACCGCTCGAACCAGAAGAGTACCCACACTGCAGGCTCAAAGAGTTTTGCAAGGATACGTGAGGAAGAGGTAACTTCTACATTGGAATCTTATTACTGCTCTCGTGATGTCTATTTTGACATGCAGACTGCTGTCATTTGAGGATAGAGGACAAAGAAGTCTGGTGGAAAGGAGCCAACCAGGGCAGAGCTATACATAAAGACCCGTACTCGTAAGGATGGACAGCCTATGAATAATGTAGCAGCAGAAATAATTGTAGGTTTAATGAACACAACTATGGAAATCCATTTTTTTTACCTTTATTGTAGTTTTTCAAAAAATTTCAAATACCAATAGTACAAGAAAATTTACGCGGCATAGAACTTGGTCTTGCTTTTTTTCTGATGTCATGCAATAGCTTTCTAGGGGTGTTTCTTTATCTGGTATTCAGTGGGGTTAAGTGTTGCTTCTTATGTTGTGATCTTCTTTCACTTTTGAAGATGTCTTGTTCTCTTAATTTTCTCTTACATTATTTTCTTTGTAATATATTTTTTCTTTCTTTTATAACTTTTATGATTTGGAACACTGGTTTTCATTCCAGTCTAAACTCCGTGAACAAGAAACTCAGAAACAACAGACTTCAAATGACAGTAATGACTGGGATGATGCTTTCTTCCAAGTTATGGGAGAAGAAAAAAATGGCCATGTGCGCACATATGGGTTGGGTCCTAACCCTTCTGATCTTTGGGGCCAAAAACTTGGCCATATTGAGCTCATCAGGATGGCATCTGAGGCCAAAAAATCAGCTAATGAAGAGGTAAGCAAGATGTTGGGTAAAATGGAGGCCATGGAGAAGAAGTATGCAAGTATGGAAACACAGATAGCTAGGATGGCTTCAAGCATGCAGAATTTCTTTGAGAAGATGGGTGCCGGTGAACCATCTAAAGGCTTGGGTTCAAAACAGGTACCTTTGGTGATGCTGTGAATCTGATAGTAAAATTTTATCTCGGGCTTTGCATGACATTCAGTTAAATGACAAGCTACCTAGTAACATTAGTGCTCATGATGATTCATTGCAGGCACAAGAACACTCCTCGTCATCAAGTCATGAAGTTCCATCAAATGAGGTGACAAAACTATTTTATCCCCCCCCCCCCCCCCAACCTGGGAAAAACATAAACAAAAGGTCACTGATTGTGTCTCATAGATGGAAGGAAACGTAATGAATTGCCAGGATTCAGTCATTTTAATAACAGCAAACCTCTGGAGTTTTTGGCACAGTGAAACTTCATAATGTAGGAGTCCTGACGTGTCATTTCAAGAAGAAGATTGATTAATCCAAGTCACTCAGGAGTTGGTTGGTGTAATCTGCCCAATTTTCTATTGTGAACAGTAAAAATATTAACTTCTTTTTGCTGCTTTTAGATATCTAATCTAAGGCAAGGTCAAGAACCCTTGTCATCCCCAACATGAACACCTTTAGCTGATTACAAGTGGCCTCCTTATTTTCTCCATTTTTGCTTCCCTTTTGAGGTAGGAAGAGCTAGGTTATGTAATTATCTGGTCCATTGCCGTATCTAATTGGGACTTGTATCTGAAAAGTATGCCGAGTTTCATGTATCAATTATGTAGCATGGTGCTTTCTGTGAACCTCAACAAAGTGCTGAACTATTTGAATTTCATGTTAAAAATGGAAAAATAGATCATGCCTGCATTTAGTAGTGTGGGATGGGATTGCAGGTGTAGGAACTACATTACAGAAAAAACGGTACAAGAACCAGATTCTGAGAATTCAAAAAGTACCAGATGGAACAATACAATTAATCCATGTATTTTCAGTTTGCCCCAAAAATCACATACAAGTGCATATTTTTTGTATTATCCAGTTAAATTATTTGTTTTTTCATGCAGATTGATCGCGGAGAGATGTGATGCTCAATGGCCTTCACCAGCTTCTGGAACCATAAACAAGTTACTAGTCATGTATATTGTCTGTGGCTGAAATGGCTAGCTAGACATGCATTTTGTAATTTATGAAGGAGCATTAAACATATTTTGATGGCATATGAGATTGTAGGAGAGTGATGAGCTAATTCCAGTGAACTCTTGCTGTGTCTTGAAATAAAGATGCATGGATGATCAATGATGGTGTGTTGCTGGCACAACTGATCATGCAAGGTGGTGGTAGGTTTTCTTTGTTGCTTCTTTCTGGGCATGCCCTATTTCATATTTCCTCCATGATATATTTCAATTTTAATCAATTGAAAAGCTTGAACTCACTCTTTAGCTAATATTCTGTATTTCATGTTTTTCAATAGAATATGAAATTGGTAAGTGAGCGATACTCCGACTAGTAGTGGCCTATATTTTTACAATATTTTAATAATTGTGATTTTCCTTAATTTGAATGTAAAATACCTTTGTTGAATATTCTTACTATTTGATTCAAACAAAGCAGAAAACTGAAGTAATTGAAATCATGATGAAATTGAAGGTTAAGAGGAACCTAAATGGAAATTCTCTAATTATAGCGTTAGCTCAATGTTGATACTCTTTATTGTTGTGATTAAGGTAATGTTTAAGAGTATACTAGTAGTTGTTTTTTAAAATATTTTTTATTTGAAAATATATAAAAATAATATTATAGTTTTGTGATTAATCAAGAAGGAAATGTAAAGAGAACTTGGATTTTTGGTGTAATTGTTAACATAATTGAAGTTATGTTTTTTAAAAATTTAAATATTTTTTATAGTTATAGATTGTTTTGATGTGCTGATATGAATGGAAAAAAAATTATTTTGATGTGTTTTTAAGTAAAAAATATTTTAAAAAACAACATTTATTATACTTCTAAATACCCTCTTCAATTTTAAAGTAGCGTGGTTAAGAGAGAAAACAATTAAAATAGAAAGGATATATTTTTTAATTCTATTTATTTTAAATGGATATAAATTCATACCAAAACAATTTCAAAAATAAATTTATTTTACATATTTGCTTTATTTTTTTAATCAAATATATTTTATCTTTTTTTATATTTATTTTTTATGCCATTGTACATTAATCAAATATAAAATATATTATATTCTTCCATTCAATTCCATTGCATTGGATGTGGTATGTTAAATATATGCATGCCATTGAAAAATTAAAGAGAAAAGGCCCAAAACTTGATTTCTATTTTTTTTTTTTTAAAAAAAAAACCAACAACGTTTTTCTTATAATTTCATGAAAATACTATTTAGTCCTTACGATGAATTCTTTTTTACAATAAGGTATTTGCATGATTCCTTTTAATCATGTAGTTCTTCATCTTATAGCCTTTTTTTAGTAGTGCTTGTATTGTAATAAATCATTATAATTTTAATAATCCATTATATTATAATGTTTATAATTTCATAAAAAGAACAGAACTAGAGATATAGACAGAATTCTATTTAATAATAAAGATATACAAGTTGGTATACAAGATAAAGTTAGAGTCACAATAATAAATTTGTTCTTATAAAAAAGAAGTAGGGTTTGTTAATGCAAAATCAAAAAGATAAAGTTGAGATTATTGAATATTTACAAGGAAATTATTGAAAAAATAAACAAATAATTGTCTTCAATTTCTATTTCCCCAAAAACTATCTTAATAAGAAATATATTATAAATTAAATTAAATTAAATCTCTGTAAATTAATATAATTGAGACCATACAAGTTTATTAATTAATCAATATATTATTTAAACTTTAATTTTTTTTATTCTTATCCGGATATCCTCACATCTTTTTAAAAGATGAGACTAGTCTCGTTCGGGGCTCGTGGTTGTTCCTCCCAATAAGTGCATTTTTTAGGGATCGAACTTGTATTCTCATCCTTGCAGGGATATAATAATGTCTTAACTACTAGAGCAATATTTCATTTGTAAAAACTTCAAATTTAAGATCGAACAAATATTATTTAAAAGGAATCATTTTTTTCTGGAGTAAAGGAGCCATATAAATAAAAAGAAAAGTAGAGTGGTCACATAAGAAAATATCAAAAATAGAGGGACGAAATAAATACACTAATCCATAAATAAATAGTAGTCCTGTCTTTCTCTTAACAACAAACAAACGAACGACGCATCGCTTAGGTCTCTCTCTGCAAACGCCAAACTGTTACCGTTAGGGTTTACTGATTTTGATTTCTTAGAAGATGAAGAAGCGAAAGAGAGCGAGGAAGAAAGGAAAAGCAGCGAAGCCAAAAGCCGAAGCTGCGGTGAGCGGTGGCGAGGGTTCTGCCGATGAAGAACAAACACTTATCAATTTAATCACTCTAAGCAGGGAAGATCATAATGATGATCATGATGGTGATGATGATGATGATGATAATCAATCTCCAATGGAGGTCAATACACCTTCTTCCACCGGAACCGACCAGCCATTGCATCTTGCAAGTATTAATCCTGATGGTTCTATCGATAAGGCTGCTGCCACGGCAGCATCAGGAGGAGGAGGAGTAAAGGGTGTTGGGCGTGTGAAGGTTAAGCTAAAAAGTTCGAAGATTTTGGAGTCTCGGACTGATACGGATAGGAGTAGCCCAGTGCAGAACTTGGGGTTGGAGAAACAAGGTGAGGATAGTGGGAATTCGGTTGTTCCTGAAATTAAGATGTATGTTTCGAGGAGACCTGGGGGTATAAAGATTAAGTCTTCTTCGTCGACGAAGGTGTTGGGAGGAGGAGGAAGAGGAGGAGGTTCGAGCAGTGGTGATGTGGTGGTGGTGGAGGATGAGGATGAGGATGAGGGTTTGCCAAACAAGGAATTGGAGACGCCACATAAGGAGAATCGATATGATAAGAAAGAATTGGATTCTGCCTTATTGGTATGTTGGGAGTTTGTTTTTAGTTGTTGTTTTTGTTTGTGTGTAATTGTTTATCCTATTTGTAGGTTATTAAGAAGGTGATGAAAATGGATGCAGCCGAACCCTTTAACGCTCCTGTCAATCCTGATGCTCTTGGAATACCTGTAAGTTGGTATCTTGATTATTATGGCGCGATGCTTTGTTGTTTTATGTTTGTTTTGGAGTAGAGAGTTCTCATGTTAAGGACTCGATTTTGTGAAGATTAAGTTCCTATGCTGCTCAGCTATGGGTGTTATAGAGGAATGGTCTGAATGGATATCTTAGTTGACATTGCCTGCAAATACATTGAAGAGGTCTTATATTTTAGTTGCAAGGTTTTCTTGAGAATTGAAACTATGTATTATCCTCCATCTTCTATATTCATCCATACTGCCTAATAAGATTGTTTTTGAAAAATAAAAATCCACTGAGCTCTCTTTGTTCTGTATTGCTTGATATGTCCATATTTATCTATGATATCAAAATGACTTTCCTCTTTTACAGGATTATTTTGATATCATAGATACACCAATGGACTTTGGAACAATCTGCAGCAATCTTGAGAAAGGTGACAAGTACATGAATTCAAAGGATGTCTACAAGGATGTTCAATACATTTGGTACAACTGTTTTAAGTATAACAGCAAAGGTGACTATATCTTGGATCTTATGAAGCGTGTTAAGAAGAATTTTATGAAGTATTGGACAACAGCTGGGTTATACACTGAACTATCAAAAGGAAGTAATGGTGAGGATCTTATGGTTTTGTTCTTTCCAATCAATTCATTTTTATTTTTCTTCATCATGTTGAGTCATGAGTGTACTTAACCCTTTTGCTCTCATACTTTCTGTTAACAATGCATGGCAACTCTAGGTCTAAAAGAGGAAATCTGTCTTCTACATCATGTGAACACTAATGCGGTGTTTCTTTGGTTGGTTGTTTAAGCCGTTTAGCTGCCCATCAGACAAATTGGGTTTTTTGATTTCCTAACTTGCTCCATTGAAGGAAAAAATATCACCTCAAAAAGAGGAGTTTTTGTTCTGTATAAGTCTATTATTTCCTGGTTTCTTTCGTTTTCTCCCTTTTCCAGATTATATGTTGTATTCTTTTAGGGCTGTAGAGCAATGAAGCTTATATCTTTCTTTTGGCATGATAGTTCAAGACCATTATGGTGTTGCGCTCCTCGCATGTATATTTCTAATATGACAAGTCATCTTATTTAAAATTTAGCAATATATCACCTATCAGTATTCTGACAACAGTTAGCTTGGTGACACACATCTATAATTATTTCTTGCTGATGATTAATGGATGAATGGGTGGCAAAGTTCCAATATTCAATGTATTTTAGAGCAGTCAATGAGTGCTTAGACAGCACTGAGTTACCTTTGTTAGATGATTTCTGTGTGGTATAATTTGTAACTAGCATCACTTGTCATGGTAGGTGCTAAGATGGTACAGCTCATCATTGTAATTGATC
>Ga0307515_10014791_pt1 | contig 14433 bp, 8 predicted proteins | sample 17_EM_MG_FD_194513 | JGI IMG/M metagenome (GOLD analysis project Ga0307515, IMG submission 194513) | Populus trichocarpa ectomycorrhiza microbial communities from riparian zone in the Pacific Northwest, United States - 17_EM | ecosystem: Host-associated > Plants > Roots > Unclassified | place...
AATTTACGTGGTTCATCCAATTAGACTACTTCCATTTACATTTTATCTTATGCAAATATGACATCTCTGATGATGACTATCTTGTGGGCAGTGAAATCCCACAAGCGATACCCCTTTACTCCATCATCATATCCCAAGAATACAGATTTTTTGGATTTTGAATCCAGCTTGCTGACTTCTTAAGTATTGTACATCACGTATACAAGACTTCCAAATATATGCAATCGAGAATAATCAGCTGGCTTTCCAGTCCACATCTCCATTGGTGTCTTCATCTCAATTGCAGTTGATGGAGATCGATTTATTACATAACAGACGGTATTGACTACTTCTGCCCATAATGGTTTTCTTAGATCTGAAGCCTTCAACATTGTTCTTGTTCTTTCTAATAGATTTTTGTTCATCCGCTATGCCACTCCATTTTGTTGTGGAGTGTATGCCGTTGTGAACTGCCTTTTGATACCTTCATGTTGACATAAGTTATCAAATTCATCACTGGTATATTCTCTTCTATTATCAGTCCTTAAACACTTGATCTTATTTTCAGATTCAAGTTCTACTCGTGCTTTGAAGGTTTTAAAGACTGCGAGCACATCTGCCTTCCTTCTAATTGGATACACCCAATATCTCCTGAAGAAGTCATATATAAATGATACAAAGTATCTTGCTCATTTGAAGGATATAATCGGTGCTTGCCAAACATCAGAGTGAATTAGGTCTAACATGTATTTGCTCTTTGTTGTTGATGCATCAATCTTTAACCTGTGTTGTTTACTTGTAACATAATGCTCATAAAAGGGAGTAACTTCTTATCAGAGAGAATTTTCAAACCTTTCTCTGACATGTGGCCTAGTTTTTAATGCCACATCATCGTCTTCTCTTTTGCAGGACTTACTGATGCAATTGACGTCTCTGTCTCATGATGTGTTTCTCCCATTAACACAAACAAGATTGCAATTATCTTTCTTGCCTTTAAAATCACCAGTGCTCATTTGAAAATTTTCATGATTCCATTGTCTGTTCGAATCTTACAACCAAGACTATCAAATTGTCCCACAGACAAAAGATTCTTCTTCAAGCCTTTCACATGTCGCACTCCCGAAATAGTACGAATTGAGTCATCATACATCTTTAATTTGATGATGTCAATGTTAGCAATCTCTAGAGCATGATCAATGCCCATGAACACTGAGCCTTCAGAGATGGGTTCATACGTATGAAACCAATCTCGATTAAGAGACGTATGTCGTGTTGCTCCTAAATCCATTAACCAAACCTCAGTGAGCTCTTTTCTATTTGTAGAGACTGTTGCTGCTTCACTATATAAAACCTCCCCATCTTCTGAGGTGCTTACAACACATCCTTGAGGTTTTGATGACTCTGCAGTGTTTTCTATACCATTTTTAAGCCAACAATCCCTTTTGAAGTGCCGTTTTCTGCCACAGTTGTTGCATTTCACAGTCTTCTTACCTTTTGATTTGGACCTCCCTTGCATTTGACTCCCACTAGAGCCACGCTCCATTAATCTTCCTCTTAAAAATAACAACGCCTCTACTTGGTTTGAACTATTTATGTCTCCTTTGTTTTTGCGCCTATTTTCTTCTTCCAAGATAGCAGCTGCAATATCATCGAAGACTAAATAGTCTGAAAGGATATTATTGGTCAAATTGATAAAGAGCTTATCATACGAATTAGGAAGACTTTGAAGTAGAAGCTCTGCACATTCATTTTCCTCTATTTGTTAACCCAACGTATTGAGTTATGAAAATATAGTTCTTATTGTATTGATGTGGTCAGTCACCGACGTGGTTTCTGCCATTCGAAGCTTATAAAGTCTTCGCTTTAAGAAAATCTTATTATGCAAAGACTTTGACTTGTATAGCTTTGTTAGAGTATCACATATCTTCTTAGTTGTTTTCTTCTTCGCGACACTTGATAATACTTCATCAGCTAATGCTAAATGTATGTTAGTAATAACATTTTCATCCATCTCACTCCATTTTGCATTATCAGTGATCCCCACGGGTCTATCTCCAATTGTTGCCAAGCAATTTTCTTTCCTTAAAACCGCCTTCATTCTCATTTTCCATAGTGAGAAATTGCTCCTCTTGAACCTCTCAATCTCGTACTTTGCTGTCATTTTATTCATCGAGATCTATTTAGCTATCACCGTTTCACTGATCTGTAACGTATACAAAAATAGTATCGTGTAAATAATACTTCGCTAAGTAAGTTCCCAAGAAAGATTGTGTATGTGTGAATAATACCACTATTAGGATACTGACATGCAATCCTGATAAGATAAAAGACAAGGGACATGATAAAATGAGAAATGACACATAAGAATTTACGTAGTTCATCCAATTAGGCTACTTCCACGGGCAAGTATAGAAGGATTTTACTAAGTAATGTGAGAATTACAACCTCTTTCTACTAATAAAAGAACAACTAAAATCTCTCTATTAATAGGAGAAAATACATCACTTACTCTCTCACTGATTCCTCACAACTTTGTGGGAACTTTCCCTCTCTTCCTCTTCTCCATTTTCTCTCTTGTGGTGCGTTTAAGGCTTGGATGCATTGCCTATTCATAGGCAAGCATCCAGCCTTTGTCTTACAAAAGACAAGAAGCAAGTAGCACCGAATTGGTACCTATATTTATTGACTTAGGCAATAATGCCTAGCTGGCTTCAGATACTCTTCGAGTAGAATTCTAAATTAATTTTTATTGTTAAAACAATATATTAATGCTACAAACATGTTTTATTGTATCAGTTTTTTAATTAAATATTGTGAATATATTATTTATGTTTAATAAAATGAATTTTAAAATAATTGAATTATTCAACTATGAAATAGTTGTTAATAATAATAATTAAATACTAAAGTGTTAAGCCAATATCTTTTCTAAAAACAAAAGACATATAAGTATGCAAATATCTAACACACTCTTTTCTCTTGATTTTATATGTTTTTATTTTTTTTTATATTAGAGGTCATTTTTTCTCATCATGAACAAACACTATTTTTATAAAAATAAAATACATTATAAAAATAAAATTTATTTATATCAAATATAAATGAAAAAATAAATTATAAAAATCTTTTAAAATATTATAACAATAAAAAATATTTAAAAAATAACAACATTGAACAAAACAATTTTGAAAATAAAAGATAGAGGGTACTGGTTTAAATTAAAATAAAAAATTAATATAAACTAAAAAATACATACAAAAGAGGGAGGGTATTAATTAAAAATTTTGCAAAAAATGAAACCATAGAGAAAGAGGTCAAGCCCTCGCGCATGGCCAACTACTTGAGCCCAAGATCGTTTGGGCCTCGAAATCCAGGCCCAAAAACATGAGCTTATTTATACATGTGCAATAAAAAATGGACCTTTTTATTTTCAAAAAAATAAAAATAAAGCAAAGGACGTATCGCCTACTACTTAGTTCGTAGCTATCTTAGGTGGTCGAAAAATCATTGGAAAGTCAAGTTTTCAACTTTTGAATCAAATACACCCATTTCAACAAAATCTTCACGCCAAAACACTTGATAAACTCCATAAAAAACTTAATAAACTCATTTATGACCTGAAAATAGAAAACATTGGTTAAAATCATCAAACATCCAAAAACCACAAAACTTTCTAAGCACTAGTCTACTTTTTCCACCATGATGAAGGCTAAACACCACTATCATTGAACTCCTCTCGTCGAATAGAACCACATGACATAAAGCTTAGCCTTTTTTGTTGTTAAAATCCTGACAACCGAATAATCATCAAATGAGTTGTGATGAGGGGTGAAATGCCACTCGAACCTACAACTACGTGGTTCTTCATGAGATGCATTGATTTGTAACAAATGACTAGATATCCAGGGGTAAAGTGTTGTTTTTGTGCGGGATGTGAAAGTTGTACCAAATTGAAACAGACTATGAATACTAGATATGACCTCAAAATAATAGGGATCAAGGTCGGCTAATGAAACTATAAGGGATAAGCTTCATTGGCAAGAAAGAAATAACATGAATCACCAACTAGGGCCTTTAAATTTCTACTTAGTTATAAAAAAGGCAGGGTTGCAAAGGCAACCATGAGATTTGCTTGAAAATAATCACTAATGAAAGAGTATGTAATAGCTCACTGATTGAGTGTTTTTGCATTGAATATGAATAGGGCTAGGTAGTTTGTCGAAGTTGTGGGATGCAAAAATACATTAGTCGAGGAGCGTCTCGCTTTAAGGGAAGCACTCGTGCGATTAGGGGTGGGCAAAGTGGAAGCGAGAATATTGTCTCGAGTAATGCAAATATTGGTGAGAATCCAATGCTTCAAAAACTTAAAGGTTCCTTTACAAAGTTTATTCAAGAGGGTAAGTTAGGGCTTAAAATAAGACAAAAAAGCGTAGTTGATGGATAAGAGATGAATATTCCTATATTATTTCTTGTTGATCCCGAGGGATAGAGACGGTTAAGTTAGCTGAAAGACACTTATCGGTTCAATAAGTTATGCAATATTTAGTGTAACATGTCGTATAGCCAAGCCACATAACATGGTGTTCTTTCTTTCCTTCGTAAATGATGATACGAAGAGTGTTTAATATTGTGATAGGAATTGTTTTTTAAAGTTTTTTTCACTTAAAAATAAATTAAAATAATATTTTTATCATTACCACATTGAAATGATCCAGTATCGTAAAAAACTTCAAATGTTTTTAAAAACATGGTTAGATAAAAAAACAAACACTACTTAAATGTCCATTTGTACTCTTAAAACTTTTTTATATATATAAAAAAAATTAAATTAAAAAGTTAAGAAAAATCTTATCCTAAAGTCTCGCTCAAATCAACCGCTAGTACTTCTTCCAAAAGGTTAAAAAAAAAATCCGTTGATTCGGAACCAAAGTACATGTCGTGAAGAACAAACGAGATGAATTATTTAGTAAATCTTAAGTAAAAAAACCTCGAATTTCCAAAATTCTCAACCAAATCTTTCTATCCATAAGTTCCCTCCTCCAACTACATAAGAAACTTAATATTTTTTTTGTTAAAAATTTATAAAGTAAATGAAAAACTTAATTGATAATATTTTAATACTAATTAGAAACCCAAATAAAAATTGTGTTTTTTCGAATACTTAATAGTGTCATCACAAGGTTCGAATTTGGATTTGGTGGTAAATAAATTCGATCCCACGTATCACTGTTTTTTTTTTTAAATAAAGAAATATGTATATAAAAGAAGAAATTTCTCATAATGCAGCCAGGAGGGATAAAGAACTGACAGAAGCTCTTAAGGTCATAAATAATAATAATAATAATGGTGAAAAAAAAAAATCCGAAAGCAGAGAGGGTTCGTTGCAGTTAAATACGCAACTACCTCTCCATTCTATCCCTCCATCCCTTGCCTGCTCTCTCTCTTCTCTTCTCTTCTCTCTCACAGAGTCATTAACTATACATAGAAGAGATATAGATAGATAGTACATTCCTTTGTGATTCTTTGCGATCGCTTAAATCTCTCTCTTTCTTTCATTTCCAATCTCCCTCTCTCTCGAACTTCTACTCTACGTAACGTTTGCTCTTCCATAATTCTCTTTCGTCCCTTGATTACTTATAATAAAAAGCAAAACCTAGCCAGCACCTCTGTTTTCTGTGCTGTTCTCTCTCTCTCTGCTGACATTAGGAGCGCTCATAATCCTTTTTTGTGCTGTTCTCTCTCTCTCTGCTGTGCTGCACTTGAGGTACATGCTGCACTCTGTTTTCCACTTTGCTTCGTTAAATACTTTTTCGTTCCTGTTAATTAAGAGCATGGATGATTTTTACTTCAATTTTGTTATCTTAATTTACCCCCTTTTTTCTTTCTTGAAATTAGAAACAAGATAGATACCCCTTTCTTGAAATTAGATACCCCTTTCTTTTCTAGCCTGATTGGTCTTTTGATGGTAGAGAAGGAAGAGGAAGAAACCCCTTCAAGTACTTTGTAGAACAATGGCGATTTTTAGGGCATCTCCAAAGAAAAAGTTAAAATAGCATTTTGAAGTTAAATAATTATTCTTACATGTTAGTTAAAAGCTAAAATTATGTTATCAATTTAGCTCTTTTAAATATCTTTTTTTATTAGAAATGCTCTTAGCGTTTTTTTTTTCAATTCACAGCTACGTGTTTTTAAAAATTTTAAATTTTTTTGTTTAATTTGTTTTTTAATATTATTATACGATGTAATGATATAAAATTATTTTTTTAAAATAAATAAATATAATTTAAATATATTTTCAAACAAAAAAAATACTTGCCAAACACAATCAGCCACTGTATCATTTTTTTTACTCTTTTATTTCCGTTTTAAAGATTTGGTTGTTTTTCGTTTTGTTAATTGAATTTTCGCTGTTTTTATTGTTGTTTTTAATTTTCCTGCGTCAGTTCAGTTGTCGTAATGACGTGTGGCAGTGGACCTTACCTTTTTCGAACATAATTAACACTTTCATGTCTTTTTCTTAAACCATCTTTGGTGGACACTCACATGTCTAATAGTCTCAACAAGTTTGAGTCAATGGTTCACTGCAAACAACTTCCAGAAGTGTTTTTTTTTTTTCCTTCTGAAGTATTATGTATGCTTTGTATGCCGATTTATTGATTGATATTTGTTCTATAAATCCAGGGAAAATCATGGCAAGGGAACAATTGCAGGTGCTTAATGCACTTGATGTGGCCAAAACACAATGGTACCATTTCACAGCAATAGTGATTGCTGGCATGGGATTCTTCACTGATGCATACGATCTTTTTTGCATCTCCCTTGTGACCAAATTGCTGGGTCGGATATATTACTACCAGCCAGGTTCTGATACTCCGGGAGCTTTACCTTCAAATGTGTCATCAGCTGTTAATGGTGTTGCTTTCTGTGGTACCCTTTCTGGTCAGCTCTTCTTTGGCTGGCTTGGTGACAAAATGGGCAGAAAACGTGTCTATGGTATGACGTTGATGATCATGGTCATTTGCTCCATTGCTTCTGGCCTCTCTTTTGGCAAAAATCCTACCGCTGTTATGTCTACTCTTTGCTTCTTTCGCTTCTGGCTTGGATTTGGCATTGGTGGTGACTACCCACTTTCTGCTACAATCATGTCTGAGTATGCTAATAAAAAGACTCGCGGTGCTTTCATTGCTGCTGTTTTTGCCATGCAAGGTTTTGGAATCTTGGCTGGGGGTATGGTCGCTATTATAATTTCTGCGACTTTTAAGGCCCAGTTTCCTGCCCCAGCTTTTGAAGTTGATCCAGCTGGCTCGACTGTGCCTCAAGCTGATTATGCTTGGCGGATTATTGTGATGTTTGGTGCAATTCCAGCTGCTCTTACTTATTACTGGCGAATGAAGATGCCTGAAACTGCGCGTTACACCGCCCTGGTTGCGAAGAATGCTAAACAGGCTGCGTCTGACATGGCAAAAGTGCTTGAGGTTGAGTTGGAGTCAGAACAAGAGAAAATTGAGAAGATGTCACAGGAAAAGGGGAATGATTTTGGTCTTTTCTCTACACAATTTGCTCGTCGACATGGACTCCACTTGCTTGGAACCACTACCACTTGGTTCTTGTTAGACATTGCATTCTACAGCCAGAATCTGTTTCAAAAGGACATTTTCAGTGCTATTGGGTGGATTCCTAAGCCCAAAACTATGAATGCCCTTGAAGAGGTCTTTAAAATTGCTAGAGCACAGACTTTAATTGCTCTTTGCAGCACGGTTCCGGGTTATTGGTTTACTGTTGCATTTATTGACAGGATTGGCAGGTTTGCAATTCAATTGATGGGATTCTTCTTCATGACAGTATTCATGTTTGCCTTGGCTATCCCTTACCATCATTGGACTCTGCCGGACCACCGAATTGGCTTCGTTGTGATATATTCACTCACTTTCTTCTTTGCCAATTTTGGTCCCAATGCCACCACATTTGTTGTTCCTGCAGAGATATTCCCAGCGAGATTGAGGTCTACTTGCCATGGTATATCAGCTGCATCTGGCAAAGCAGGGGCAATTGTGGGTGCATTCGGGTTCTTGTATGCTGCAGATGGTATCGGAGTGAGGAAGACTCTTATAGTTCTGGGTGTAATAAATTTCCTGGGAATGATTTTTACTTTCTTAGTACCTGAATCGAAGGGAAAATCACTCGAGGAAATGTCTGGTGAAGGTGAGCAAGAAAACGGATCCACGGCTGAGTCTAGGCAAACCGTTCCAGTTTAGTTAGGCTTTCATACTACGTGGTATCTTTGTATAATCTCAGGAAATTAGCGGAAGCCGCAGGGATAAGCATGCTTATGAGCATAGTAAGCTCTCAGGGTTCTGCTTACTTTTCTAGCCGTGAATTAGCTGGTCTTAGTTGTAGGAAAAATAAGAAAAATTAGCGTTTCTAGTGGCGTGATTCTCACTTTCCTGTACGGTTCCTATAGAATGAATCTCTATTTCACCGTTTACATAACTTTTCACACAAACTCATTATACAGTATCGTATTCCTGCACTCTAATAACCTTTTTTAATTATTTTTCTCATGGCTCCTTGGTTTGCTAAGAGTACAGTGAAAACCCAATTCTTCTTGGTTGTTTTGCCCTCGTCTCTTCTTAGAACCAACAGGAAAGCATGTGATTTGTTTTTCTTTTCTGGGCACTTTCGTTGTTTTGCTTGCGGCATTTACTGGTAACATTCATTGTTCTCCGTTACCTTAGGTTGAGATGTGAAATTAGTTCGAAAATTAGGGACACTTTGTCAACCCTGTATGTGTAAATTGTTTCTGTTATTGCTTGCAGTGATGTATTCTGGGCTCTACTAATCCCTGCATGATTGATGTTAAAGGCAATTTGGTAGTTTAAAGGCAAAGTAATTTCTCCATGTTTCAAGAATTGGAGAAACACCCTTACAGCCACTACACTTCCTGAGGGGTACTAGGCAGCAAGCGGGGCATGAGCCTAGAACAGTCCCAACTTGATCAAATCTTTTCTTAATTAATCGAAACATTCATTGTTCAAGGTGTCTTTAGCATGCTTCATTAGCTAAATATCACTACGCTCCACCGAGAGCCCACCCCACAGAAGACAGGCATCTTTGAATCTGCTTTAACCTTGGCTTGTTGCTTCTGTCCCTGCTAGCTGTACTTTGATGCCATCCGTATCGCATTGTAACAGGCAGTAAAAGTCTAAAAGAAGTTTACATAGCTCGTCAGTGCACTTCATTTTCTCATAATCTTCTAAAGATTTGCATCTTTATCAGACTCTTAAGCAGAAACGTTACTTTATGAGCACATAACTACAATTTCCGCACTCCTTTTCTGTAACATTTGTGATTATTCTCTTATACGATTTTGGATTCTGAATCGACCCAAAAGAATCCAAACTTGCATCAATTCTTCCTTCCACAGCCTTTTTAGCAACCAATGGAAAGCACGCCATTTTTTCTCTCGTTTCCACTGTTGTCTTGTCTGTGAATTTTCGGGAAAGTTTAGCTGGACTTGGCAAATTTGTTTGTTTCAAATTGAAGGGACCCCTTGATTAGACCCTTTACCTGCGCAGCTGTCCATGCCCAGCGCAATGACAAACTTGTACTCAACATGACAACGAATTTAAGATGCTACTGACCAACTTGTAGAACAAAAAAGGAGTGTAGAATTTGTGGAGCGAAATCACAAGATGGACGATCGTTTTTTAAGGATTTTTCTTTTTTCTTTTTCGTTTTGAAAAAAACTTTGTTTAGCAACTCTGTTTTAAAAACTTTTTTAAAACTTTGTTTTTAAAATACTGTTGAAACACATAAACAAACATGATATCGGCAGCTTGGCAAGTGTTTGGTCTTAAGGTTGCTAGTTGGATTTTTTAGTGGTTTGTATGCGCTATCCACCATGACTCATGCCACTTGCCGTAATGAATTAACTTCTGGTACAAGGTGTAATTAATTGAACTAAAATTTGTTTGGTATGTTTGAATCACAACCGCGAACGTCTTTTCTTAGAATCTCCAAATGAACAATTTTGATTACGCTATGCAAAAACTTTCCATTACAAATGAAACTCATAACCTTTATTAAGAAGTTCCAGAGGGCATATGTAGAGCCAAAGAGATTAGACAACCTAACTAACTAACTAACTAACTAACAGATGTCCTGGTTTGCCTCTGTTCAGTTAATGGTATTTATCTCAAAAGGAGAAAAACAACTACGAGGAGGGTTGGCACAGACAACTAGATTACGTTGGAAAAATTCGATAGGCTTTGGATTAAAAATGAGAAAGTTATCCCAATCATAAATTTCCATCATTATCAATAAATATATATATATATTACAGAAAACTTAAAAGAGAGGATGATTTCACTATTCACCGCTTCATAAAATACTGTGCAAATCTATAGTGGTTTTCCTTTCTTTTGGTTTTCTTTTTCCAGTTTTATTTTTATATATTGTGTTGATTGAAGATTGCTTTTTTTAGCTTGTTTTAATTTGATTTTTATAGAGTTATTTTGATATAAAAAATATTTTGATATTGAATTGATGGTTGGTTTTGTAAAAAACAAAATTAGCTTGATTGTTTGTGAAAAATTAAAAATATGGACGTAAAAATTGACAATAAGGTAAAAAAGTGGGGTTTATACTTTTTTGTTATTTTTTCTACAGTGTTTTTGTTTTTATTCCTTTGAATTATTATTTTTTTTTACTGTATTTTAAAAAAAAATCAATTTCATCCTTACACATTGCGTTGCATTGATTAAGGATTAAATTTAATAATTTATTTTGATTTATTTTTTATAAGGTTATTATTGTGTAAAAAAACAATCCCCGCATTGAGTTGTTTGATTTTATAAAAAAAAATTGTTTTGATTGTTTATGAAAAATGAAGATGAGCGGATCAAAATTGACAATGAGAGAAAAAAGGATGGTTTTTTTTCTTTTTTGTTATTATTCAAATCACGTTTTTTAAACTTTTTTGTCTTTGGAATTGTTTTGAATTTCTTTTTGGTCCTTTTGGTTTTTGTAATTTTTGTTTTGATCCACAACTTCATTTTGTTTATTTTTCAGTCTCTGAATTAAGAGAGAAGAAAATCAATGAAAAATAAAGAAAGAGAAAGAAAAGTTGATGTTTGGCCAAATCTCGACAATGAAACAAGTCGTTTTTTATGTTAACAAGTTCTATTTAACAAAAAAATTTTATTTATGTGTTTTTCCTTCTTTATCTTGTCATAAAAAGTATATTGGAGCTAACAAAGAATTTTTTTCATATTTGATTTTCTATTTTTTCTTACCAATCTTAAGTTGAGCTGATAAATTGTTTTTTTAAACATATAAGGGTGTTTATTAAATGTTTTTATATAAGAATAGCTTGAAAATTACTCTTTTGAATTCTAATATTATTTTTTAAAATAAAGGGATGCTGGCCTAAGCCTTGTAGGCCTACAAGTGTAGCCTTTTCAATTTATAAAAATGGTGCACTAGCCCACCCAAGCTCTTGACTTTCTTTAGTCTTTAAATTTTTCTCCTCTTCTATTTAAATTTAAATTCTATAAAATATTTTTAATTTTATTTTATCATTTTCTGAAAAATATCTATTTTCAATGTCATATAATTGGATGAGAGATAAATTTGAAAATAAAAAAAGATTCAAGTATGTTTATGACTTGAGGTACGAGTTTTAAGAGTTAACTAAATTGACATGTTTTGATTAAAAATATGGTTATCTTAATATTATTCATTTAAATAAATTAATTAAAAAAATATTTGGGATATTATTAAATAAATATAAATCAATTTCTACTTTGTTATTCAATAAGAATATAACATATTTTTTTAATATTCACAAACACTATTTTTTAACAACCATTAGTGATTTCTTTTCTTAAATTATACTCAATCAATTTCCTTTATGTATCTATTTTTTTATTATATAATTATATAAAAATTTTAATTTTAAAAAATAAAGTTATTAAACTTGACTGGTTCATGACTCCATGTGACGGGTAACCAATGTCAATAAAAAACACAATTATCTCAATAATGTTTTAAAAAATAAATACAATGATAGTGGCTTGAAATTCTTTTGAGTTAAATCGGGTCGAATAATTTACGTCATGCAAACTCCAATACTATTTATTTTGAAACATATACCATCGAAGAAGCCACGTCGCAAGGCCAAGTAAAATTAACAATAAGAATAGTAACTATGCTAACAAATTATTTTGTTTTGAGTAAAATTTAATTTTAATTTTTTTCTAAAAATATTAAAATATAATTTAATAAAAAAATTTAAATAACATAACACGGCACAAGATCAAGGTTTTTTATTTACATTTATTTCATAGTTTTCTAGTTTAGTCTTTGATTATAATTATGTCTATTTTTATCATTTATTAGTGTATATGATTATCTTTTAATTTTATTAAATAACCACGTCAAATTTTGGTTCACATCTCAATTTTTTCTTTGTTTTAAAAAAAACCTTAACAGCTCCGACACACATATATTTTCTTTAATGTTAAAATTAAGTTTCGATACGGTCCTAAATTTCCATTCCATACCTTTTTGAACTTGAGAGGAGGAACTCCAAAGTTTAAATATTCTTTGGGTTCCGAAGACCAATTGGGTTGCATTTAAGCTCGCCAGCCATTGAAATGGACCGGCCTCAACGATAAGGAAATTGACTTAGGCTTCTGCCAAGCATCAAATTGGATCATATTTCTCTGGTCCAAAACAAAAACGGAGAACCACATTTTAAAGACTCTAATTGGGCTCTGGGCTGAACTGCCCGTATGTACAGAACCCCACTGTCTTTTTCAGGCCCCTCAAGAACCTAGGTCATTAAGATCCAATTTGTTTTTATATTTTAAAAGTATTTTTTTAAAAATAATTTTGTTTTATTTTTTTAATTCAAATTAATATTTTTTAATTATTTTAATTTACTGATATTAAAAATAATTTTTTTAAAATATAAAAATATTATTCTAATCCTATTCGACAAGGGAAAGAGGTCGGGCGATATTAGGGTGCAAGTATCCACAATATGGATCTTGGAAGATGTCTCCTCTGCCTTGCACCCTTGGATGTGCCAAATTTCCCTCGATGTTGCTTCAATGATGCTAATACTTGGCCACCTCAGTCTGCCAAGTGATGTTCATTTCCCTCGAATGGCATGAACTTGAGTATGACTAACGCGCTAAAAGAAGACACACAAAATAAGAAATTATTTTACATTCATGATTTTTTTTTTAAAAAGCGAATGTATTTGATTAAACCAAAAAAGAAAAGAAAAACTTAATTTCAATATGCACATGCCTTTCCTTTGTTACATACATATGTATGGACCATTTGGTATGGGATTTCAAATTCCCCCGTGAAAGCAATCTTGATTGTTTTTTTTTTTTTTTAAGTATTGTTTTGTCACTAAATGTCAAATTTTAGAAGAAAAAAAATATATTTATCAAGGCATAATATTTGATAAACCTAAATTTAACAAGTTTAAAAAATCTCTTTAAAGCAAAAAAACACTCATAGTTTCAGATAATGTGCTCAAATCCTGCTTTCATGAGCTTAGCCTTATAAAATAGCCAAAAAAACATGACCTCAGTTTAGGAACAAAATCTAGTTTCTATATGCTTAATTTTATTTTTTTTACACGTTTAAATATATAAAAACTCTCTAAAAATCCACGGTAATATTACTAATATCAATGTTATATAAAAGGTAGTGTATAAATTGTTTTTAAGAATACAAATGACACGTCTATATTACTAATCTTAGGGCCAAAACTTAAAATTGCTCAAGGGAGAGGCAGGGACAAAATTGTTTTTACAAGGGTCGAGGCATTGCCAGCCCTCTATTTTCACCACTGTTTCTATCTCTGTTATTTTCATCTCTCACAACTACATGGCTTAATTTCTTGTGGGCTCTTTGACATGCGGATTGATTTCAAGAAATGTTATTACTACTTGTTATTGCTAACAATGTAATAGCTATTGTCTAAGAAAGTGGTGTATGCACTTAATATAAAAAAATATTGCATACATAGAGAAATTATGTACATGGAAAAGTTTATAGTTGTGACTCTTGATAAATTTTTTTAAAAAAATGCATAGAGGTGTGTGTATTGGTGTAAAATTAAACAAATTGAGAAAGTTAGGATTGAGTTGAGACTTGAAAAGCTAGGTTTCTAGTTATTCGTGCATGACCCCGACATGCTCAATAGGCTATAAAGTTCACCCATCTTTGCCCAGCCAAAACAATTTATATAATTGATGTATGCAATGCATGCGTTAATGAATAGTCAACTTACCACCTTTAGTGTCTGTTTGGTATTGCGGTAGTGGTTGTGGTTGTGGTTTGAAAAAAGTAGTTTTATAAAAAGTACTTTTAATTGAGGTTGGTTTGAAAAAATAGGTGTTTGGTTAAAACTGTGGTTGAAATTGAGGTTGA
>Ga0307515_10014792_pt1 | contig 14433 bp, 10 predicted proteins | sample 17_EM_MG_FD_194513 | JGI IMG/M metagenome (GOLD analysis project Ga0307515, IMG submission 194513) | Populus trichocarpa ectomycorrhiza microbial communities from riparian zone in the Pacific Northwest, United States - 17_EM | ecosystem: Host-associated > Plants > Roots > Unclassified | place...
GGCTGCAGTGGTGGGAAGCGAGAGGTGTTGATGGAGGACAGAGGTTGGGATCCTAGAGAAGGAGGATGGTTCGCCGTCTTCGTTATGGTCCTCATTCGTCGCTTTCGATTTGCCCTTACCCTTGCCACTACTCCTTGAGCTGACGATGCTCCCGGTGTCTCCCTGGTCATCGTCGGAGTGTTCATCCTCGGGGAATTCTTCATTCCCATCCTCATCATCAAGTTCCATCCCAGCGAAATCATCGTCCCCACCTTCTTCAACGAGTAAATCCATCTCCGCGTCAATAGCCTCCTCCAACATTGCCTCCAGCTTCTTCTTCTCCTTCCTCCCCTTTGTCATGGCGACCTTCTCTTCCAGTGCTTTGACACGGAATCTCAACGCCTCACGGGCTCCGAGACCGTCAGACCGCACGAGGTTGTGCTTATACGAGATCAACCCGTTGAAATGGATGGTATCAATCTTTCCGTGAGGATACAAGTTTGATGCTTGAGTCGGAGGAAAGAGCACGAATCGTTTATGGCCCGCCAGGAGGCAGTAGATATTGTCGTGGAAATCATGATGCTACGTTGAATGTCAGCTACGCCCATGCGAAGTCAGATGTGAGAGCGCGCCATACCAGTCCGGAGGACGCGCCATTTTTTGACCTGCCGATCCATAGATTCACCTGTTGCGGGACAAGGTTTCCGGCGAGCTTCGGCGCAGACGGAAAGTCATCTCTGAGCGCGTTGGTAGGAGGCGGATAGGTCGTTATTCCCCCTTCCTTCTCCTCTCCATCGTCGTCAAGTCCTCCTTCGGAGTCCGCAGAGTACTGAGTGGTGAGGTACCTCCACTCTCCATCCTCTTGCCTCAACCCATCCAAGAACTCGGAAAACTTCATCTCGACACGCTCGACATCCGTGCCAAATTGTTTGGATTCCTGGTGAATGGGCTCGACTTGGACGGTCGCGTGGCCGGCTTTTTTTGAGAGGTATTCCAAGTCTGTCTTTTCCAAACATCTGGATGAGTCTCGGACGGCCAAGAGATGTGTGGGGAAGCACGGACCCAGCGGGAAGCTCGAAACTCTTCGTCTCGGATGAGGCCATTTATCACGACAGGCGTTCGCGTCTGGACATATTTCGCGAAGAATTCCTCAGGGTCGATTGCGGAGTCGATGACATCCAACGTTTCTACCATCATCTCAGGCAAGAAGAAACCTTTCTCACGATCGCTCACTGTTGTTCGTTTACGTAACCAGCTGGGCTTGCTCTCCTATCGCCACAACCGCAATGAGGTACCTCCAGGACACCTTGCGCAACGCGGTCAGGAATATATTACCCGACAAAAACTACGAACAACTGTTCGCTTTTTATCGCTTTTGGTTCGAGATTGGACAAACTTACCGCGATGGCCCCTCTGACCCTATCATGGATGACATCCTGAGCAAGAAATGTCTGACGAATCAAGGGCACGTGTTACTCATCCACTCGAACGCTCACTCGATCCTTCGTTTTGCGAGCGACGCAGAATCAGATCGTATTCTTGCCCCACACAGCCTTGGGCTGCAAAGCCGCCTCTGCGCAAGGATTCTCTCAGAATTCTTCGACTACAACCTGGCAGCCGTGTCTAACGGATCGCTCCCGGACATTCTCAACAACTTCTACGCAGACGCTAATCTCATCGCACACTGGGCCAACCTCGGATATGTGGAGGAGGCTGCGATCCATAATCACATCCTTCAATCTCTCATCTCTCACTCATGGCTGTATGAGCACCAGGCAAACGCGCTATATATCCTGTTCACAATAGCAGGTGCCACATTTGGGGAATACGCGGATCCCGCGGTGGTTGACCGCTGCTTTGAGCTTCTCAGGGACTACAACCATCGTGACCGAATGAAGAAGAAGTTGATACAGGTCAGCACGCTCTCCGGGAAGGGAGCAACATTCGAACTAAGACTAAAACCCCAGGAAGTGATTGAGTTACAGGAGCGTTGTTGGGAGGGCCTCCCTCCCCCACCTGTATTCACAACCGGGAAACCAAAACCGGCGGGCGGGGATCAGAAAGACTCCGCCGCAACTTCCGTTGCCACACCCCTGGGGCTCCCGAAGAAAGATCCTGAACCTCAGATTCCTCAGCCCCCTCTGCTCGAATCCGTCACCACCTTAAGGGCAGACATGGTTCCTGCATCCCCCATCACTCGGTCTCCGTCCATCAACACTGTCGCCACTCTGTCCGACTTCACGATTGCATATGCCTCTGATGGTGAATCTCCTATTGATCTCACCACCATAGTTCAGCATGAGACCTTCTACCTCGAGGACGGGAACGCCGAAGTGTTGTGCGGGAACACACTGTTCTGTATCCACGCCAGCGTCCTATCCTTCCACTCCCCTGCGCTCCGTCAAATGTTCGCTCAGGCTAACCTGGCCGCGGCAGAATCACCCAACGGTTATCCCCGCATTCTCTCCTCTGACACGGCAACGGATTTCGCCACACTTCTCAAGATTATATATCTTCCGGAGTTTGTCGCTCTGTCCCTCCTATGCCGATAAATCGTTCCGTTGACTATCTCTGTTTACAGGTTCCCTGAACGGAATAAAGTACCGGATTTTGCCACGTTCTCATCCCTCGTTCGAATCACAGCCAAGTACGAGCTACCCACTGTTCAATCTCGGCTACTCGAGATCGTTCATGATGCCTACCCCGAGGCTTTTGAGGGGCTCATTCCTTCCAAGCCGCTTGGAGAGCACATCTTCAACGGGCAGACTCCTCACCCGAACGCAATCCTCAACCTATTCGTCCAGCAGAACCTCGCATCCGCGTTGCCAATGGCATACTACATGGCGGCCCGAAGAGGGCTAGATTCGTTGATTGACAGTCATCTACCCCAAGACGCCACGCTGCCTCCAGATATTCTGCAATCCGCAATCAGAGGACTCATGACACTCCGTGAGATGGAGCGAGACGAGATCCACCGTTTGATCTTTGAACCAAAAGGCTCTCACCTTTGTTCCTCGCCGAATTGCCCCTCACACACCAAGACTGGCCCAGCAACTTTGGAGATCTACCAGAAGGTTTTTGATCATATCGTGGGTTCCCCCCAGCTGGGAACGAAAGTGCTCCAGATTCCAAAATTCTATGAAGATTGCGGAGGCGATCTTCGATGTGTTGGCCCCGGAATCTGTAATAGCTGTGTGGAAAGGTGGGAGTCTGAGCATGCAGACTTGAGAAAGAAGACTTGGGAGGCGTTGCCAGTCGTTTTTGGGTTGAAGGGCTGAACTCGTATCAAAAGTCCGGCGCCGTGTAACATTGTGTGTTTACGAATGTGTCATTTGATGGACTTGTCTTCCGCACGATTTCGTTTTCTGAATACTGATTAGTTTCAACGCAAAACCGGATTATCCTCGAGACCCCCCGGGGAGGTGAAAGGGGATTTGAACCATCCCCATGAACCAAGTCATTTGTAACAACTCACGGATAGAGAACAGGAATAAAGTATTACATTTAGGTCGCACAGAGTTAAAATGAACATACAGTCATTCTCGACTGACAAGGAAGGAACGAAGTTCGAGGGATGGAGGGATGAAAGGTCAAACTTTAAAAATCATCGGCGAGTACACCAAACATCCCCCCTCCAGAAAACCCACTCTTACCATTCAGCTTTGCTCCGGCTGGCGAAGCTTGAGGTGAGCTTTTCTCTTTTTGCTGTTCCTTCCTCACCTTTCGTTTTTTGTAGGCCTCGTCCGCGAATGCCTCGGCGTCTAGTCCAGCGCTAACCACGTCCATGAGGGGATCCAGCACCTCGGAAGAAGAAGATACTTCGGCGTGTCCACCGTTCAATAGCTGGTGGAACCTCTTCCCGGAGAAATGAACGACGAGGTTCAAGGGGACGCGACGATCGAAATCCAGTAGAAGCACTTGTGCCAGGAGGATGATGGCGTCTACGGAAGCCAAAATCTGCGCCATGAGTTGGACGTGTCGGTCTAGTATTTCTAGAGCAGCGGGCGGCGCTTCTTCACTCTCGTTATCGACTGCCGGAGCGGTGGGGCGGATGAAAGCCAGTAACAGCGCCTTGACTTCTGACCTCGCCCACTTCTCCGTAAACCGATCCTTACTCCCCTCTGACTCCACCGCCCTATCATACAACACCGAAACAACCCATCTGACAGCCAACGCGGGTATGATACGTTCCGGTGGTATACCTCTCAGCTTCCCTGCGGCTTCTCCGGCGTCGATTATGGTCAGGAACAAGCGTAGCCTGGTGGACTCTGGTGCCAGCTGAATGGGTCCTTCGAGCGGGATCTCCAATTCCTCCAGAAGCTCCGGGAGGAACCCTACTTGAAGGTCTTCGAGATCGATACGAAGCCCGCGACGGACATACTCGGTGACGACCTTCCTCTTCCTGACCTCGGGGGGCGGTGTCTCCGACCGAGGCGTTTCTATGCCGCTCAGCCGCTTCAGAGCACCCCTCAACGGAGCCAGAGGGTCTTGAAGGGCGCTATCCTCACCCGAAGATTCCTCCTCCTCAACGTCTATCAACTCGCAATCGTCGTCATCCCCTTTGTCGTCTCCCTTCGCTCCGTCCTCTGCCTTAGCTTCCTCCTTCTCCTTCTCTGGTCGCACTGGCAGTCCGACGCCATCATCTAGAATAGCATATACCCACTCTCTAATGGGTCGGCCGATGCTACGATGGACGGTCTCCTTTTCCGGGTTTTCCAAAAACGGACGCGGCCACATCGTTCCAGTGTGAAAAAGATCCAAAACTTTCGAGTGAACGGTCCCGGCGTGGTACCCGGCGAGATACAGCTGTCGAATGACCTTTCCCTTACTCCCCCCGTAGAGGTTTACGTCTCCGGGGCCCCCCAGAAGACACAATGGTCCAGGCGACCGTAAGACGCCACCCTCCCGTACGGGTAAAGCATACTGGAGTGCTGACTCGACGACCCTATCGATGATCGCGGCCTCTTCACCAGAACCGAGACTAGAGACGCCCTGTAAGAGCAAGGTATGCACGACGCGACGGATGAGGTCGATTACGCCGTCAGGTCCCGCCGGTTTCTTGGCCTTGTTCTGTGCGGGGTTCGAAATGGCATCGCGAATGGTGTTCGAGACTCGCGTGATTCTCTGCGACAGCGTGACCTTCCTCTCAAAGAACAACGACTGTTTTCCAAAGCGAGCAGATGGGGAGGCAGAAAAGTCGTTTCCCACCAATGCGCCGAGGAGAGGTAGAAGGGAGATCGGGACTTCGAGGTGGGTCGCCAACACCGCAGGAGAGATGACCGTGCAAGTCAAGGATATCTGTGAGACGTCCTCTACCGGTGGGATTATCCCATGGTTGACCTCCAAGTACTTCTTCGCCTTCTTTCGTTTGATCGGCTGGAAATCGTCGACGGGTTCCGGTTCGGGTTGTGGTGCGAGGTCGCCCAAGGCCGACGTATCCCAAAGGAAATCGTCCAAAGGGATGTACCCCTTATACCCCTCCGCATTTAGAACGACAAAGTCCGAATCCGTACCGGTAACGTATCCGTTCAACTTTCCCGCCAACTCGACCGAGTAGGGGTCCCCCTCTTCATCTGCGAAATAAAGCTCGATCGGCAGACCCTCCTTCACGAGATCTTTGAGGGCTTCCACGGACGTGACGAAGGCCAACGGTGGGAGGATCCTATTTTCGTTGAGGAATCGGGGGTGGGACCGTGCCTGCGGCGAAGTTCGGAAGAATAGTTCGGATCTGCGGACGACGTTATCCCTCATCCGTGATATCACCGTTCCGAATTTCAGGGGAGGGACGGGACCTGTCCGAGCGCAACACCGTTAGTACACGAAAGACGGGGGAGATTTGGCGTGCACGCACCATCAAAGACAAAGTGTGGCCGCAAACCAACCGCCAACCATCCCTTCACCACGGCGGCGATAAGTCTATACAACTCGCCGTATTCCCCTCCATATACCCAATCCAAGTTTCCGCAGTGAATGAGCTCGTAGATGAACCTAGTAGAGCAATACGAAAGGAGCAAGGAAAAGAAGCGATCGTGGGTCAGGTTATATATGTTCCCCAAAGAAAGAGACTTACGACCACGCATCGACGACGAGGTTGGTAGGATTCTCATCTGACGCTTCAAATCGCAGTTGTTTGAAGAGCAATCTCTTGTTTTCTTTCAAATACGTCGAAAGACCGTGGACGCCCATCGCAGAAAGAGAGTAGCGAAGGCGATCCTATGACCAAATGCAGAATTCCATTGTATAGTACGTGCGATGGACAAATGCAAGCGGGAAAAAAAACAAGGAAACGGTGGTGAAAATACGCTGTTCATAAGTTAGAATCAAGTTCGACTGCCAAACCCGTGAGGTTTTGTAAGCATACTCCGCCGGCGAGCCCTCTCCAGTGGCGGTAGGTCACTCAGATCAACTGATAAGGGGCAGACAATTGATCAGACGCCGAACTACACCTCGTGCAAAATGTCATCCTACCTTCTGTAGATGTCTCACTCTCAATTGCGCTCTCAAAACTGCTTGAAGCTTGTCCAGGCGAGTCCTCAAGGTCAGCAGAATCCCCGAGCTGGATCTTCGGAGGTTTCGGGAGCATGGATCGTCTCCGTCGGGTTCCAAAGTTGGGTATATGAACCATATCCAAGTCGACGCTGAACCTTTCTTCGTCCACCTTGGACCGTTTCTCTGCGCATTCGACGACCCACGCTACTCCGACTACCTTGGGTTTGTGCTCCAGCTCCCTGAGACTTTATCAGCCGCCTGGAACAGGACACAAGACCGGGGTGATCTACCTGTACCGCTTCACAGTGTTTATGTGGCCATTCTTGAACACGATATGTGTGCAAGTCTGGCCTACACTACTCAATGTCTGCAAGCCAGAAGGTTTTGTGTTACCATACGCGATACGAGATGTTACATCAAAACTCACTCTGGCACCAAGTCCCTTCAACATCTCCACAAATAAACCTCCCACCTCGTCACCTTCGTCCGTCCTCACATCCACAAAGACGATACAATTCTTTAGGATTTTGAGGACAGGTGCCTTCTTCTTCCCGGATCCACCGGATCCGTTTGTTTCTTGTTTGCTCTTGTCCGATGCACCAGGCGTCGTCTTACCCTGTGTGTCCTTCGACGAAGTAGGGACCGTCGTACTCGCAGACCTCAACCCAGTTCGTGTCCCGGGAACAGGTGGGGGACCCATGGATCCCTTTTCTTTCCGCTTAGGCGGGGAGTCGGGGAGGGCAGACAAGGACTGTGACAGATTGTGCATGACATACGAGGCCCGCCTCGACGCGTGCCTCCTCCAGGCCTCGTCGTGGACCTTCGCATCGAACTCGACGTCCATGGGATCGAAGAATATATCGCCGAGATCGCCTGTTGAAGGCAAAGAAGAGGCTCCGGTCGCGGCCGGGGATTTAGATGTCGAAGCTTCCGGTTGAGGGTCGCGGAAGACCTTGAATGGCACTGGTAGAGGGAGCATGGGTCCTCCGGATACCTCTACCTCGTCGTCATCCGAGACCACGGCCTCATCCAAGTCCATGGGAGTCCCACCACCTTTGACTGGACTCCCTTCAACGACTGGTAACGAGCTCTTCTGGCTCACCTTCCCAAACACTCTATTCCCCATCACCCCCGGTTTTGGGGGTCCCATTCCACCTCCAAACACTTTCTTTGCAACGTTCGAATTTACACTGTATGTCCCAACCTTGTTTAATCTTGTCGCAAGCCCGGTTGTCCTAGGCTTCAGCACAGGTAAAGCCGATCTGTTAGACAACGACTTCGCGGCGAGTACGGTCCTTGTCTCTGGCTGTTTACCCTTCACAGATGAGGGTGTTGCTGATGAAAAGCTCGAATTGAGGGTTACAGATCCCGTCTTCTTCAAACCACTTCCCGTTCCAACTCGATCCGCAGTGGACGCGACACCAACCCCTTTCTCCTTGCCTTTAACACTCCCATCGCTGCTAGAGTTATCAACTACTATTGTTGTAGTACTTGACGTCGAGGTGGGATTGAAACCCATGCTCGTGTTGGGCCGTGACGGGATAGGCGCGTTCAACCGATCCAAAGCGTTCGACAAGGTGACCAAACTCGCTGGCCTTTGGTATCCTGTGGGTGGCGAGGGACGAGTGGGTTTGGGCACCCTCTGATTAGATACCGAAGAGAGCATAGAAGCAGACGAAGCAGCGGAGGTGATCGAACTGCTCGACGCGGTCCGAGCTGTTGTTCGAGATGAGCCGTTGGACTGTGTCGACGTTGAAGGTTCTGGGGCAGGGGTACGTGAGGTCGGCTCAAGAGATTTGCTCCTTATCCTGTTCTTTGAAGTTGACACGGGGATCATGGAGATAGAAGTACCAGGTTCACGGGATTTCCTGGGGGTCTGGAACGCATGCACGGTTGACTTGGGTTTGGTTGGGGAGGAAGGCCTTGACTTGGCCTGTGAACTGGCGGTGGGCAAAGCGAAACCCATCGACTTCCGCGGCTTCGGCGTAAGCGGCGTCGATGAAGGCACTGGGAGATCTAAACTCCGATATCAGGCCCGAGTTCAAAAACCAAAGTCAAGCGAACAATATCAATACCTGCGCTCGTGTCATGCTTCACATCCTTCTCCTCTCTCCCCTTCCCTGTTTCCCCACCGCCTCCCTCCGGTTTAGTTGCCAGATTTGCCAGGCCTTTCTCCTTTTCCCCTAATGCGTCGGCCTGCCTACTCTTTGCAGTGGATGACCGGGTGACCCTTCTCTCCCTCGATATAGGTGTAGGTCGTGCAGCAACCCTCGTGGCCTTTGTGCGTGTTACGCCACTAGGGCCAACATTCGCCGTGGCGGAGCGTAATCTCGAAGCTTTTGTTGACTTTGTAGCGGGGAGTTTGGATGGTCCAGGAGAAAGTTCCTTGGCCTTACCCTTGCCCTTCTCGTCAGGCTCGACTGCGTCAGGCACGGGCAGTACCGGAGTTGGTGCTACAGCTTCTGTAGTCGTGGGCATAATCACGGAAGGGGAGGTTTCGGATGAATCTTGCTTCTCGGATGGTGTTGGACCCGCTATTGTCGGAGCAACGGGTGGGACTCGTTCTGGTTCTGGAGCAGGGCTAGTCGAGGAGTTGGAAGTCGAGGGAAGTAGCGGGTATGGAAGTGCAGGTATGGGTGGTTCTACGGAAACGGACCTCGATCTGGCGACTCGTTGGGAAGGAGGTGTACTAGACCTTGAAGGGAACGGAAATGATAGCGGTTTCGGCTGTGGTGGAATAAGGTGTGAGGATTGTTTGGTTAAACGAGGTCTTATATCCGGTGTCAACTCCGAGGGAGGTCCCGGTAGTGGTTGGGATTGTTGTGAGGAAGCAGGAGGGTCAAGGTTCATAGGGTCCGTGGTGGCATCGTTATCTGGAAGGGGAGGAGATGTTGGCGGGAGTGATTGATTAGACAAGTCCAGAGAGCCCAGGGGCGTCAGAGGTGACATGGAATCCAGTAGCGATCGAGTCTTCTGTACTGGTGTCTTCGGCAGCGCATCAAGTTCCAGACTAAATGGATCATCGTTCCGTGAGCCCGAGGTCGAAACAACCACCAAAGCAGGCGGGGGGTGATCCAGAATCCTTCGGACCTTCTCCACTTTCTCAACCACCATCCTAGGGATAGGCGTCTTATCCAAATCCCTGTCCACAGCCATTCCCATTCTAACCCCTCCCTCACCCACTTCCCCATCTCGTATCGGCGAAGACGACGGTGGTACAGACATCATCCGAACTCTGTGCGCGCTCCTCGACGGTGACCGACACTTTGATAAATCCAGATACGGAACCTGGCCGGGTGTGGTAGGTATCGAAGGCGGGACCGATTTAGCGCGTAGCGACGAACCAATACTCCTTGTTGGCGTAGTCGAGCCGGAAACAGAGGGCGGCGGTAGTGTCGAAGGGTTACTCGAGAAAGGAAAGGCCTGAAGCTTCCAGCCGGAGGACGATGATTCGTGCACCTCATTCTCGTCTGCAGATGTCTTTGACCTCTTCAGCTCGCGTTCGACGCTCTCCTCCCCGTCAATTGTTGGAGGCGAGGCTGATCGTTTCTCGCCACGCGCAACACCAGTGGAGGACCCTGCGTCTGAAGAGTCAGTCGCCACGATGACGTCCGCGTTCCGCATAGCTGATCGTGCTTGCTTGAGTGGAGATAGGTCGAGGGGAACATTACTGAAGTAACCCGGGATGGTTGACTGGGAGCGCGTGCTGCGCTTCTCATTGCTGGCCATAATTCGCCTCCGTCCAGAGCGAGGAAAGAGGGAAATGAAGCACGAGATGCCGGGGCCGTTGGTGGATGGTCCAGTGGTGGCTTTTGATTGAACATTCGAAGTCGCGTCGTTACTGTTTTCGTTTGTTTGCTCACCCTTTCCTCCCCGGTCACGCGCCGATCCGGAAAAAATAGAGATAAAAACACAGGAGTATGCAAGCGTGTGCTAAACTGGGGGAATAATCGACTCAATCTATGGGCATGCGTATCATAAAGCGTTCATAAGAGGTGAAGGAGCCAAAGGAGACATCGGTGAAGAAACATTGAATCTAGGTTGTGGCTGAACTGGCGAGGATTTCGATCTTGACTTGGAGAGGTTATAGAGCAGAAGTTCGAAGGAGGTATCCCAGACTTCCTTCTTCGGGACTAGGTTTTCGTCACAATTCTCAGAGGCATGCCTTCGGTTAGTCGAGCCTTTACGTGTTCGGCGGATCCCATTGGATGGGGTAGAAGAAACCCTCGTCCGGAAAGAAGGCTTCTCCGTGCGGAGAACCGGGGGAGTTTGAGGCTCGTAAGACAGATATCTCCGTCGCGGAACGGTTGCGGGGGGTGTTAGTAGTAACGGATTCCGATTCACTTTGCGTGCAAGCGGGTTGTTGACTATCGCAGACTCGTCAGAGCTTTCACGAAAACCGCCGGCGGTATCCACTCACTCTCTTCATCGTCGGGAATGTGAAACAACTTCCTTGAGCGGCGACTGTTTGGAGGGGTGATGGTATGGAACGACTCTGATCCAAAGCTGAGATACGGTTCCGGGAGTGAGAGGAATCGGAGAAAGCTTACCACTAGTCGCCCCCAGCGAGGGCTCCGGGATCACCGGTTCACACCCGACATCCGTTGACTTCGGTCTTGAAAAGCGGAGGTTGCATGTGCCGAGCACTGCAAAGGGGAACAACGACGCCAGGTTCCAGACATCCAGGACAAGCAGTGCCGCTGTAAGATATCCAAGAACATAGAGCAACGTGTATGGAGTTGGCTGTGTGGTTGCATCAGTGGGTAAATCCGGCAATGGTCGACAGTGACAACGCACCATTTCGACAGTGACCTCTACACAACGCCGTATTTCTCCTCCGTCACGGCGACTCCTCCACCAGACAACGACGCCCAGTCCGACAACTACGACGAGCGGCGAACGCGTCCGAAAGACCTTGAGCGGAAGTTCCAAAGACGGCACCACCTCGGTGGCAAAGACATTGATCCTCGACAACCAAGTCGACCATGGAACAGCCATCGTCAAAGAGTCCATTTGGTGTTCAAAGACGGGAAATGAAAGAACGAGGGAGGTCACAAAACTGGGCTCCCATCTAGAGTTACCCAGGAAGTTTTATAAGCCTCGAGGAAACAGCACGGTTCGACCGATCGGATGCAGCCGTTACCGCGCCGCTTCTCTTCCTTTTCATTCCGGCGAATCGCGTGTTTTGGCCCGAATTTGGGACCAAGCAGGCGGACGGTGGACAGAGAGCTTCCACCCACAAAAGAGAAGACGCATCGCACAGGATTTCGTTCTGGTTACGATGAGCAATGACTGCGGAGAACAATGGGCGTCTTCCCGTCAATTGACCGCTCACCGTGATCCAATGGCCCATGCAGCGATACTCATCCGCCCATACTATGAACCTCCATTCCACACCGCTCCTCGTTACTCCGGCTTTGCCTTTGTTGAGGTTTCTAACTCCGCGGTGGCCCGCCTGCCCCAGTTTTCGTCGTGATTGTTCCAATCCTACGACGATCAATAGTGAAGGACTTGAGATAGCGCTTGTCCACTCCGTTTCCAGAAATTACTGGAACTGGTGCACGTGGAGGAACGAAGCAATGCATAGCTCTACTTAAGTATACAGGAAGAGAACTGGTGCGACTTTGGAGACAACCGAACCTCCTCCTCCGGGGTCACAAGCCCCACACCACTCTCGTCGAGTTCGCCTGGGACGCTCACAAAAAACCAGATGAATCCGGATCGGTAATGGGGCCAATCCTGATAGTAGGTTACTCTGGAGGGGGGGCCCAAGTAGGAGAGGCGAGGGAAATGTAGTCAAACAGCTGCAGGGCGATGAATCAATGTGAACTCGACTCGTTCCAAAACAGCTGTACCAACTTCCAAAGTGAGCCAGATAAGCCTAGAAATTCAACGTCAGGAGGTTCCCCCGGACGCTTTCATCTCAGGGGTAAGACGTGCATATGTTGAAGTGGTTGGAGGCCAGTCAGTACTTGAACCTGGGGCGGGTGATTCTGAATGAGGAACCATCGCGATGAGTACTACTATCTCACCTGTATACCACCATTCCAAGTGTATGACAGTCCGGTTCGCGAGTTGGACAACCCTTGGAACCAAAGTGCGTCGGATCCAACTGCTCGTGCTCCGGACTCATCCAACGAAGCGCCCCCCAGAGGAAGAAGAGAATCATGGTCAGATCTACCCCATTCACAAGACCGGAATTGGCGACGCGAGCGATGCTAATCGTTGGCATTGTGCTCTAGACCCTCAGATCGTCGTCACCCAGAGAGCCTGATATATGTTGCAGCTCTCCCAGGTCATGTTTTCCACGAGTTACTGTTCTGGATTATACCCACAAACCGATTTGCCCATCCTAACATCCTGATGTATCTGCATGAACCAACCCCAACCTCCCCTTCTCCAACCTCGCGACCCACCCTCCACCAGTGTTCGATTGACCGAGCGGTTCGTCCTCGAAATTATGCACCCCATTTCCATGTTCAGAATGGATCACCCTCCTCGCGTTCACTTTCTCGAGTATCGTCTTCACGTCACATTCTCCCCATCCTGAACCGGCTGTACCAGAATTCCTCGCATTGAACTGAAAGTCCAGAGTAGCGCCGCCCGCGTCCGATGTCGACCTTGTTGACGACCTAAGGTGTCCCCGAATCACGGTTTCGATCACCTGTGGGTCGATGATTGGAGCGTGTACGTCCAGGAACCTCAGGTTTGCGGTCTTAGAATCGGGGCTGTCTAGGATTTGTCCCTCGAGTCTCCCAGCCAGGAGCGTTTCCGCTGCGCGATGTTCATCAGGGCTTGTTGGAGCGAACAGCTTCCCACAAAAGTCCAATGCTTGCTGGAGCTCATCCTCAGAAAGTCGGCGACCCATATCGGATCCGCCCTGTATGACTGTCCACCTTCGTCAACATCCGTAGCATCGTGCATCAGCGAAACGTCGCACCAGGCCTAAAAAACTTGAAGGCTCTATCGAAGTTATCTTCGCCAACGTCCGAAAGAACATTCTCTCTTTGGGATTTCATCTGTTTGTATGCGCTCAACACGACGACAAGGAACCTATATTGTACGGTCAGCCTCATCTTGGCGAAGGTTAATCCCTTGCATACCTTGTGAACGACGTCGCCACACGTTCGGTATGCCAACTAACAGCTTCCCTCTCACTACAATCACCTCTGATGGATGCGGAAATGGAAACCGCTGCAGACAACGCGCCTGTGAATGCCAGATGGATTCCTGACGAAAAGAATGGGTCGATGAAGGCTTGCATCGCGGGCTGTGATCAGTGGGGCAATGGTATGAGTTTCTCTCACTACCCACCTCCTGCATCTCCAATTATTCTCCACCCATCTCCAGCGTACCTGTCCGCTGAGTAGCTATAGTCACTGGCGGTATGAACCAAACCCGGGCTATCGTCGCCGGTTCCCAGGTGATTGGCAAGTTTCCCGTCACCAAGGAGTTTCTTCAGGCCTGGGGCGAGTTCCAAGGTCTCCAAGTACCGCCGAGTAGCTGAAGAGACGTTGGAAGGGGTTGGTTGTGGCGCTCGTTGAGAAAATCCGAGGTATGCCCCAAAGGTTTGGAGTAGGCCATCACGAGCGCCCTCTGTCCTTTCACAAGGTGCATCCCCCGGGGATGTCCCTCTCACAATCTTGTCGGACTGCGGTTTCGCACGCCGAGCGTAGATTTCTTTGTTAACAACAACCCCAATGGAAGTAACCCCCGTATGCAGAGGTATGAACCATGCCCACCCTGATTCGTCTGAAGAGTCGGATCTGAATCAGCACGGCGCTGATTTAGGTCTCAAATCAAGTACATACCTGTCAGCGCTTCAAACCACGGTGCGCCAGCTTTTGTAGTGCCTTCCCCGTACGAGCCAGCCCCAACCCAGTACCCCCATACGGCGATATTCTTGAGCGACTCCTTGAATTTTCTGTTCTTCAGGTATTTGGTCGACATCAAACCTGCTCGTCC
>Ga0307515_10014793_pt1 | contig 14432 bp, 10 predicted proteins | sample 17_EM_MG_FD_194513 | JGI IMG/M metagenome (GOLD analysis project Ga0307515, IMG submission 194513) | Populus trichocarpa ectomycorrhiza microbial communities from riparian zone in the Pacific Northwest, United States - 17_EM | ecosystem: Host-associated > Plants > Roots > Unclassified | place...
GGAAGGTTTCAAATATGTAGACAAATCAAGCTGGAGTTTTGGATAAAATTATGAGCATAATCATACCCCATTGTATCCAAGACTGAAGAGACAATGCAGATTCAATGTCAAATTAAATAATTATTTGATGAATCTACATAAAAAAATATTAAGTCTAAGGACCTAATTAGATTTTTAATAGACCAATTTGATTTAATCATGTGTCGAATTAAAAGTTAATTGTGTTTAAGAATTAATTTGGGTCAAATTAATTTTATTAGGGACTTGATTGGTAAAACAATTAAGTTTAAGTGCTCAATTTGGGCTAATCGGGAAGATTGAAATTTTAAAAGACCTAACTCAATTTTTACAAAGTCAATTGATTGAAATCAGAGACAAAATTATAAGAAAATCAAAGTTTATGATCAATTAAGAATTAAATTAAAAAAATTCATAATCAAGAAGATTTTTTTAAAAAAACACTAAACTCTAAGAACTCATCCTTTACATGGGCAAACAAGACACCGCTATGATTGTCTAACATTGTACTACATCCAGAGCATAATTCTTGTCTATCGTTGTCTTTATAGCAACCGCAGCGCTGCTCCAAAACGGTACGGTTAACCAGATCAGCCTTTAGCAGCTAAATTTATTATATTTGCATTAAATTGTTCGGAAACTCGTCCTTTGCATGGGTTAAAGAATTGATCTAAAATTCAGGAGGTGGTGGACCACGGGGTAATTAAACTTTTCCACTGAAGCAACTTTGAAAACTTAGGAGATCGCTAGCTCAGAGTAAGATGAAACACATTCATAAACCCAAAAAAGGTGAAAACCCTGTCACCAAAATCGAGATAGGTATCGGGTTAACCAAGATGGAAAGTTTTTGAGAGGGGAACAAAATGAGCAGTCAACATGTGCCGGAGTCTTGGTGTACTCGATGTTTTCTTTTTCTTTGCTTTTTAAATAAGCTGTCTGACCAAATGTTTGTGCTTGAAAAGGTAACAATCGAGCAAGCTCAGGTTCTGATGAGCTTGAAAAGAACAAGTTAATGTAACATTTGTTAACAAAAACCATCCAAGGCATAACGATTTTAGTGTTTGTGACTGTGTCTGTTGAAGTTCATTGAACCCCTTCGATTGGATGAAATTTAGAATGAACTATCCGCGTCTACAGCATTGGAAAGTTGTCCTGGCTTGAGATTGACTGCTGCCATGAGTGAACTAAAAATAGTAGAATGAGACTATTGAGAGAGCAAATGAGCCTGCGCAGCTGTATTGCGATCAGAGTCAGATGAAGCTGACCCGTCAATATCATAATTTAAAGTTCATATGGGATCACTATATAATAAAAAAATAAATAAAAAAATTGTCAGCTACTTCAATGGCGAAACCTTCCATGTCGTGGGTTCTTGTTGACAACCAAGCCTAGATATCATTAATTAAGATGGCAAGCTGCATATTCATGTGTATGAGAACTTACGAGTATAAACGGGAAGCATTTCTTTATTCTCCACTAACACACTAACACACCGATTAGGAACATCCTAGACATATAATGCAAGTTTTTTTTACGTAATAATGTAAATTATATCTTGAAATATCACATAATAATTTAAATTATTAATTTAAGATGGTTTTTTAATATGATATTAAAACTTTAATTACCAAGCGGTCTTCAAATCTTATAATTTTTATTTATTTAATAAAAATTAAACACAAGATAATATGAGTTTATGTAAGTTTTAAATTCAAAAACTTTCATTTGAAAGGATATATAAAAAAATAATATAAATCATATATTTGAACCTTACCTAATAATTTAAAATTTAAAATTAAATTGATTTTTTTTTATATACTTTCAAGGGTAAACCTAAGGGGAAAAGCTTCAAAGTTTTAAGCATGCAAAACCACGATTAAAGAAGAAATTAATTCTCCCTAATCGAAACCACAAACAAAGAGCATGCATAGATTAAATTCCAAAACAGTCATAGGACCTCTCTACGGTAGCAGAGCACGACTGAGAAGCAGAAGTTGTTTCCAAAATAGTTGAATGAAAGGAAATGACAGCCAAGGAGAAGAGTATTGTACCCACAACGCCACCATTGAATTTCAAAAAAGCTCTCATATTATTAAAAAAAATTATGGCATAAAGGAAAATTATTTAAATGTTATTATAATAAATTTATTTAAAATAAATCTTATTATATAATGTAAAAAAGCAAGTGTCATTAAAAAAAGAAGCCGTGCTTGGTTTTTAGAAAGTGTCACACACGCCTTGCCCAAACCTATAAAGCCCATGCATACTTGTAAAGTGCCCAAACCTATAAAGCAACCTCTGTTATTTTTTATCAACAACATGGTTGATTTAATATAAAGTTGAATTAATTAAAAAAGAAATTCATGGGAATTCAAATGGTTTTAATTTAAGAAAAAAAAATTTCTTTAGATAAAAATATTTTTTCATTATCCATTCTTTTTTTTTTTTGTCAAACAATGCTTTTTTTTTCTTACAAAAGCTTGATTCCTCGTATAAAATCTTATCATGATTTATAAAGAAATTTTCAATCAAGAAATAAAAAATAATATCTTGATTATTTTTCTATGACTTTATGTAAAAATAAAAGAATAAATAACTTAAATTTCATATATAATTATTCATAAAATAATTTTTAACATAAGTAGAAAATCTCTAATATTATTTTAAAGTTATGACATTACATTGAAAAGCATTTAAAAAAAAGGTCAGATCCAAGGAATACTTTTTAAAAATCATTTAATCATTTCATTTAAAGATAATGTATTATAACATTGAAAAAAAAATGAAAAAAATTAGGTTAAAAGGTGAAGAGCCATATTTGTTTTTTTTTTTTTAAAAAGGTCAGATATTCCTTGGCGTGGAAGCATTGAAACGTGATGAAAATGAAGTTTAAGGACAGAAACAAACATAACTGAAACTACAAGGATTGAATATGGAAAAACAAGAAATTTCAGGGATCAAAATATAAAGTGCAGCTACAATATTTTATCGTGTTCTTTTAATATTCTTCATAATTTTAAATATAATATTCCCTGCCATCGTTGAAAAAGATGTAATATTTTTCACTAACCGTCCACCTAACATCATCTGTCGTCGCTCTTTCAAGTTTTTCTTTGGCTGCAGAGCATCCTCACAAGATTCAATTTCACACCTAATCTTAGCCATCACCCGATATTTCTTCAAGTGGATAATTATATTGAGGTGCGAATAACAGCTCTAACTTTTCAACTCTGAAACAATAAAATTGCGAGCTAGAAAAAAGAAAATGAAGGAAAGTATTATGCGTACAAGCCGGCAGGATACACCCAATTTAAAAGTCACTGTTGAGAGTTAAGTTTTGCCTTTGTCGTGCTCTTTCTCTTACTTTTTTTTTCGAACATTTCCAGTTGTTTTTGTAGAAGGAGATGGAATTTTTTTGCTAAATGTAAAACCAAATAGTTTTGCTGCCACCTCCAATCTAGAGTTTATCACTGAAATCTTTCATATCCATGCGGGTAGATTTTACTCGTTATGTGGTAACACTTGATGTTTGAAAACTTTCATTTCAACAATGGAGAGCCTTCCCTTCTTTATCTTCTTCAGCACTTTGTTCATACAATCTCTCCACTTCTTGTCATTTTCTGCTGATATCATAACTCCAGATCTACCTGTCAAAGATGGCCAGACTTTAATTTCTGTATCTCAAAGTTTTGAGCTAGGTTTCTTCTCTCCTGGAACCTCAAAATATCGGTATGTTGGAATTTGGTACAAGAAGAGCCCTGAGACAGTTGTATGGGTTGCGAACAGAAACAACCCACTCACTGATCATTTTGGGGTGTTAACAATTGACAACAGGGGAAATCTTGTTCTTCTCGACCAAATAAAGAATATTATATGGTCTTCAAATTCATCAAGCATTATAGCAGGTCCTGTCGCACAGTTATTGGATTCTGGAAATCTTGTTGTTAGGGACAATGGTAGTAGCAGAAACACTGAAAGCTATCGATGGCAGAGTTTTGACCAGCCATCAGATACACTATTACCAGGCATGAAGCTGGGATGGAACTTAAAGACTGGTCAAGAAAGGTACTTAATCACATGGAGAAGTATCAGCGATCCATCCCCTGGAGACTTTACTTATAGACTTGACATTCATGGTTTACCTCAATTATTTATTGTTGTAGGATCTGTGAAGAAGGTCCGCAGCGGACCATGGAATGGAATTTTCTTTGGTGGCACTCCTAAAGTCCACAATTCAGTATTTGAACCGATTCTGGTTCGTAATGAGGATGAAATATATTACACGTACAGGCTTTTGAACAATTCAGTTTGTTCGAGATTAACCCTGAATCAATCAGGTGCAGTAGAACGTCTTGTGATGTATGGTCAGAACTCTGGATGGACAACTATATACTCAGTACCTGTGGATACGTGTGAGAATTATGGGCAATGTGGTGCTAATGGTATTTGCAGAACTAGGACGTCACCTATCTGTGAGTGTTTGAAAGGGTTTAAATCCATACCAGAAGAGGAATTGGATATACAGAATTTTTATGGGTCTAGAAAATGTGAGACGAGATTGACATTAGATTGCCAATCAGGTGAGGGGTTCCTCAAGCTTCCAGGGGTAAAATTGCCTGATTTGTTAGAGTTTCGGTTGAATGAGAGTATGAATCTGAAGGAATGCGAGGCAGAGTGCTTCAAGAACTGTTCTTGCTCAGCTTTTGCTACTACAAATTTAAGTGGAGGTGGAGATGGCAGTGGCTGCTTGATGTGGTTTGGGAACCTAATAGACATTAGAGAGCAATCAGGAAGTACGATAGGACAGGATATCCATATACGAGTACCAGCTTCAGAATTAGGTATGTGTTATTTTTCTCATTTATGAACCTTCCTTGCATTGTCAAAGTTATATTAAGATGTCTATCCAGAAAACATAAGCAAGACACGTTGAATTTCAAGATTTGACTTCTTGCCTTCATCTATGGGAGAAAACAAGGAAGCGAGACCTTATCCTGGTTGCATTTCTATTTTTATTTTTATTTTGTTATTATTAAGAGAAAATCGTGGCATTGAAAATTATTCTCACCAACTGCATTTTCTTTGTGGCTATTTTCTAGAAATGGTGCGTAGCTCGAAAAGGAAGAAAATGTTAAAGACTGCCCTCGTGGCTTCAATGTCTGCTTTGTTAGGCATTTTTGTCTCAGGTTTGGTGCTCTGCATTAGTTGGAGGAAAATAAAGAGGAAGGGTACGAACTCTTATCCTACCTCGCCGCTAAGAAAAAATAGCTAGCACACTGTTTTATTGGAAAGCAGGTTTTAAGTCATTTTATTCTTTCAGTAGGAATGGACCGCAGGAAGGAAGGCATGGAAGCACCTCTGTTTGATTTGGATACAATTGCTACTGCAACAAACAATTTCGCGCCGGACAGTATAATTGGAGCTGGGGGATTTGGTTCTGTTTACAAGGTAATGCAGATAACTACAATAAAGCATTGTGTTCTGTTAACTCAAAATGGTAAAGAAATGAGTTTTCTACATGAAAACTTGCAGGGTAAACTTTTGACAGGACAAGAAATTGCAGTGAAGAAGCTGTCAATGAATTCAGGACAAGGTGTTGAAGAGTTTAGGAACGAAGTAGTTTTAATTGCCAAACTTCAACATAGGAATCTTGTTGGGCTCTTGGGAAGCTGTATACACAGAGAAGAAAGGATGTTAATCTATGAGTATATGCCTAACAAAAGCTTGGATTATTTCATCTTTGGTTTGATCCCCTTGACTCATTGTCTCTTTTGTCACATTTCTTCCCTAAGCATATGCAATGTTCTTCATGTATTAAACTAATTCCCTTGGGTTTGATCCTATGGGCACCAATCCTACAGCAGATATTGTAGTATGACTTACAAGAGATGAATTGATGTGCAGATCATGAAAGAAGTGCGTTATTGGGATGGAAAGAGCGTTTTGTTATTATTTTGGGTATCGCAAGAGGACTTCTCTACCTCCACCAAGATTCCAAACTTCAAATTGTTCACAGGGATCTCAAACCAAGCAATGTTTTGCTAGACAGTAACCTGATCCCTAAAATTTCAGATTTTGGTTTGGCAAGAATATCTGGCGATGATGGAAAAGAAACAAAAACAAGAAGAGTTATTGGGACATAGTAAGCTCTCTTTGTTAAATTCACATGCTTCTATTAGTTGAAAAAATCTATATTTGTTTGTTTTTTTTTTTTATGCAGTGGCTATATGGCTCCTGAATATGCCATTGATGGAAAATTTTCAGTCAAGTCTGATGTTTTCAGCTTGGGTGTGCTTCTGTTAGAGATAATAAGTGGTAAGAAGAATAGAGGTTTTGTTCACCCGGATCACCATCACCATCTTTTAGGACATGTAAGTAGGAACAATCACATGGAAAGGAAGTATGTAATATCTTTCTGATTTTCCTGCTGAATAACTAGGAATATATTGGGTTATCACAGGCATGGTTGATGTGGAATGAAGGCAGGGCCTCGGAATTAATCGACACAGGTTTGGAGGATACATCCGGAAAATCCCAACTTCTAAGGTGTATTCAGGTGGGGCTATTATGCGTCCAGAAGCTCCCTGAAGACAGACCAGTAATGTCAACTGTAGTTTTCATGCTAGCAAATGAAGGAGCTGTGTTGCCTCAGCCTAAACAGCCTGGTTTCTTCATAGAAAGGGGTTCGGTCAGCGAAGCAACATCAAGAAATGAAGACTCTTATTCAACAAATGAAGCAAATATAACTATCCTGGAAGCTAGATAGATAATTCCTGCGATGTGTACGTCAGAGTATATACCTGAGGAACTGTTTTTCTAAGCATATTAGCCACTGAGAACTTGGGGCATGTTTGAGTTTGTCGATGTTTCTTAGACAATGTTCGGTTTGCATTGTAGTTGTGACAAACATCCTCGATTTCATGGTTTTGAAAACATTGACGAGGAATTTCTTGAGTCTGGTAATTACAAATGGAAAATAGAGAACTCGACAACAACAGTTTTCCTACAATCTGAATGGTCAAAGAGACAGACATCTTATCTTTCGATCGATCAATAAGAAGGAGAGAAGGGAAGGGAACAGCTTGGCATTTGAAGGAGCAAATTGAGAAATTGCTTTATAACATCGAGGAACCACACGGTACGTAGTGGGAAGTCATGGAGCAAATTGAGAACTCGACAGCAGTAGTTTCCTGTGATTTGAAGGAGTAAAGGGAAGAAGAGAAATAAGGGAAATTCTTAATCCAATACATGTCATTGCTTTTAATATTTTTAATTTGTCAAATAAAGTTCTTATTTTCTATTTTGAAAGATTTGTATCTAATAAACATATCAAATAAAGTTCCAATACATGTCAAAGCTTAGTTGATATTTGATTTTATAAAATCAAATAAAATTTAAAGGTGTCTTGTTTTTTTAATTAAATTTTATGATCAATCTTTTTATTCCTATTTGTTTTATTTTGAATCTATTTTTGAAATTTTTTTTTCAATTTCTTCCCTCAGTATTTGGTTTTATTTTATTTTTATATCAAATTTGATCCTTATTGTTTTAATTGCTAATTGTTTTTTTTTTAATCCTTTTCTTGATCGATTTTTTTTTAATTTTATTCATCAACATTAAATTTCATTTTATATTGATAAAAATGAAAAACAATTCAATAAAGATGGAATAAAAAAAAGACATCGAAAGAATAATTTTCACTTCTTGTTGTTAAATTGGATTTTTTTAAGCTATTCTCTTTAACATTAGATTAGTTTGAGAATTAAACTTTTTATTTTATATAATTTTTTCTCTACAAGGTTATTTTGATCTCATGATCATGTCATGAATTTGAAAGGCTAACTTGGATGGACTTGAATTTTTTTTTTTTTAGATTGATTTTTTTTAATATTTCACTTTAACATTTGATTTGTTAAAAATTGAATTTTAAATTTTTATTTTTTTATTTTTGGAGTCAATTTGCAAGCGTGACAATTATGATACGAGGACTGATGACATGAATGATAATTAATATTCTTCTTGACGTGTATGATATGATATTGGGCTTGTCATTTGACACCAATAGGGCCGACTTAACAAGGCCGAAATCGTTAGAATATCTGCCTAACTGGAGACATTTGAATCAATCTCTAAGGCTATAATTTTGTTAATATTGGGCTTAAATTTAGAATGGCCCGCCCATGATAATCAAGCCCAGTCCAAAGCCACAATACTAAAAATACTATACAAGTATGAGAAAACATTTAAAATATTCAATTTTTATTAACTCTTGTTTGACTTGTCAAAGTATCATTACAATTATAGAAAAAAAATTAAAAAACCCTAGTAATATTGAATATAAAAATAAAATAGTAAAATTATTCCCTTCAAATAAAAAATTAGAAATTATAATAATGCAAATTAAAAAAAATAAATTAATTAAGAAAAATAAATTAACACAAATAAAAAGAACATACTAATTCTTAGATGTGTTTTTGCTAAGGGAAATCTCTCATCATTTCCTACACAAGTAACTAATCACCAGAAATCATTGAACTTTTATACTCATTCTCTACGACTTCTAATTAAAACTATCATGAATCGTTGAATTTTGATACTAATTGATGTAAATGAAACGAATGATAACAGAGTTTGTCACAAGTCAAAATTCTCAAAGACCAAAAACACCATAATTATGGGTACACATCCAAATTATGAAATTTATTTATTTTTGTGTCACTTGCTAAAAGGCTATTACAACTCTTTATACACATAATGTAAACTCCAGATGAAATTTAAAAGTTAATTAAAATTAATTGGGGAATAAAATTTAATTAATAATAAAATAAATAAACAAAACAAATGAGTAACAATATTTTTTATAAACTCCCAGCTATTATGGGAATGATGATAGTCTCAGGAGTTTGCAGAAAAAGTTTATGTACAAGTAAAAAAAAACGATAATGAAAATACCTAGAAAATAAAAAAAACACAGAAAAACAAATAAAAATTTAATGGAAGTGATTTATACATAATTGAAAGTACTAGCATGTAACTAAATGAAATTCAAAATAACACGTGTAAGAATTTGTTATAAACAAGTGTTGGGATCTGGAAATTTTATTCGAAAACATAAAAAGGGTGCTATTGAGGGACATAGTGAGATTTTAACAAATTATTTACATTCACACACACATACATATATGTATGAAATTTGCTATATTGCTTGGAAAAGTGATAAAAATCCTTAAGGAAAACATAAAAATTGAGAGAAACTCTTGTGAAAACATGGAATCAAACACCAAATTTGAAAGAAAAAGCAAGTAAGGGATTTGTTGAAATTAAAGTGAGAATTTTGGTGCCTAAAGGTGTTAATGGCCGGCCAAAAAGGGAAAGAAATGTGGATGTGTTATGATGTAGTTGGAAGTTATAAATTGATATGTATTTGATGTGTGCAGTTATAATATTGATGATGAAGATTTGAAATGAAATGAGAACTCAAATGTTAGCGGTGAAGAAAATTTAATTATGTTTGCTTTAGAAACTTTGTTAACCTTGATAATCTTTGTAGAAAAATTGTGTTGATAATAGGATCATTAAGTGTGATATAAGGTGCACTTTAGAGTATATGAAGATGTAAATAATTAAGAGAGGATGGAAATAAATAAATAAATAAATACAAGTTATTAATGGTGAGAATTTAGTCATGTTATGTTTATGAAAAGAAAGTTGTTTAGCACTAACATATGAAACTATGTAGGAAATGTTTTTGGGAGGAAATAATGAGGAAATAGAATAAAAGAATAAAACTTTGAGAGTGATTTGGTGATTAAATGAAAAAAATATATGTTGAATTGAATTAAAGAATTTTTATTATGTGCACTTTGAATATAGGCACATTGAAATTATTGATAGGTTAATAATATGGGGAAATCATGTTGATTCAGGAGAGATTTCCAAAATAGGATCTAACAAAAAAAAGAGTTGGATTGTCTCGAGCAGCAGGTAAGACTTTAACTCTTTAAAATTATAAATTTACTCTTTAAAGAATTCTTAAGTCAAATAAGTTTTAAACGCTATCTTCATAATTTGATTAGCTTGATATATTATTAGATGTTTAAACTAGTTCGTGGTTAATGAAACTAGTGCCTTATAAATGGTGAAATTAGATCCTAGTTAATGGAACTAGTGTCATGTCAAATGGACAGATAATGAAACTAGTTTTTAGTTGATGAAACTAGTTCTTATTTTATAAAACTAGTGTTCTATTGAATTATTAAATGTTGAAATTGGCTTCTGCTTAATGGAATTATTGCCTTGTTGAAGGACAATTGCTGAAGCTATTTCCTGAATAATAAAACTAGTGCCTATTTGAATGAGCATATGTTGAAATTGGCTCCAGTTAATGGAGCCATTGCTTTGTTGAATGAACATTTGTTTGTTGAAACTAATTCCTGGATAATAGAATTAATTCCCTGTTAAATGGGCAAATATTAAAATTAGATCATTGTTAATAAAATTTGTGTCCTGTTGATTGGAAAACTATTTAAATTGGATCCTGGATAGTATAATTAATACCTTATCTAATGGCTAGTCTTAGAAACCAATTTCTTAATTAAAGAAATTAAGGTTAGATTAAATGGACAGAGAATTAAATTCTTGGGTTATTATGAATGTTTATCGAATATTTAAGAATTTTAAAATTTGATTAATGTTAAAAAATATTATTATTATGTCTATAAATGATTTAATGATGGACTATGTACGCATTTAAAGATCTTTTTTGAAACGTGCATATTAGGGAGCTTAAGATTATTACCTTTTGTGTTATGACTATGTTGGAAAGAAAGACTCTACAATATGTATGTAATTTGTCACCTTTTGTGTTATGTATGTAGGAAAGAAAATCTTCATATTTCATATGTCTTGTACTTAATTGACCAAACCTTAGAATTTCCTTGTCAAGTACTTAGATTAATGTCTTATGTGATGCTAAGTAATCTAATCTTAAATTCCAACTTAATTTATTTGCTAGTATATTGTATGTGTGTTTTAGATTTTATAAATTTTAATTAATTAATTAATAATATGTTGTCTTTGAATATTTTCAATAAATCTTGTTCTAAATATGTGTTTGTTTGAGATTGTGGTAACGGTGAGGGTTTAAAGTGCTTTTCGCTTAGAAATACATCAAAATGAAGTTTTTTATTTTTTAAAAAATTATTTTTGACATTACCATATCAAAACAATCTGAAAACATAAAAAAAATTATTTTAAGCAAAAAAAAATTTTCAAAAATTTTTGATAACGCGGTGCAAACACACCCAATTTGTTTGGATATGGATCAAAGGTTGGAAATCTTGATTAAAGTAATACAGGTTGTTTTTGATAACTTGAGATATTCTTGATATAGGAGAAACTCTGCAGAATTTTTTGTAAAAATTTCGGTGAGGATTTAAATCAAAAAGAAATTTCCTACTTTTCCTATAATCATTTAGTGATTATTTGAATTTTTTATTACTAAATCTCGAGAATATTACATATAAATAAAACTAAAAAAACCTTAGTAATACAGAATATAGAAAATAAACTAAAAAAATCCCATTCAAATAGAAAAAAATAAAAAATGCATTAAATTAACTATAAAAAAATATTTATTTTTTCCAAAAATACTTCAACATTAATTTTCCGCGTAGATCATCTGAGCATGAGCATGAGAAATAGTTATATATTGGAATTTCAAAAAACTCTTCTAACTATATCAGAGGTACCTCTATAATTGTTTCGTGGAGAAATTAGATTTTGACTATTTTCTTTTACATTGATAATAAAAGATAGATGGATGAGTACTCGAGTATTTTTGAATTTATTAGATATCTTATATATCGGGTGTTTTTTAGTTTTTTTTTTTTACCACATTTCATTTTTTTTCTCGAAGTACACAAATATTTTTTTATTCCTCTCTTGTTACCTTGTTACCGTTACTAAGAAAAAAACATTGTGAATAGAGAGTACACGTGGTTTTGTGAGATAATGTATTTTTCATAGTAAATATTCCCCATGGCCTAGTGTTTTCTATAATATAATTATAATAAAAGTTAAATAGTATGGTAAAATCATTGTAGATCAAAAGAATTTTTACTATGAATTATAATAGTAGTTTCACTTTCAATTTCTCATCTTTTCACGAAACGTTTTTTTGGCTTTCCTTTTCTTCTCATTCATTGCTTCTTCTCTGCCATTTTAGTGCCTTAGGTCTGGCTTGGTTGCTGCAATTACACTAGATCCAAGGTTCTTGGGTCTGACAAAAACACTATGGGCTTGACAACCATCCAAAACCCAAACGCCATGGGTTTGATAACCATTCCAGACTCAAGCGAATTGGATCTGACAAAAACATCAGACCCAAACATCTTGGGTGTGGAAACCACACCAGACCCAAGCTACTTGGGTCTGACAACCATGCCAGACCAAAGTGCCTTGGGTCTGGCAACAATGGTTGGGTTTGGCATTGTTGCCACCCAGGCTCGGGTTTGACATTGTTGCCATACCCAAACACTTGGGTCAAAAAATATAAAATTTTTTAAGAGCATGATTGGACTGTAAAAACAAACACTGCCTCATTCAAGCATGTATTTTCATTCATATGCAGTAGAACTTAATTGTAAACTCTTTTTTGTTTGTGCAACTTATTTTATAAATTTATTATATTCGAAGAGGAAAAAATGAAAAAAAAATGTTATGTTCTAAGTGATTTATTTCATGTCTTCAAAAACAAACTTTCCTTTTTTGTGTGCATTGTAAATGAAAATATGTAAAATGAAACTAAACACATATAGTCTAGTATTGTTAAAAAAAATATAAAATAATGTTGTCGTTGGTGAAAAATCACAAATGACCACCCATTAAATAAACATTTTTTTGCATTGATCAGTTTAATTAAAAAAATATAAAAAATAAAAATTCATAAGAAAGAGAAAAAAGAAGAGAGAGAAAAAGAGAGAAGATAAAATTTCTATTGAGGGAATAACAAATTCATAAACATAAAAATAAACTATTTAAATAGGAAGATATGATTTAAATATTTAGATCTAAAATGTTAAATAGATTTTTATGATTATTTGTTGTTTATAAATAATTTTTAAACTTGAATTTCTATTTAGAATACTTGAAGGATAGTTTAAATGTTTTTTTTATAAAAAAATAAAAAAATTATAAGTTTCAACATTTGAATTATTATCTGCTCAGACCCAAGTCGCTTGGGTCTAGCATGATTCGAGGATCAGATGCTTGGGTCATGCCAGACCTAGGCATTGAGTTAAAAAACATATATAGTTAAAAAAAGAGAGAGAGAGAAGATAGAATTTCTATTGAAAAAATAACAAATTCATAAACATAAAAAATAAATTATTTCAATAGAAAGATATGATTTGAATTTTTAGATCTAAAATATTAAATTAAATTTTTATGATGATTTGTTATTTATAAATAATTTATAGACTTAGATTTCTATTTAGGATACTTCAATGATAGTTTAAATGTTTTTGCTTATAAAAAATAAAAAAAGATTATAAGTCTCAACATTTTAATCATCACCTGCTCAGACTTGGGTCTGACATGCCCGTCAGATCTAAGGTGCTTGGATCTGGTGTAAGGCTCATAAGTCTGGCATGGCTGTTAGACCCATATCGCTTGGGTCTGACATGATCGCAATACTCAAGACGCTTAAAATATTTTTTTTACATTTAATTTTTTTTATTAACTCGCTACAGAACATGAGCCAATATACTAAATATGTTAAAGAACAATCTCCCATGAAATAGCAACATTTTTTAAAAAATGACAAAAAAAAAAAACTGCATGAACAGTGACTCGGAGCATTTTCATACTAGAATGTATTTGAAAGGATATCTCTATATAGAGATTGAAACTAATAGTGCTTCTACGAGTGGGACAAATCTAATGTAAATATATCACTTTCCCAAAGACTTGGACCTGGGATCTTTACCTGAAATATTTTCATCACGTGAATTACTTTTTTTAAAAAATGAAATCAAACCACATATTGCTGCGATTCCTTTTTAATCTTCTAACTGGCATGAGCATGTTCTCCGTGTATTCACATGGTATCACTGGTCTAACGACAAATAAAACATCGGTTGTTTGAGGGAACCCTTTATTGAAAATGTTGCTTCCTTGTTAGCCGTGAATCAGATACTCGTGACAACAATAAACGCTGAGATTCAAGCTGAGATATGGAGCGGAAAATTCAAAAGCAAACCTTAAACAGTGCAATTGAATCAGAGCCAGTTTTGAGGTCAAGACCACCCTCGTTCTTACATGAGATATAGCATAAAGCCAGTTGACTCGCATCCATGGTACCAGGTCTTACGTGCGGGTCATCCTTTATTTTGACAAGTTTATCTAAGCTCATG
>Ga0307515_10014794_pt1 | contig 14432 bp, 2 predicted proteins | sample 17_EM_MG_FD_194513 | JGI IMG/M metagenome (GOLD analysis project Ga0307515, IMG submission 194513) | Populus trichocarpa ectomycorrhiza microbial communities from riparian zone in the Pacific Northwest, United States - 17_EM | ecosystem: Host-associated > Plants > Roots > Unclassified | place...
CGGCAACTTTTTAACACTAAATATCTCTACCAATATGGACCCTCTTGAGGCCGCGCTGGCATCATTGGAATCGCTAAGACCTGGAGAAAAACCTAACTATGCTATAACTGTAAGAAAGTTTGGTATTAATCGCTCTACGCTATCACGGCGTTATAAAGGCGTTTAGGGCACCTATGCTATAAAGTGCGAGAATTAATGACTACTTAATATAATATAAGAGAAGGAGCTTATATAATACATTAATAAGCTTTATATAAAAGGCCTACCACCTATAAGATAAATAATACGAAATTTCGCATTAGAAATAGGTAGTAGGGAGCCTAGTAAGAACTAGGTTAATCGATTAATTAAGCAATATAATATTAATCTTATATTATAATAGATATCTAGCATAAACGCCTCCCGTAAACGAGCTAATTTAGCCTTTAAATACTCACTATATTTTAAGCTTTTACGGCAAAAATTTAAGTAATACAATATTAATCCACGGCATATATATAATATAGATAAGAAGGGCTTTTTAATTAGTATACTGTCTAAAATAAAGAGGATCTTCTCCTAACATTAATATAAAGAGGGGGGCATTAAGCAGATTATATAGGATGGTAATCGCGAGTAGATTACGACGATAGCTTATATCTGTGCTAACGGAACTTCTCTTACACCTACGCTAATTTATTAAGCTACTTCTAGCAATATACAAGATACCTGGTTACAGGATTTTAATCCTATAAAGCATAAGACCTTTTTCTCCTTATCTCCCTCTAGATAGATAAACAATTAAATAGGGCTATTATAGCTTAAATAGGTGTTTAATTGCAAGATAAAAGTAAAGGTATATTAATCTTATTAACTTCTAATACTAGATGGCCATAGATCGCATATTATAATAGAATTTATTAAGTTCTATAACGATAATAAGATCCTCCTAGCTATATATCTACCCTATTTAACCTATACGCTATAGCCTCTTAACGTTTATATGTTTAAACCTTTCTTATCTACATACTTAGCTAAACTAGCCGACTTTATAGATAGGTGCTAAGGACTATTATTAAACAAAAAAGAGACTTTTTCCGTATATTTAATAAGGCCTAGCAGACCTTATTTAAGTCTAAGACTATCCTTAAGGCCTTTAAAACGACTAGTTTATTACCTTTTAATCCCTAGGTAATCTTTAATCAATTTAATATTAATTAAAAGAACCGGCTATCTTTAAGTAAGAGCATAAGCTTAGTGCTTAGTGCTTTAGATTAGAGGAAGATTAAACAACTTTTGTATATAGTTGTTAATAATATATACGATAAAGAATTACGACAGCTTAGTTAGACGGTCCACTTAATCTTAGCACGTTGTACTCTCCTTTAGCATAAAAATAAGCGCCTTAAGAAAGCTCTTATTAATAAGAAGCGCTATCAGCAGCATAGTAAGCCTCTTCTGCTTAAAGCGCCCCTAGAATATAATAGTAGTGTAGTTTTCTAGTTGCTAAACAAAGTTAAAGACGCGCGCGATCGTTAAGCTTAAAAAGAGGCCAATAAAAAGGCTCTATAGCTTTAAAAAGATGAGGAGACTAAGCGCAAGGAGGCTAAAAAGACTAAAAAGGCGCGTATGCTAGAGGAGAGAAAGCGTATAAGGGCTACTGCGAAGGAGATTTAATTGCAGGAGGAGTAGGTTAAGAAGGCTTAGCGCGAGGAGGCAAAGATCACTTGGTAGGTTAATTAATAGCTAAAAAATGATCTTAAACAGGCCAAGAAATGCAAGAAAAAGGTTATTATACCTATAGCTAGTGATTAGGAGGATATTAATATTAATTTATTATCTGTTAAAGATATAGGGCCTCCACTAGGCAGGACCCGGCGTAGTAGGCAAATTAACCCCCCGTAGAGGTATTATATGTAGTTTATTATTGCTAATAGAGTCTTTAAGTTCTCCTAATTACTACATTAAAGAATCCAATTAATTTATTATATATATGTGGCTGCAAAGCTTCAAAAGTTAATAGAGTTTCATCTAAAAATCGGGCGTCACGTAGGCCTAGGCGTTACGCGATGAAACACGGTAAGCAATATAAGAACGGCCTATAATACCCTAGCATAATTAGTAACTCCTATAGTAACCTTACACCACACATGCAACCTTACTAAAAGGTAGCGCCGCACTTCCAAACTTACGCATACCCATCTTACTACCAAAAACAATCGATTTTCCAACTCTTAAGACCTAATTCCTACTGCTTAATAAGCTAGAGGTGGATTAATCTACCCTTTTACCCCCTTTGTCCGAAGAGAAAATTCTTCTTAGGGTAGTCCTAGCTTATAAGCGAGGTAGGGGTAGAAACACCAAAACTATTAAACATAGACTTTTCCTAGGTTTTTCTTCTATAGAAAGTAAAAGCCTAATAAAATAGAGGGTGTAGGTACTTTTCTATATCTCTTTTAGTCAGATTTTCTTTAAGTAAGAGGGGGATCGCCTTTAGGGCTTTTATGCTAGTAAAAGCCTAACAAGTCCTTTTTTTAGTAGTTTTTTCTACTTCTAATAGAAAAAGAAAATAACTATACAAGTCTTTTTTAGCTAGTTTTTCTACTACCTTTTAGCCTAATCTCCCTAGAAATCTTCTAGTAGGATTAGTAAGGAGAAAGGGCATAAAAAGACAGTAAAAACTAGCAAGGCTTTTTGCCTAGTTTTTTACCTCTAAGACTAGGAGATAAGAGACCTAAGGAGGTTATTATCTACTGTAAAAACTAGGAAACCCCCCTATAAGATACAAAATGCCAAGGCCCGGTAGGCCTAAAAAGAAACTTCCTATAGAAATAAGTAATAATGAGTCTATATCTACATTCACTTTTTCTAGCCCTTCTCCTTCTCCTAGCCTATTTGGGACAGGAGAAAAAAGAGGACATCCTTAGTCTTCTACTGAAAAAGAAAACTAAAAACCTGCAAAAAAGACAACCAAACTAATAATATTTACGGCTGGTATACCTAGTATATCTTTCTCTCCTCTTTCTCCAGAACAACACCTATAAAAGGCTCTAGATAGCCTAACCCAGGCCTATAAAGGGCTAGAAAAAGAAGAAGAAGATAAAAAGGAACAAGTTAAACAGCTAGAAGACTATACACGTAGTATCCTAGCAGGAGAAAATCCCTTTATAAAAGGGAAAGAAAAGACAAAAGATGTCCTCAAAGGACTAGTTAAAGAAGTAAGAGCTCTCCGTAAGGAGGTAGCTTTTATAAAAGAAACCTACGCAAAGAGGCTAAAGAAGGACCTCCCTACTCCATCCTCTCTACCCTTGTCACTACTATCTCCTACCCCTTCTACTTCTACTAAAAGTAAGAGAAAGCAGCTCTAAGAAAAAAAGCTAGTCCTAATTACGGACCAAAAGGACTAACTTTTAGATACCTTCTCTATACGGAACAAAGTTAATCAACTATTTGCATTAAAACTATAAGTAGAAAAGCCAGTTCTAGGGTCTATAGGTAGAACCAAAGGAAAACAAAACATTCTCCTTACAACTATAGAAGAGTATAATGTAGATTTCCTAGTTAAATATAAGGAAATATGGCATAACTGCTTTACCTTTTAAAGAGAACAAAAACTAGAACCTTGGGTTCAAATTATAGCCCACGGGGTTCCTACTCTACATTTCCTAAAAGAAGGAGGCTCTAAGCTTCTAAAAGAAGAAATTGAGACCTTTAATCCTATAGGGATACAAGGACTACCTAGATGGATCTTATTTAGTAAAAAAAAACACAATCTACAGACTAGATTTGGCTCTATAGTTTTTACTATAGAGAATAAGGAGAAAAGACAAGAAATCCTTAAATAAAAAGAGATTTTAATTGCGGGTATAGCTACTAAGGTAGTAAAATACCTAGAAGTCTCTCCTACTACACAGTGTACTAGCTGCCAAAAATTTGGCCATATAGGAGATAGATGCTCTACTAGGGCCTATAGGTTTTATGCGGCTGTATATTTATCTAAAGACCACTGCTATCCTACCTGTTTAATAATGGGCAAGGCTTGTAAGCATACTACCCCTCTTTGCATTAATTGTAAGGGAAAACACTTTGCTAACAGTAAAGACTGCGAGAATCTTAAAGCAGCTAAACTAGTAGATACTAGCTTAGAAAATTCTATAGAAGAATAAAAACAAATAAGATCCTAGAAGCCTATTAGGCCTATAGTAAAACGATAGTAGAGAGCAAAGGGATAGAAGTAAATTGCAAAGGGATAGGGATAGGTATTAGGATTTCCTATGGTTTTTCCTACCGTTTTCTCATTCCCTAGTAGTTGTAGTAACTTAGTATCTTACTAAGGAGCTATAAACCCTTAGGGGTTTATAAACTATTAGGACATAGCTATTAGTATATATTAAGCTGCCTAGAAAGGATTTATGTATATAGAACTATAGCGCCATAGCCTAGAGGCTGCATACGCAGTATTGTACGTAGTATAATACAACGGATATAAAAAATAAAAAATAAAAACTCCTATAGTACTAGCTATATAGCCTATAGCTTAATCCGTAACAGATCCGTATACTACGTCGTCTCTAAACTACCTATATTACGCTACCTGCATTAAAGACCTAGAAAGTTAGTAGTAACCTAAAAAAGCCCCCTATAGAGAGCTTAGGCCCTATATAGCTATAAAGAATAGTAAGGGATATTAGATATTATACTAAATTAAAATAAATTAGAGGGATAATTTGCGGAAGATAGAATAGAAGTTAAAAAAAGATTATAAACCCTAAACCGTAAAATATGGTTTAGTAAATAGCTATAAAGAAACCTATAGACCTCTTACTAGTTAATATCTGCTATATTAGCGCCGTAAAATTTTACCGGAACTTAGTTTAGCCTAATACTATTACTTTTATAACTAGCTTATATAAAATTAACTAAATACTTAAGGAAAAGGAAAGTAAATTTAGTAGATAGAAAGATAAGCTTATAGATAAGGAGCTAGTAGAATAGAAGTTACCCTATTAATACTAGAAGTTTAAGGATATATTATCTAAGGCAGTGTTTAATAGACTCCCGCCTTACTAACTATATAACTATAAGATTAAGATTAAGCTAGATAAGGAAAATACCCTTAGCTTTAGCCCCCTTTACTAGCAGTTTACTACTAAATTATAGGCTATAAAGCAGTACCTTATTAATAATATAAATAAGGGTTTTATTAACCCTAGCTAAGCCCCTTTTAACTTACCTATTTTCTTTACTAAAAAGCTAAATAGAGGACTCTATTTTGATATTAATTACTATAAGCTAAATAATATAACCTATAAGGACCGCTATTTACTACCCCTATTTAATAAGACACTAGCCTAAATAAATAGAGCTAGGGTCTTTACAAAGCTTAATATCCGCTAGGCCTTCTACTAAATTAAAATAAACTCTAGCTTAGAGAATCTTATTATATTTTAAACCTATTACAGAATATATAAATATAAGGTACTACCTTTTAGACTAACTAACGGACTGGCTATATATTAGCGGTATATAAATAATATACTTTTTAACTACCTTAACGACTTCTATATAGCCTATCTAAATAATATTATAATCTACTCTAAGAATAAGCTAAAGTATAAGGAGTATATTTATAAAGTCCTCTAACGGCTCTATAAGGCTAGCCTTTAGGCTAATATTAAAAAGTTAGAGTTTAATATTAAATATATAAAGTACCTAGAATTTATTATTAGTATAAATAAAATTAAAACTAATCCAGAGAAAACGGCCGTAATTACTTAGTAGGTACCCCTATAAGCCATAAGGGGGGTATAATTATTTTTAGATTTCTATAACTTTTACTAACGCTTTATTAAAGACTATAATAAGATTACTAGGCCTCTTAACCGCCTTACTTAAAAAACTAGCCCTTTTACTTTAATACTATATATAAGTAGGCTTTTAATAAGCTTAAGAAATAACTAGTCTCCACTCTCTTACTTACTTACTTTAATCTAAAACGGCTCTTAATACTAAAAACTAATGCCTTAAACGGTATTATTGCTAGCGTTTATTCCTAAAAGTAGGTAGCCGGAGAATAACACCCTATTACTTACTATTTAAAGACTATAGTAGATGCTAAGCTAAACTACCTAGTTTACAATAAAGAAATACTAGCTATTATCTCTAGCTTTTAATACTAGTAAGTATAGTTAAACGGGACCCCTAAGCCTATTTAGGTAGTTTCCGATTATAAGGCCTTAGAATATTTTATAATAATAAAGGCCCTTATAATACGGCAGGCGCGCTAGGCGGATATACTATTTTAGTTTAACTTCTTTATTATATATAGACTAGGCGTTGCTAACCATGCGGATATACTTACGAAATGTAAATAGGACCTAGACAAATAGGTAGCCGTAAAGATCTTATTATAAAGCTAGACATTACTATAACTAAAGTACCTTAACCCTTAAATATAGGTAGAACTAAGTATAGAATCTTTAGAAGCTAAGATATGCCCTATTAACTCTATAGAACTTAACCTTATTAATAAACTGCTGTAAGTAAACCGTGCGGCCCCTTCTCTATAGGAGTACCGTAAAAAGGCAAAGGATACTACCGACCTATAGTCCCTCAAAAATGGACTGCTTAAGTATTAGGCATAGCTAGTAGTGGTAGAGGAATAGAATTTACGGACTTAACTTATCACCGAAGTATATACCTAGGTCTCTACAGCCTATCCTAGAAAAAATAAGACCTATAAAATTATTAGTAACCGTTACTACTAGCCTAAAATAGTTATAGATATTGACCGTTATATATAGAACTATAACGGTTACTATAGGTCTATAATTCTATAAGATAAGACCCTAGAACTATTAAAACCCTTTTTAATACTAAAACGCCCTTAGTAGTATATCTCTATATATTTCTATAAACTGCTTTTAGACCGTAACGGATATAATATAGTTATAATTTAGTTAACTACTTTAGCAAGCGCCCGTTTTTAATTCCTTGTTATAAAAATATTAATGCTAAAGAGGCAGCCTAATTATATATCTATTATATCTACCAAATTTATAAATTACTAGATACTATTATCTCTAACTATAGGCCGCAGTTTATATTAGCCTTCTAGAACGAATTTATCTAAATTTTAGGTATTAAGTTAAAGCTTTTTATAGTATATAACCCCTAAATAGACAGTTAGACAAAGATTATAAACTAATACCTAGACTAGAGGCTCTGGCCCTTTATTAACTACTTTTAAGATAGCTAGGCTAAACTACTACTCCTTATAGACTACGCCTAGGCAACCCTACCCTATAACTCTACTATATTTGCCCCTATTTAACTAGAAATAGGCTACTTACCCTATAATAGCTTTAACTAAAAAAGACTAAAAGGACCTTAGACCGTACGCGAAAAACTATCTTATAAGAAAGCCTAGTAATACGCTAAGCGCTTAAAAGAAGCCTAGATAGTAGCCTATACAAATCTAAAAAAGGCCTAAAAATTAATAGAATAGTAGATAAATAAGCATAGGCGCGAGCCTAACTTTACTATAGATAATATAATCTAAGTTATAATAAAGAACTAGAAGATAGAACGACCTAGCTATAAGCTAGACTATTAAATAGTAGGACTGTATAAGGTCCTTAAGAAGAGGGGTAACTTATATAAGGTAAAGCTCCCGAATTTAATAAAGGTTTACCCTATTTTCTTACCGGATAAGTTATAAAAAGCTATAGACGACCTATTACCTAGATAAAAAAAAATCCCCCCCTACTAATTTAAGTTAATAGTAATAATGAATAGGAAATTAAGGAAATACTAGCCTATAAACTAGTAAGGAGAACGCTAAAATACCGCGTTAATTGGAAAAGCTATAACCTAGATCCTACCTAGTACCATATATAGAACTTTATTAGCAGTTCCTATAAGCTTTAAAAATTCTATAGCCGTTACTTGTGACGGTGCTAGGGCGCGTCACCTGCCAAATTCTGCCATATTGCTGCTATATTCTGCCACCCCTACAATTGGCTCGCTTACTACTTAGCGCCTTGGCAGCCGACCTATATAATTGTTTACTTCGGTCCCGGCGACCCCTTTTTCCCTTTTCCTTAGCTTAGTATCTTTACTAGATAGCAATCCACAAGCTTTGGTTTAGAGGCAATTATACGAGCCGTCACATTATACTAAGCTTACATTATACTGCCTAGGAAGGCCCCAATAATATCCTACCCCAAAAGAAACTTTGTCTGCAATGACGCGTCAACGCGCTATACTTAGACACTAAAACAACTCTATACTACCTAGGAAGGCCTTTACAATATCCTACTCTATTAGCTAGATAGAACTAAACCTATCCCTTAACACGTTAGGGCACCCAGAGGAGAAGGCCCGTGCGCGAACACCAAAACTTAAACAACGCGTTTTTCTAGGCGGCAGCGTCATTCAAGGACTTATTTTAGCTGCAGTATCTATAAAATACCGTTCTGCAAGAAGTACGACCGCTAGAGACTTTATATTAAGCGACTCAACTCCAAGGATAAGCTTATATATTATTTTCGCTATGAAATCAGAAGCTTTGCATTCCTAAGCACAGGCATTAAATTCTATTGATCTGATTGGTAGGCTCTTATCGATAACACGGGTGCCCAAGTTGACGTGTTAAGGGATACCCCCGGAATTGAAACCAAAGCGTATAATACTAATAAACCTTAAAAAGCTAACGATGGCACCTAAAGCGAGCTTATTTAAAAGAGCTGCCCCGACCCAAGAAGAACATAAGATTTAATTAAGATCCGAAATTAAAGATAATAATAACATTATAGATGTACACAAACAGATTCGTACCCTAACGGCTAATTAGGAAGCTGACCGTCTTTAAGCTTAAAGCATATAGGAGACCCTGTAAGAGATCCTGGATAGCCTTATAGCCCTCTAAAGCAGCTTAGCTCCCCCTTATAGAAGTCCTAGTTATCCTATCTACTTAACTAAATATAATACACTAGAGAGTATAGATACGATAATAAAGCAATTAAAGTCCGTTAAGCTCCCTAACTCCTAACCACTATCTAATAGAATAGACCCTACCTTTAAGAATTGGAGGATTTAAGTACAAGGAAAGCTCCGCGTTAACTACAACTATTTCCTTTCTAAAGAAGCTAAAATGCTCTACCTCTTTGGTCAAACCATAGGGGACGCCTAACGGCACCTTTAAGCTAAGTTTAAGGACGATTCCCCTATCTAATTTACATCCGTTAATAAGATACTATAGTACCTAGCTGCTATTTACGTTAACCTAAATAAAGTACGGGATGCCTAGTATAACTATAATTGCCTAATAATAAAACCGAACTAACCCTTTACTAAATTCCAGACTTAATTCCTATACCTTATAGGAGAAGGCTAAGTCCTCCTTAAAAATTACCGATTGGACCTATACGATAAACTAACAATTAGGCTATAAGAAAAGATTATAGTAACCTTAAACAACCTGCCGAACTATAAAAAACTCGCGGCTTATTACTTATTGTTAGATTTAGAACTAAAGCGAATTAACGCCTACCCTAATTAGTAGAAGTGACCCTAGAACCCGTTAACTACACCTATAGGAGCTAGAGTAGGAAAACAAGCTACTGCGGTCCCTGCTCTAAAAGCGGTCACTATTGCGCATCCGCAAGCCTCACCTAACCTACCGCGTACTACGCCTTTAACTAGCAATCGCCGCAACACCCCGATTAACCCTACTACGGTTACCTGCTACAACTGCAATAAGGATAGTTACTTCGCCTTATCTTGCCTAGAGCTAAAGGATATAGGCAATATTAAGGAGATGGAGGAAGGAGAAACGTTCGATGAGTTGGGAAAAGAGGAACCCTAGGGAAAGACTCCCCCCTAGGGTATCCTATTAATCTTAAAGAGATTAATCTAAGTTAATTAATGGGTGGAAAACACTTTATAGTTCTATATATAGTATCTTAAAATGGATATAGAGTTAATATAAGCGCCCTTATTAACACTAGAGCAAACGGCTTTGCCTTTATAAATACTACCTGCGTAAATAACGTTACTAAGTTTCTAAATATAAAAGCTACCCGACTAGAGAAGCCTATTTAAGTAAAAGGCTATAACGGCTAAGCCGGTAAGCCGGTTACCTATATTTTAAAGTTATATATCTATTTTAATAGACGACGCCAATATAGTATCCCCTTTTGCATCCTAGACCTAGGATCCTATAACATAATCCTTAGCCAAAAATAGATGTCCTACTTTGATATTTGGCTAAACGTCTAACAAAGACAGTTTATCTAGCCGGAGGATAGACCGAAGTTACCCTCTTTTATTAGAGAAATCCGAATTAACTATAAGACCCTAGCCGCGAAGGCTAATCCTACCTACTAGTAGGATATTACCAACTGTGACCTAGCCTTTGCCTAAGAAGATGCTCGTTATAAGGCCGGAAGGAACTCTTTTATACTAATAAAGATACTCCCCCGGAGTGCTACGGTTAATAAAGACTTTACTTACGGCAGCGGGACAGATAGCGATGTAGACGACGTCTAAATTACGCAGATTTAACCAATATAGAAGAGAATATACCGATAGGATATAAGGGACGACCTTTAAAAGATACGATAGGAGCTAAAAGAAGTGTTAACAACGCCTTTACCCCGGAAGCCCCTAAGGTCCTATATACCCCCATTGTCACACAACCCCCCTATAGTAGATATCGCTATAATTAGCGCTATAGCATTCTACTTTAATATGTACAGGAGGGACAACAAGGTCTTTATAACTAGCTTATATAAAATTAACTAGATTATTAATAAAAGAGAAGAGAAGCTAGCTAAGGAAACTAATAAGGAGCTAGTTAAACGCCTTTTCCCTATTATCTATGCGGGATATAAGGATGCATTTTTAAAAGCGGCTTTAGATAAGTTGCCCCCTTACCGGATATATAATTATAAGATTTAACTAGAAGCCAATAACTCGCTAGGCTATAGCCCCCTCTACTAATAATTAATGGATAAGCTAAAGGCAATAAAGTAATACTTACTTAATAACCTTAAAAAGTGGTTTATTGAGCTAAGCTAAGCCCCTTTTGCTTCCCCTATTCTATTCATAAAAAAGCCTAATAGAGGCCTTTGTTTTTGTATTGACTGTTAAAAGCTAAACGCTATTACTTAAAAGAATTAGTACCCTATCCCTTTAATTAACGAGACCCTCACACGTTTAAGTTGGGTAAAGATCTTTACTAAACTTAATATTCGCTAAGCCTTTTACTGAATTAGGATAAATCCTACAGCTAAAGACTTAACTACGTTCTGTACCCGTTATGGGTCCTATAAATATAAAGTCCTTCCTTTTAGACTAACAAACGGGCCGGCTACGTACTAAAGATATATAAACGATGTTCTTTTTAATTACCTTAACAAATTCTACACGGTATACCTAGATAATATTCTTATATACTTAAACAACGAACTTAAACACTAGGTTTATGTTAAGAAGGTTTTAGAGAGATTACGGAACGTAGGCTTATAGGTTAATATTAAGAAATATAAATTTAGGGTAAAGCGTACAAAGTATTTTGGGTTTATTGTTATTATAAAAGGAATTAAGGTTAATTTTAAAAAGGTTAAAGCAATCCGTAACTAGAAACCCCCTTACACCGTAAAAGGAATCTAGTCCTTCCTTAGTTTTTATAACTTCTACTATTAGTTTATCTGTAACTATGGAGTTATAGTAAAGCCTCTTATACAACTTACCCGAAAAGATACGCCTTTTATCTTTAATAATGACTGTATAGAGGCCTTTAGAGAGTTAAAAGATCGGCTTATCTCTTCTTTAATTCTTTATTATTATAACCTAGACCTTAAATTAATGCTAGAAACGGACGCTTCCGACGGAGTTATAGCGGGAATCCTATTACAGCTATATCCAGACGGTAAATGGTACCCTATTACTTTCTTTTTAAAGATAATAGACCTAGCTGAGTGTAACTATAAAGTACACGATAAAGAAATACTAGCTATTATTTAATCGCTATCCTAATAGCGCGTGGAGCTTAAAGGCACGAACTCTTAGATTAAGGTTTATACTAATTATAAAGCCTTAAAGTATTTTATAATAATAAAGCAGCTTACTAGTTAATAGGCTTAATAGGCTAAAATACTCTCTTAATTCTTTTTTACGATTATATACCGCCTGGGTATATAAAACGCTAAGGCTAATACTTTAACCTAGAGGGAATAGGATGTAGGCCCCTAGGACGAGCTGAAGGCTTAATATCGTATACACGCCCTCCTCTGTCCTAAACAGCTTAACCTACGCATCCTTAAGGAACTAAACTCTAAATAGAATAAGCTAGCACCTATAGAAGGAGAGTTCTTAGACGAACTAATGGGATTAGTTAACTGCATCTTAACTATAAACCGCATAGCCGAATCCCTAAAGGCCCTCCGCGACTAAGCCTTAAAAGGTAACCCTAATTTAGAAATAGAAGAGGGACTGCTCTTATACTAAGAACGGCTTATAGTTCCGGATATTAATAACCTACGAATAGAGCTAATCTGGGAAGCCTACTACTAAGTCTTAACGGCACACCCTAGTTAAGATAAGACCTACTAACTACTAGCGCCCCGTTACTATTGGCGAGGACTTTTATCTAATATAGAACGATTTATTAGAAACTACTACGCCTATAAACGCGCGGATGCCCCTAGGGATTGCACTCCTAGGTGGTTATAACCATTGCCAGTTCTAGAACGCCCTTAGCAATATATTATAATGGACTTTAAGTTATTTTTAAAGGACGCCTATGGCTATAATACGGCCTTTATAGTAATTAACTGGCTATATAAGTAATCCGTCTCCCTTCCTTACTTTAAGACTATAACTGCGAAGGATATAGCTTACCTCTACGTTAATAATATCTACTAATTCTACGGCGCTCCTAAATTAATTATCTCTAACCGTAGTCCCTAGTTTATATTAGATTTCGAAAATAAATTCTACCGTATCCTTGGGATTAAAATTAAGCTCTCTACCGCATTTTACCCTTAGACTAATAGCTAAACTAAGATTATAAACTAGTACCTTAACTAGTGACTACGTCCCTTCGTAAACTACTATTAGGATAACTAGTTGGAATTACTGCCTATAATAGACTACGCGCAGCTTACGCTCCCCTATAATAGTATAGGGATATTGCTATTTAAACTGCTTAATAGGTACATACCGCGAAGATCCTTTAATTGGAATAGGCCTATCAAACCCACAACGGCTCGCGAACGCCTTAGCTATAAAGAGGCCTAGGTATTTGCTGAGAGAATATATAGGGCCTAGGAGACTACTTAAATAATTATAAAAAAGGCGTAAGAGAAGAAAGAGGCTAACGTAAATTAGTATCGTCGTAAAGCAGACTTCTAAGTAGGAGATAAGGTATAGGTATTAATAAAGAACTAGAAAACCCAGAGGCTAAGCCGCAAGTTAAACCACTAAATAGCTGGTCTATATAAGATTTTAGAGAAAGTAAGATACTCCTTTAAGGTTAAACTACTATATTTAATAAAGATCCACCCTATTTTCTCCCTAGACCAATTATAAAAAGCTATAAACAACTTATTACCTAGACAATATAACGACCCCCCACCGCTAATTTAGATTGCAGAGGATAAGAAATAGAAAGTTAAAGAGATCCTAGCAGTTAAGAAGGTCTGTAGTGTCTTAAAATACCGTATAAGTTAGGTTAGCCATAACGAGGACCCAGAATAGTATCCTGCATTTAATTTTAAGTACTCCCCCTATAAATTATAGGACTTCCACCTAGCCCACCTAAACCTCCCTGAACTACTAAGCAAATTAGATAGCTGGATTAAATGCTAGGAAGAGGGGTTGGATAATTATAATGATCTAGACAACGATAAGGAACTTAGACAACGCCTAAGGGCAGGCTTTTTCGGGAGGGGGGGGTGATGTAATGGTGCTGGGGCGCGTCACCTGCCAAATTCTGCCATATTGCTGCCATATTCTGCTACCCCTACGATTGGCTCGCTTACTACTTAGCGCCTTGGCAGCCGACCTATATAATTATTTACTTCGGTCCCGGCGACCCCTTTTTCCCTTCTCCTTAGCTTAGTATCTTTACTAGATAGCAATCCATAAGCTTTAATTTTGTTAGTTGCACAAGGTAATATCACGTAGCTACGGTTCGTAGATAGTATAATAATTGTTGTTCTTCTTTTAATGATCCTAAGAAAGGGGTAAGGAACTTAAGGTTCCTCACCACGCTAGTGCCGCGGCGGTACGTGCCGTATATAACGGCAACTTGCCATATATAGTGGCAATATACCTTATATAGTAACCACTTGCCTTTATTCCTAACACTAGCAACTCTTCTTTTATAGTTGCTATCTATATATATATACCGCTTAACTAGTATAACAAATATTAATCCTCCTTAC
>Ga0307515_10014795_pt1 | contig 14432 bp, 9 predicted proteins | sample 17_EM_MG_FD_194513 | JGI IMG/M metagenome (GOLD analysis project Ga0307515, IMG submission 194513) | Populus trichocarpa ectomycorrhiza microbial communities from riparian zone in the Pacific Northwest, United States - 17_EM | ecosystem: Host-associated > Plants > Roots > Unclassified | place...
CGCGGTGGTTGGGCGCCTCGACCAGGAGATGGATGTGGTTGCCTTGGACCGAGAACTGGATGACGCGGACGTTGAAGCGATCGCCGCCGAGCCGGAGCGCCGCCGCGATGACGCGGAACGAGCGCCGGCTGCGCAGGTTGTAGACGTGCGGCGCCATGCGCAAGGTGACGTGGAGCGGCATCGGCCGGGTCCACTCGCCGCGCGAGCGATGAGCCACGCCGGCGCGCGCACTGCGGGGCTTGCGGCCCGCGCCAGCGCGCTTGCCACCCCAGGTCCGGAACTCGAGCGCGAGCTGGCGGGCGCGGGGGCGACGCCGGGACGCGGGTTGGGGTGACGCCGTCATCTTGATTGAGCATATATTGTCACGATCACCGGGAAACGCAAGGGCTCTCATCAATCAGCGCCGGGGGTGCAGTCCTGGTACATCCTTGACACTTTGGTCCAAGGACATCCCTGACACTGGGCATCGGGAGTCCAAGGACATCCTTGACAGACGCGACAGCGAAAGTCGCGAATGCCCTGGCTAGCGACGGACGCAATGAAAGAGCGAACGAAGGTTGTTTTGAAGTGGGAGGCTTCCAGGGAAGTCGCGGGCTCCGTCTTGCCCAGGCTATCGGAACTCGCGTGCCCGGCGGCCGACGCGTCCTGCGCTGAGCTACTCCGTGCGGGTCGTGAACTGCGGCGCGTGGATCACCGCCATCACGATGCTCTTCAGGCTGCCGTTCGAGGCCGCGAGCTCGGCGGTGATCGAGGCCTCGCTGCAGTGGTCGAGGCCGTACGCGTTGTACGAGACGTAGCGAGCCAGGCACTGCGTGACCTGCGGGCTGGTCGACAGGTAGCTCGACAGCGAGTCGAGGCCGTCGAGCGCGATGTCGCCATCGTCGGTTCCGGCCAGGACGCCGGTCGCGTCGATCGCCACGCCGTTCTCCTGATCGCGCTTGCGGCCGAAGCCATCGAAGTGCTCGAACGAAAAGCCGATCGGATCGATCCGGCTGTGGCAGCCCTTGCAGAACGGATTCTGCGAGTGCACCTCGTAGCGCTCGCGCGTGGTGACCGTCCCCATCGGTGGCGGCAGGTTGGTATCGACGTTGGGCGGCGGCGGCGTCAGCTCCTCGCACAGCAGGCGCTCGCGGACCAGCTTGCCGCGCTGCACCGGCGACGATCGGTCGGCGAGCGCGTGGCGGGTAAGGACGCTGCCGTCGCCCAGGATCCCGTGCGCGCGGGTGTTGGGCGGCAGCTGCACGCGCCCGAAGCTGCCTCCGGCGCCGCCGATCTGGTAGTAGCCGGCGAGCGTCTGATCGACGAACGTGTACGAGGCGGTGAACAGCTCGGAGACCTTGGCGTCGGAGCGCAGCACGTTCATGAACATCAGCGTGGTCTCGCGCAGCATCGCGGTCCGGATCGCATCGCTGAGCTGGTTGGTCGGGTCCATCTTCGCCCGGCTCGCCAGGTCGTCGATCACGAGCCAGTTGCGGGCGAACGTGCCGAACGCGGTCTCGCTCGCCTGGGTCGAGAGCAACCTCGCCGCCTCGCGATCCAGGTCGGCGGTGGTCGCCAGCCGGCCCTGGTCCGCGGCGGACATCAGCGGGTCGTCCGGCGGCCCGTTGGTCAGCATGTACGACAGGCTGCTCGCCAGCTCGTACGGCGTCAGGTGATACAGCCCGTCGCTGCCGCGCACGCCGAACTCCCGGCGATACAGCACGTACGACGACTGGAGCATCGCCGAGATCACCGCGCGCGCACCGTCGGCAAAGCTGGTCTCCTGCCCGAACAGCTCGGCGTACGCGTCCACCGAGCTCGATGGCACCGGCTCGCGATACAGCTTCTTGCCGAGCGTCTGGATGAACTGGCGGACGCAGGTCGCGTCCATGCCCTGGCAGCTGGTCAGTTGCCCGAGCTTCTGGTTGACCGCCCAGTCGGCGACGGTCTCGGCGTTGTTCATGATCAGCTGGGCATCGAGATCGCGCACCACCGATTGCGTGGCGTCCGACTTGAAGCCGAGGATCACCGGATCATTGAGCACGTCTCCAGTGGGCACGCCGGGATCCTGGAACACCGCGGCCAGCGTGTTGTGCAGCTGCAGGTTGCTCAGGCGCCGCGTCATGCGCGGCCCGCGCGGCGAGCATGCGGGTGGCTCGAGCTGACCGCCGCCGCCCGCGGCGTCGGGATCCGCGGTGTCGATGCCGCAGCCGCCGGCGAGCAGCGCAGCGACGAGCGAGAACGAGACTGCCGTGTGATGGGTCATGGCTCGCTCACTTGCCGATCACGTCGAGGGGAGTGCGTGACACGTTGACATCACCGAACCCCGCGAAGTCGGTGACGCCCATCGCCGCGGCGCAGGTCGTCAGCGCCCGCTGGTGCGCCTGGCCGCCGCCGTCGACGTAGCGCCCGTTCGGCGACGTCACGAGGAAACCGCCGGCGCCGCCGGAGAACACGAAGCGCATGTCGTTGCCGTTGTGCGCCACGGCGTCCCCCATGTCGCGCGCCCACACCATCAAGGTCTGGTCGAACAGCGTGCCACCGCCGGTGGGTGCCGGCAGCGACTTCAGCTTGTTCGCGGCCGCGACGAACTGCAGCGCCAGCCAGCGCTCCAGGTTGGTCAACCGGGTCCGCGGATTGTCGCCGTGGATGAAGTCGTTGTGCCAGTTGCCGGGGTTACCGACCTCGGCGAGCGAGACCTGCGTGTTCTGATGATGACCGAACTGGATCGACGCGACGCGCGTGATGTCGCACGCGAACGCGGTCACCGCGAGGTCGACGTGCGCGGCGCTCGCGAGCAGATCCTGGCTCGCCTCGGGGGGCCGCGTCCCGGCCGCACACGCAGCGCCGCCGCCCGACGCGAGCCGCTTCTCGACGGCGCGGATCGACTCGACGTGGAGCTCCATCTTGCGGCGCTCCTGGCTGCCCAGCTGCCCCGACAGCTGCCCGAGCTCGCCGCGCACCAGATCGAGCGAGCTCTTGCGCCGCCGCAGCAGGTTCGGCGATACGCCGCCCACCGCGCCGAAGATCGCGTCGTAGGCCGCGACCGGCGAGAAGATCGGGCTGAGCGGCTGGTTGTCGCGATAGAACGAGTTCTGCTGCTCGGTCCTGACGCTGCCGAGGATCAGGCTCGGGATCGGCGTCACCACCCCGGCCGAGCGCAGCCGGTCCGCGATGAACTGATCGATCGAGATCCGGGTCTGCCCGGAGTAGCCCTGGCCGGTGAGCCCACCCGGCGCCGCATGGTTGTCGGCGGTGCCCATGCTCGACAGCTTCTCGACCAGCACCAGGTTCGGACGCAGCGGCGCCAGCGGCTCGGTCATCGCGCTGAACACCAGCCGGTCCGCCGTCGAGCCGGCAGGCGTCCACGCCGCCGGGTCCGTGCCATTCGTGTAGAACACGAGCAGGTACTTCGCCTTGCCAAGGGCGGCAGCGCTCGCCGGGGCCGTCTTCACGAGCGACATGAACGGAGAGAACAGCGCGGCCAGACCCACGCGTTGGACGAACTCTCGACGGCTGGATCTCGACATCACGGCCCTCCGGAGCGATCAGCTTGCCGCCTACCCTACACACTCACCGCCGCGATCGAACCTGGGGCTTTGACCCCACTGCGGTGGTGACCGCGGTTCCATGCGATTGCGGCAACTTGTCGGCCGATCGTGGCCGCTCTGGGCGACGAGTCCTCGTCGAGGATCTCGGGTGAGACGTCGCCCGACATCGCGTACCGCTCGACGCCGCGGGCAGCCTCAGAACTGGCCGAGCACGGAGACCGCGAAGCTCGGGCCGCTGAGATCGAGCTGGCCGAGCATGAGATCGCGGATCGCGAGCGGGGCCACGGCGTCGGCGCTGTCGCGATGCATGGCCAGCCCGACGCCCTGGGCGGCGAGGTAGCCGAGCTCGACGCGCATGCCGATGCCGAACGGCGGCCGCGACGTCGCGAACAGATCGAGCGCGGCGCCGGTCGCCGCGACCGCGCCCCAGGCCTGGCCCGACTGCGCGACGCTCCCGCCGCCGTCGACGTGGAGCTCCGCGCGCTGGGCACCGAGCGCGACCCGGGCGCTGGCGGTGACCAGGCGGTGGAGCCGGTAGCGCGCGGCGAGGCCGCCGGTCAGGCCGAGCTGGCGCAGCTCGGTGGCCATGGTCTGGAACATCACGCCGTCGGCCGAGCCGGTGGTGAGGCCGGCCTCGGCCCACAGCGCCAGGCCGGGCAGCGGGGCGAGCGCGAGGTCGCGAGCGGCGCCGATCGAGAGCCCGGCGAGGTTGTCGCCGGTCACCGCGTTCGCGCTCGACGTGCGGAGCGCGCGCGCGTTGCCGCCGAACGACAGCTCGTTTCGGTTGGTGTCTGCGTGCCCGGCGGCCGCGGCGGTTGCCGCCGCTGCGACCGCCAGGGCGAAGCTGCTTGCGATGCGCATCTCAGTCCTCCTCGTCGAGCACGCCGGCGACCAGGAACCCGGACAGCACCACCGCGTCTCCGCGCGCGGCGCCCGGGGACGGGATCACCGTGGCGTGGCCGAGCGCGCTGCCGTGATCCACGAAGATCTTGCCGTTGGCGGTGGCCAGGACGTGGACCGGCAGGTCGTCGAGCCGGAAGTCGGTCGGGTGGAGGTTGTCGAGCGCGACGAAGCCGATCCGCGCCACGCCGCTGGTCGCGCCGATCAGGTAGCCGCCGCCCGGCGAGAAGTCGTAGCTGTCGAGCCTGCCGGTGCCGAGCAGCGGCGCGGTCGCGGTGGTGGCGAGATCGACCACGCCGAGCACCGTGCGGGCGTCGTCGTGGACGATCATCGCCAGGTCGCGGTCGGGCACGGCGACGACGTCGCGCACCGGCTTGTCGAGATCGATCCGGCGGAGCGCGACCTGAGCGAGCGGATCGCCGAGGTGATCGAGGTCGAGCACCCACAGCCGCGAGGCGCCACCGGCGGCGCCGCCGTTGATCGACGCGAACAGCGCCTTGTGCGGCGGCCCGTCGCCCGCCGGGAACAACAGGATGCGGTTGATCGGATCGGCGATCGGGATCGAGCGGAACTGCGCGGTGTCGGCGTCGATCACGACGACCTCGTGGGTGTCGGGCGTCGCCGCCAGCACCACGCGCCTGCCGGCGGCGTCGTCGTAGATCGCGACGTCGCTCGGCCCGCCGCCGGCGCCGAGCTCGGCGACGATCGCGCGGAAGTCGTTGTCGCCGGGGACGGTCGGATCCGCCGGCTGGGCCTCGAGCGCGACCTGCAGCACGTCGCGGGCGTGGTCGCTGCGGACGTAGGCGCTCGCCGAGCCGGGCGCGAACACGACCTCGCGCGGCACCACCGGCGCGCCGCCGAGGTCGAGCCGGATCGACAGCTCGCGGCGGCCCGGGTGCGTCGCGTCGAGCACGGTGAGGTTGGAAGCCGACAGGATGAACGCGAACGTGCGCGGCGTGGGATCCGGGCTGCCGGCGAGCACGATCGGCGGCGACAGCGCGATGCCGTCGGGCACCGAGCCGAACGACCGGATGGTGTCGAGCGCGGGGTTCGACGGCCCGGGCGGCCGCGCGAGGTCGATCACCGCGAGCTCGTTCGGGTTGCGGAACACGCCCTCGGCGTCCTGGCCGGATGCCGAGTAGTACGCGACCGCGAGCGTGCCGTCGGGCGACACCGCGATCCGGTCGAACGGCGAGCCGATCGGGTACGCCGCGGCGGCGCCGGGGCGCTGGGTGTCGACGACCCAGAACATCGGCGGCTGATCGATCTCGCCGGGGTGGATCGCCTGCTCGCCGCGGGTGATCACGAACAGCCGGTGGCGATCCGCGCTGGGCACGGCGTACATCGCGCGCCGGCCGATCGCGGTGTGCGAGATCACGGGCTGATCGGCCGTGACGTCGACCAGGACCACGCGATCGAGCGCCGGGTCGATGTACGCGACGTGGGCCTTGAGCGCGATCGGCCCGAGTACGGTGCGCGATCGGCTCCACCGGATCGGCCGGTCGTCGCTCCAGCATGCAGTGACGGCGAGGGCCGCGGCGGCGATCAGGGCCGCCGCCGGAGACATTCGAAGCAGCTTGTCGCGCATGGTCAGTGGTCCACGATCTGGCTGTTGAGGTCGAACCCGGTGACGGTGCGGACCGCGCCGGTGGCGAGCTGGACGAACGACATCCGGCCGAGCGGATGGCGCTGGGCGACGAACGCCTGGTGCGCGCCGGGCACCACGCCGACCGAGGCCGGCGGCGAGCCGAGCGCGAGGGTGCGGACGATGCCGGTCCGGGCCGCGACCACCTGCACCGCGCGGGCGGCGCCGGCCGCGCTGCCGCCATCGAGCGCGACGTACGCGGTGGCGCCGTCGGGCGCGTACGCCAGCGGTCCGGGATCGACCGGGGTCAGCTGCAGCTTGGCGAACCCGGTCGCGAGATCGACCAGCTGGTAGCCATAGCTCCGCGCGATCAGCTCGTCGATCGAGCCGGCGGTCGCCGGATCACCGGGCGCCTTGGCGGCGAGCACGATCGCGGTGGCGCTGTCCGGCGCGATCGCGACCGCGCGCACCGCCTTCTGCAGCGGATAGGTCACGCGCGGGAAGCCCGGCCGGCCGAGCTCGACCAGCGTGATGTGCCGATCGAGCGTGGCGTTGGTGTAGAGCAGCGCCCGCGCGCCGTCGGCCGACACCGCGAGCGAGCCCACGGTGACCGGGCCGAGATCGACCCGCTCGACGCCCGACGGATCGAGCGCATCGCCCGGGACGTCGATGATCGCGAGCTCGGCCGCGTCGCGCTCGACCGCGTAGATCCGCGAGCCGTCGGGGGCGAGGTCGATGTCGGTCGGCACGGCGGCGAGCGGGACGTCCCAGACCTGGCCCCGGGTATCCCCGCGCAGGCTGACCACGCGGACCCCGGCGTGACCGGCCTGGCGCACCGCCGCGTAGTCGCCGGTCGCGACGACCTGGACCTCGAGATCGTCGACCGGCACGCCCGGCTCGGCGACCGCGATCGGCGGGACGATGCCCGGGGCGCGCTGGGTCGCGTCGGCCAGATCGATCACCGACACGCCGTCCTGGGTGATCACGTACGCGTGCGTGCCGGCGGCGTCGAACTGCACCGCGCGCGGCCGGAACCCGACGGTGAGCGCGACCGAGACCTCGTGGCCGGGCGCGAGCGCGGCGACCACGACGTCCTGGAAGCTGCCGGCGCTGCCGGTGCCGTCGCGCAGCGCGCGGACCAGATCGAACCAGATCACCGCGTACGCGCCGGTCGGAGCGATGTCGATCCGGTTGAGGCTGGGCAGGGTCGCGAGCACGCGCGTGCCGTCGCCGCCGGACACCACCGGGCGCACCACGGTGGCCGTGCCGGTGATCGAGTCCAGCGCGACGGCGCCGTCGCTGCCGGGGATGGTCGCGACCTCGCGCGGGGACGGACCGACCGGCGTGGTCGCGACCGCGAGGGTCTCGCCGTCGATCCGCGCCAGCTTGCCCTGCGCGGTCATCGCGACGTAGACGAACCGCTGCGAGCCGGTCGGCGCGCCGAGCGCGATCTCGATCTCGGCCGGCACGCCGCCGTCGGTCATCGATGGCGGCGCGACGCACACGTGGAAGTCGTTGCAGGTCCAGCCGGTCGGGCACTCGCTCGATACCAGGCAGCCGAGCGGCGGCCCGGCGCCCCCGGCGCCCGAGTCGCCCGGGCTATCGCCGGCTGCCTCGAGACCGCCTGCGCCGCAGGCCCCCGCGGTACCCAGCACGGAGACGACGAGCGTCATGATCACGCGCATGGCGGAGCGGCATCGCAACCGATGTTCCGCGGCCGCGGTAGCGATCTCGGTGGGTTACCGCGCGCGAGTTGCCGGATGTGCCGCCGGATCGCGACGCGCATGTCGCGGCGCGGGCGCCGCCGCGTTGCGCTGGCCCGGATCCGGGGCAACGATCACCGCAGATGCGGGTGCTGCTTGCGATCGGTCTGTTCGCCCTGTTCGTGCTCGGCGCCGTGCTGGGGCTCGTGGTCGGCGTGGTGGTGTTCCCGGTCAGCCTGTACCGCGCCGCACGCGCGGTGCACGCCGACGGCGTGGTGTGCCGGGCCGAGCTCGTCGCCCGCGATCCGGCCGCGGACCGCCTGGCCGGTCCGGCGGTGGTCCGGATGTCGGGCGCGTTCGAGGGTCAGGCGACCACCGGCAGCGACGTGCTCGGCGTCCTGCTCCGGATCCCGCCGGACGACGCGGCGCGCGGCGATCAGGATCTGCTGTTCGGCAGCTTCGAGTCGTTCCTCACCGCGGCCCGCGATCGCGCCGCCACCGACACCGGCGACTACCTCGCCAACCGCTACTCGACGGTGACGCCATGGTGGCTGACAAGCTACGGGCCGGTGATCCTGCGGCTGATCGCCCCGCCGCCGGCCGCGAGGGAGCGCGGGAGTGACAGGCTGGCGCGGCTCGACGCCGACCTCGCCGCCGATCGCGCACGATTTTCGCTTGCAGTGGTCCGGCCGGCCGGTGACGCTGTGCTCGCCGAGCTGCGGCTCATCGAGCGGCTCGCCGTCGACGATCGCACGCTGCGAGCCTCGATGTTTCGCCAGGGTCGAGGGCTGCGTCCGCTCGGCCTGCGGAACGGGATTCGCGCCACCGTGTACCCGATGAGCCAGCTCGCGCGCCGCTTGCGCGGCAGATAGTGGAGTAGGATCGCCGCCCGAGCGATGCAAGAGGTCGCAAGCTCCATCGATCGGTACCAGGTGGTGCGGCGGATCGGCGCCGGCGGTATGGGCGTGGTGTACGAGGCCGACGACGTCGAGCGCGGGCAGCGGGTGGCGCTCAAGACGATCTCCAACCCCGACGTCGAGAAGATCTACCAGCTCAAGCGCGAGTTCCGCGCGCTCGCCGATCTGGTTCACCCCAACCTGGTCGCGCTCTACGATCTCGTGGTCGCCGCGGACTCGTGCTTCTTCACGATGGAGCTGCTCGACGGCGTCGACCTGCTGACCTACCTGTGGGGTCGCAAGGTCGAGGATCCGGCGGAGGTCATGACCACGACCCTGACGCCGATCCCGCCGGGGTTCGACGCCGGCTCCGACGCCATCGTCGATCCGAACACGCTGGTCTCGCCGCGGCCGACGCCGTGCGACATCGATCGCCTGCGCCACGCGCTGCCCCAGCTGGCGCGCGGGCTCCACGCGCTGCACAACGCCGGAAAGATCCACCGCGACGTCAAGCCGTCGAACATCCAGGTCACCAGCGACGGCCGGGTCGTGCTACTCGACTTCGGGCTGGTCGCCGAGCTCGAGCGCCGCCAGGGCGCCGACGGCATGATCGTCGGCACCGTCGCGTACATGGCGCCCGAGCAGTGCGCCGGCGACGTCCAGCTCACCGCCGCCGCCGACTGGTACGGCCTGGGCGTGATCCTGTTCCAGGCGCTCACCGGCCGGCTGCCGTTCGAGGGCGTGCCGACCCGCGTCCTGTTCGAGAAGCAGACCGAGCCCGCGCCGCGGCCGTCTCGGCTGGTCCAGCACATCCCGCCCGACCTCGACGATCTGTGCGCCGAGCTGCTGGAGCGCGAGCCGGGCGACCGGCCGACCGGGGCGCAGCTCCTGCTCCGGCTCGGCGTCGGCGATACCGACCGGATGGCCGCGCCGCTGGCCAGCATCTCGCGCGAGGGCGGGTTCACCGGCCGCACCGAGGAGCTCGAGATGCTCGACGAGGCGCTGGCGCCGATCGCGGTCAAGCGCGCCTCGGTGGCGCTGGTCCGCGCGCCGTCGGGGATGGGCAAGACCTCGCTGGTCAACCGGTTCCTCGAGCGGCTGCGCGCGACCCAGCCCAACGTGCTGCTGCTGCGCGGCCGGTGCCTGGACCGCGAGGACGTGCCGTACAAGGCGATGGACCCGCTGATCGACGAGCTCAGCGACTGGTGGCTCGCGCTGACCCCCAAGCAGGCCCAGGCGCTGCTGCCGCGCGACGCGTATCTCCTGCCCACGCTGTTCCCGGTGCTCGACCGCGTGCCGGCGATCGCCGACGCGCCCCGCACCCGGATCGTCGCCGATCCGCAGGCCCGCCGGACCCACGCGTTCGACGCGCTGCGCGAGACCCTGCAGCGGCTGGGCGACCGCTACACCGTCGTGCTGTTCATCGACGACATGCAGTGGGTCGATCGCGACACCACCGCGCTGCTCGCCGACCTGATGCGCGCGCCGGATCCGCCGCCGGTCCTGCTCGTGCTGGCGACCCGGGCCGAGGGCGCCGAGCCGGTGGTCGACCTGGTGCGCCGGATGGACGCCGCGCAGCGCCTGATCGACATCGGCCCGCTCGACGACGAGGCCGCGATCGCGATCGCGGTGTCGCACCTGGGCGAGGACAACCGCGAGACCGCCGAGCAGCTGGTGCGCGAGGCCGACGGCAGCCCGCTGTACGTGATCGAGCTCGCCCGCTACCTCCACGGCCGCAGCCTGAGCGACATCGCCGGCAAGGGGCTCGACGCGATGCTCGCCGAGCGGATCCACGGCCTGGGCGAGGCCGGCCGGAGGATCGCCGAGATGGTCGCGGTCGCCGGCGAGCCGATGACGCGCTCGGTGCTCGCGGCGACCAGCGGGGTGCCGCCGGCCGAGCTGTCGCGCCAGCTGTCGCTGCTCCGCGCCCAGCGCGTGGTCCGGATGTCGGGCTCGCGCGCCGAGGATACGATCGAGCCCTACCACGCCCGGGTCCGCTCGGCGGTGCTGAACCAGCTCGACGACGAGCGCCGCGCCGGCCACCACCGCGCGCTCGCGATCGCCTTGTCGGGCAAGGGCTCGGCCGAGCAGCTCGCGCGCCACTGGTACGGCGCCGGCGCGCTCGAGCACGCCGCCGGCTACGCCCGGCGCGCCGGCGACGAGGCCCGCGCCAAGCTCGACTTCGACCTGTCGGCGCGGTGGTACGCGATCGCGCTCGAGGGCCCGCAGTGGACCGACGCCGAGCGCCGCGCGCTGCGCACCCAGCTCGCCGACGCGCTCGCCGACGCCGGCCGGCCGCGCGACGCCGCCGATCAGTTCCTGGTCGCCGCGTCCGGCGCCGACGCCGCGACCACGCTCGAGCTGCGCCGCCGCGCCGCGGGCTCGCTGCTCCAGTCGGGCTACGTCACCGAGGGCCTCGAGCTGACCCGCGCGGTGCTCGCCGGGGTCGGCCTGGCGATGGCGCGCACGCCGCTGCGCGGCCTCCTGTCCACGGTGCTGCGCCGCGCCTGGCTCCGGATCCGCGGCCTGGGGTTTCGCGCGCGCTCGCTCGCCGAGATCAGCCAGGCCGAGCTGACCCGGGTCGACGTCTGCGAGGGCGTGTCGTTCGGGCTCGCGCTGGTCGACACGTTCCGGTCGATGGACTTCGGCACCCGGTTCCTGCTCTCGGCGCTGCGGCTCGGCGAGCGCTGGCGGGTGTCGCGCGCGATCGCGCTCGAGACCGACTTCCTGGCCGCGACCGCCAAGTCGGCGCGCGCGGTGCGGCTGCTCGAGCGGCTCGAGCAGCTGACCATCACGCTCGACGAGATCCCCGCGACCGCGCAGCTCTTGACCACGCGCGGCTTCGTCGACTTCTTCGTCCACGCCCGGTTCCGCCGCGCGCTCGCCCACTTCAGCGAGGCGATCGCGAGCTACCGCGCCGTGGTCGGCCGCGCCGGTTTCGAGCTCGACACCGTCAGCATCTTCTGCTGCTGGGCGCTGTACTACCTGGGCGAGATCGGCGAGCTGTCGCGCCGGGTCCCGGCGATGGCCGAGGCCGCCGCGCGCAACGGCAACCGCTACACCGCGGTCACCCTGCGCTGCGCGTTTCCGATCGCGTGGCTCGCGCGGTTCGAGCCCGACCTGATCGAGGCCGAGCTCGACGCCGCGCTCGGATCGTGGAACAGCAGCGACGGTAGCTACCAGCTCCAGCACCTGTTCGCGCTCGCGTCGCGGCTCGATCTGGCGCTGTACCGCCGCCGGCCCGAGGACGTGACCCCGCGGATCGCCGCGGAGTGGAAGCGGATCCGGCGCTCGCTGGTCGACCGGCCGCCGATGCAGGGCGTGGTGCTGCGCTCGACCATGCTCCGCCACGCGGTCGCGTGCGCCAACGCCGCGCCGGCCGGCTCGTCGCGCCGCCGCGAGGCGCTTGCCGAGGCGCGCGGCCACCTGCGCGGGTTCCCGCGCCGATCGCTGCCGGTGATCAAGCACGTCGCCGAGCTGTTCGATGGCCTGATCGCCGAGGCCGAGGGCCGCCTCGACCACGCGATCGCCCGGTACCGCGCCGCGGTGCCGGGGCTCGATCAGCACGAGACTCACCTGTTCGCGCACGCTGCGCGCCACCGCCTCGGCCGGCTGATCGGCGGCGACGAGGGCGCCGCGCTGCGCGCCGAGGTCCGGACCTGGCTCGACAACGAGTCGGTCCGCGAGCCCGACACCATGCTCCACATGTTGCTGCCCGGCCCACACGCCTCCTGACCGCCGCGTTTCACGGCGGATTGTCGACCGCTTTGCCAGCCCTTGCCACGCGCGCCGGTATCCGCGCACGGAGTAGCATCGCGCGATGCAACGCACGCGCTTCGCAGTTGCTGTGCTGGTCGCCGGTCTCGCCGCTTGCGCCGCTCCGCCGGCCACGCGCCCCGCCTCCCACGGACCGCCCGGCCTGACGCCGCCGATCGCCCAGGCCCCCGAGGACCGCACGATCTGCGAGGACGTGCGGCCGACCGGCAGCAACATCGCGCACACCGAGTGCCGCACCGAGAGCGACGCGCAGAACGAGGCCGAGGCGGGCCAGGCCTGGATGGAGCGCCAGCCGGCGACGCCGCCCTATCACGAGTCCGACGACCCGTTCAAGCGCTAGCCCACGCGGCCCCTCGGCCGGTATTTTGAGTCGGGCGGCGGCGTGGTCGATACTGCGCAGCTCATGCGCGACGCCACGCAGGCGCTGACCGTGACCGCCGAGATCGCGCCGGAGTCGCGCGCGCTGCTCGAGCACCGGCTCGCCCAGATCGCCGCGAACCTCGACGGCAACCCCGTGTTCCGGCCGTGCGAGCTGCCCGATACCCACTTCATGCGGCTGGTGATCGTCGACGATCCGCGCCGCGAGCTGCCGGCGCTGCTGATCTGGGAGGCCAACCACGACGGCCGCGCCGCCGACTACCTGGCGGCGGTCGCGCGCGCCGCGCCGGCGATCACGGCGGTGTTCGCGTGCTGCGCCGGCTATCCCGCGGACGGCACCGGTGACGTCGAGCGCTGGGTCGCGTGGATGCGCGGACACGCCCGCCGCGCCGGCGCGTTCTACAGCGGCTACCGCGGCGTGTCGCGCGGCGAGGTGGCCAACGACCGCCTCGTCCATGACGCGGTCCGCGACGTGCTCGATCGCGGCGACCCCGGCGTGCTCGGCGGGCCGCGCAACGAGCTGCCGCGGCGGATCCGCGACGAGGTCGCCGCGCGGTTCCCCGATCTCGACCTGTCGGCGCCGGGCGATGACGAGCCGCGCTGGGTGATCGGCAAGATCGCCGCGCTCGCCGCCCTGCTCGCGCTCGCGCCGATCGTGCTCGCGCTCGCGCCGATCTGGTACCTCGTGCTGCGCGCGCGGGAGACCCGCGACATCGCCAGCGCGTACGCCCGGCCGATCGAGATCGACCCCGCGGTGCGCTGCGCCGAGGACCAGGTGACCCAGAACGAGATGACCCACGTGGTCGACATCAAGCCCGGCGCGTTCCGGCTCGCCACCCTGTGGCTGGTGCTCACCGCGATCGACGTCGCCGCGCGGGTCTACTCGGTGCGCGGCGACCTCGGCGGGATCACCACGATCCACTTCGCCCGCTGGGTGATCGTCCGCGATCGCCGCGCCGCGCCGCTCCGCCGCAGGCACCGGCTGGTGTTCTTCTCCAACTACGACGGCAGCTGGCAGAGCTACCTCGGCGAGTTCATCGACCGCGCGGCGTTCGGCCTGACCGCGGTGTGGTCGAACACCGTCGGGTTCCCGGCGACCCGGCACCTGGTGACCGGCGGCGCGCGCGACGAGGAGGCGTTCAAGCAGTGGACCCGCGAGCACCAGGTCCCGACCCAGGTATGGTGGAGCGGCGTGCCCAGCTCGACGGTGCAGAACATCCGCGACGACATCGAGATCCGGCGCGGGCTCGCCCGCGGCCTGGCCGACCACGAGCTCGAGGCCTGGCTGAGGAAGCTATGATCGCGCCCGGCGCCGACGATCTCGACGACATCCAGGGCCTGGTCTACAGCGCGTGGAACGATCACGGCTACCCGGGCTTCCTGTTCGCGCGGCTCGGCGACGACCCGCGCGCCGCGCGCGGCTGGCTCGACACCGCGCGGCAGCAGGTCACCCCGGCGGTGCGGCAGCGCCGCGGCCCCCGCGGCCGGCTCCAGATCGCCCTGGCGCCCAGCGGCCTCGCCGCGCTCGGCGTCCCGCGCGACGTGATCGCCATGATGGCGCCCGAGGCCACCGACGGCATGGCCGCACGCGGCCGGGTCCTCGCCGATCCCGATCCCGCGACCTGGCAGCTCGGCGGCACGGGCGACCGGCTCGACGTCCTGG
>Ga0307515_10014796_pt1 | contig 14431 bp, 12 predicted proteins | sample 17_EM_MG_FD_194513 | JGI IMG/M metagenome (GOLD analysis project Ga0307515, IMG submission 194513) | Populus trichocarpa ectomycorrhiza microbial communities from riparian zone in the Pacific Northwest, United States - 17_EM | ecosystem: Host-associated > Plants > Roots > Unclassified | place...
AAGGTTCAGATCATCCGCATCAACCAGGAAACCCACCGCATCTCGCTCGGCATGAAGCAGCTCGAGAGCGATCCTTGGGATGGCATCGGTGCCAAGTACCCGGTCGGCAAGAAGATCTCCGGTACCGTCACCAACATCACCGACTACGGTGCATTCGTAGAGCTGGAGCCGGGCATCGAAGGCCTGATCCATATCTCCGAAATGTCCTGGACCAAGAAGAACGTACACCCCGGCAAGATCCTGTCCACGACGCAGGAAGTCGACGTTGTCGTCCTCGAAGTCGACCCGACCAAGCGCCGCATCTCGCTCGGCCTCAAGCAGACGCTCGAGAATCCGTGGCAGGCATTCGCGCACAGCCATCCGGCTGGCACGGAAGTTGAAGGCGAAGTCAAGAACAAGACCGAATTCGGCCTGTTCATCGGTCTCGACGGCGACGTTGACGGCATGGTGCATCTCTCCGACCTCGACTGGAACCGTCCGGGCGAACAGGTCATCGAAGAGTTCAACAAGGGCGACGTCGTCAAGGCTGTCGTTCTGGATGTGGACGTCGAAAAGGAACGCATCTCGCTCGGCATCAAGCAGCTCGGCAAGGATGCGGTCGGCGACGCCGCTACATCCGGCGATCTGCGCAAGAACGCCGTTGTCTCGTGCGAAGTCCTGGCCGTCAACGACGGTGGCATCGAAGTGAAGCTCGTCAACCACGAAGACCTCACCTCGTTCATCCGCCGTGCCGATCTGTCGCGTGACCGCGACGAACAGCGTCCGGAGCGTTTCTCCGTTGGTCAAGTTGTCGACGCCCGCGTCACCAACTTCTCCAAGAAGGACCGCAAGGTCATGCTGTCTATCAAGGCACTGGAAATCGCTGAAGAGAAGGAAGCCGTCGCACAGTTCGGTTCGTCCGACTCGGGCGCTTCGCTCGGCGACATCCTGGGCGCAGCCCTGAAGAACCGCGGCGGCGAATAAGCCTCTGCCTCTTGCATGAGAGAGCCCGCGGAAAGCGATTTCCGCGGGCTTTTGCTTGTCTCGTCCTTGCCGATGGCGGTTGTTTGCTCAGCCGAGCCCGCCCATGCGGCGGTAGAGATCGTAGGCGGCGCCGGCGTCGTTCTCAGGCTCTTCCGCTTCCGGCTGCGATGCGGCGGCTTCGCCATCGCCGTGGTTCTCCGGCTGGTCACCGCCTTCCTCGCGCCGGCCTTGGTCCTCGTCTTCAGCAAATGCCGGCTGTTCCTCGTCTTCGATCTTCGTGGTTCGCGTATCCTGCGTCTTTGCCGGTAGGTAGGGGATCATCGCAAACGGGATCGCATCCCTGGCAATGCCGGTATCCGCCAGCCGGGGCGTCTGTGTCTCGCGCGTGCGCTCGTCCATGGTGGAGGGCGGTGCAAGAGCTTGCCGGTTCGTTGTTTTTTCCGCCGGCTCGTCCAGCAGGGCGCTCCAGCTGTCGGGCTCAAACCCAAGCGGTTCCGCCTTGTCGCCGATGTCACCGGTGAGCAACGCCGTATCCGGCAGCGCGCTGGCATCGTTGGCGGCTTCAAGCTGGGCAAACAGGGTTTCGGCGCCCATGTCCGCCGTCTCGCCGGCAAGGGCTGCAAACAGCGTATCGGGTCCGTCAACGGCTCCCCCCGGCAGCGGCAGGCTGGCTTCGACCAGCGCTTTCAGCGTTTGGACAAGGGTCTTTTCGGGGCGGTCCGTCTCAGGCTCGAACGTGGCCGGTTGCGCCTCCTCCGCAGACGCGAGGGATTGGCTTTCCGGTTCCAGTTCCCATTCGCCGAGATCATGACCCTTGAAGCCATCGACCTCGTTGATCGTTCGGAGAAGGGGAGGTCTGGCGGACGTGTTGGTCGTTTCTGCCACAACGTCCGGCTCGGCGGAGAAAAAGCGTGTCGGCTCCGCGTCGATTTCCGGCAAAGGCAAGTCCTCCGCCAAAGGCAAGTCTTCCGGTAGAGGCAAGTCGGGCCTGGAGGCAGGCGGGTTGGCGAAGGTGGGGAGTTCCTTGCCGTTGCTCGCCCGGATGTCGGACGCGGGCCTGCTTTCGAGTGGCGGTTGCTCGGCCGGCTTCCGTGGTTCCGATTGGGTTGGCTGCTCCGGCATATCCATCGGTTCGGTTTGCTCGGAAAGATCGAGCCCCAGTTCCTGCTCCAGCTCGATCTTTATCCGGCTGTCGATATCGCCCGTCGCGATTGCGGCAACCAGCGACAATGCCTCCGGATCGGCGGCCAGGAACGCCGCGGCGGCGCGCAGCAGAGGGATCGTCTCGGAACCGGCCTTGGCGGGTTGCTGCGGCTGAGCGGTCGGCGCCTTTGCCGGCGGATCGTCCCGGCGCGGCGTCGTCACCGTGCTTTGCTCTGTCTCGTTTTCTTCCACGGCAATGACGGGCGGCACGAGATCGTCGTCATCGCCGAAGGCCTTCTTCAAAGCTGCCTGCAGCAGGCCGGGATCGGGTACGATCGTCGGCCCGGCGACGAGCGCGTGTGTCGCCGGCAGGGATATCTGCCGGCCCTGAACGACTGTTTGCCCCTGCGGCGCGGGAAGCGCTGCAGCCGGTTTTCCATCCGGCTGGCCGACAACAGTGCGCGTAACCGATGGAGGCGTGAAAAGCCTGTCCAGCAGGCGCGGGGTGTCGATGATCGAGGGGGTCTTCAGCGCTTCGGCGAGAATCCGGATCGAGACCGCCAGATTGCGCTGTCCCAGCTGTTTTTCCAAAGCCAGCCGTGCGGCCGGCGGCAGCGTTTCCAGGAAGACGGCAAGCCGCTTGCTGAAGTCGCGCAAGGTCTCCTGCGGCAGCGGTGGAAATTTGAGGATCTTTGCCAGCGTGTCGAGCAGACGGATCAGCGCTTCCTTCGGCAGCGGCTCGCTTCCCACCAGATGGCGGTTCAGCGTCTCCAGGATCTTGAGCACCGCGTCCGACTGGTTTCCCGAAATCCGCACCGGCAGTGGCAGAGTGCGTTCCCTGGGCGTGACGGTCTCGACCACGGCCGCCGCCTGTGCCGCCGCGGTAACCGACGTCTTGACTGTGAGAATGGGCATCAGCATCGCAATCTCCGTCAGGTTCGGGTTGAGGCCGAAGGGCCGTATAAATTCCGGCATGCGGCCATGGGACCGGATGACGCCAGGCGTATGTCGAAGGAATGAGGGCGCTTCATGCGCATGCCCGACGGCTCGTTCACGGCCAAACCAGGTTGCGGCGGCTGCTTCGGGACCACAGGTGGCCGAGCATTGTATCCATTCATACTAGGACAGAATGATTGACAGAATATTAACCATACTGAAGGTGCGAACGGGGCTTGATCCAAAACGACAAGGTTGTGTTGGCCCTTGCCGCCTTTTTGCCGCTCGCGTACATCTTTGCGCTGCGCCGCCGTTTATCGCGCGGCCGATATGAAATTGCTTTCGGGGGGAATGCGATGAATCCGACCAACCTGATCCTCAACACCGATAGCTACAAATTCAGCCATTTCCTCCAGTATCCGCCGGGCACGCAGGGTATCTCCGCCTACATTGAGACCCGTGGGCATCCGGATCAGGCGGACGTGGTCTTCTTCGGCCTGCAGATGTTCCTGAAGGAATATCTCGGCAAGCCGGTGACGCGGGCCGATGTCAATGAGGCCGAGGCAATCGTCCTTGCCCATGGCCTGCCGTTCAATCGCGCTGGCTGGATGCGCATCGTCGAGCATTTCGGCGGCTACCTGCCGCTCGAAATCCAGGCGCTGCCGGAAGGCACGCTGCTGCGACGTGGCGTGCCGATGGTGCAGGTGGTCAATACCGATCCCGAATCATTCTGGCTGACATCCTATATCGAGACCGCGCTGCTACGCGCCGTCTGGTATCCGTCCTCCGTCGCCAGCAATGCCCGCAAGATCAAGCAGATCATCCGGCCGATTCTTGAAAAGACCTGCGACGATCCGGAAGCCGTATTGCCCTTCCGCCTGCACGATTTTGGCGCCCGCGGCGTCGGTGCGCTTGAGCAGGCCGGCATCGGCGGTGCCGCCCATCTCGTCAACTTCATGGGCACCGATACCGTGACAGGCGTGCTCTACGCCCGGCGGTACTATGGTGCCGACATGGCTGGTTTCTCCATCCCCGCCTCCGAACATTCGACAATGACCGCATGGGGCGTCGATCGGGAGGCGGAGGCCTATTCCAACATGATCGACCATTTCGCCGGCGGCGGCATGTTTGCCGTTGTCTCCGACAGCTACGACATCAATTATGCGGTCTCGGAAATCTGGGGTGAGCAATTGCGCGAGAAGGTCAGGGCCAGCGGCGGTACGGTGGTCATCCGGCCCGACAGCGGCGATCCGATCGAGACGCCGGTGCACGTGATCAAGCAACTCGACTATCACTTCGGTTCAGTGCTGAACGGCAAGGGCTACAAGGTGCTCGACAAGTCCGTCCGCGTCATCCAGGGCGACGGCATTTCCAATGCCGATGTCAGCCAGATCCTCGGCCGGCTGGAAGCCTTCGGCTTCTCCGCCGAGAATATCGCCTTCGGCATGGGCGGCGGCCTGTTGCAGAAGGTCAATCGCGACACCTATTCCTTCGCGATGAAAACCAATGCCCGGCAGGACGACACCGGCACATGGCACGACGTCTTCAAACGCCCGGCCACGATGAACGTCAAGGCATCGAAAGCTGGCCGCCAGGCGGTCGTCAGCGGCCTCGTCGGTCTTGAGGCAGCGCGTCTCGACGAGCTGAAGGACCGCCGCAATCATCTGGAAACGGTCTGGAGGAATGGCGACCTTTTGAAGGACTGGGGCTTCGAGGAAATTCGCGCCCGGGCCAAATAGGATATTGCAGCAGCGCCGATCCCGTTCCATTTTGGCTTGAGCTATCGTGGAGCTTGCAGATGACGGTCCGGTTATGGCGTGCCTCGGGATCGTCCGCAAACCCTGATCAGGCGGCCTTTGCCGCTGTCTCCTCGGCCTGGCGCTTGAGAATTTCGTAGATCCCGTTTTCATCGATACCGACGGCCAGAATACCGCTGGCCGAAGCATCCTCACCGACCGGTGCCGCCGCGTCGCCGGGGCCGGAGCGTGCCAGCAGGACGGCCATATCGGCCTCATCCTTGGCCTCCTCGGACTGCTCGGTCGTTCCAGCCTCCGTATCGATCGCTTCGATCCGCGCCGCGCCGGTGTCCGCTGTGGCGCTTTCCACGTCCGCCACCATCTCCGCCATTTCGGCGCCGGCAGCCAAAGTCATGAGAAGATCGCCGGATGGTCCGGTTTCGACAGTCGGTTTGCCTTCCGCTGTCGTGCCGCCCGTCTCGCCGGAGGGAGCGTCAAGTATGGCATCGTTGACCTTTGCGATCGTCTCCTGGACGTCCTTTACGTCCTCAAGCTTCTCGCCCGCTTCGCGCTTGTGAATGTCCTCTTCGCGCTCCTTGCGCGTTTCATCGTTCTCGACGCGGGTTGGATCCGGTTGATGGGTGCGTTCGAGCTTGAGTTCTTCGATCGATTTCGGATCGGCGACATCCTCCAACCTCTGGATGGCGACCTGCGCATCTTCCTGCGATATGCCGCTGGCGCGTGCCTCGTCATCGAGGACCTCCTGGATAAATTGCGCCTGCTGGCCGGAGGGGTTCTTGATCGCCGCAACCAGCTGCGCCGCAGTCAAGCCAAGATCAGTCAGGCCCGCCTTCTTTTCAAGCGCCGCGATGCTCGACGGCATCGATTTGCGGACGTCCGCCATCGCATCGCCGATGCGCTTGCTATAGACAAGGTCACTTTCGCCGTCGGCCTGTGTCATGCCGTAGCGGGTAACGAAGCGGGCGGCCATCATTGTATTGGCGGATGGGTTCTCGTCGGAGCCGTCCAATGCTGCGCCAAGATCGTCGACGCTGACAAGGAAGCGCGCCAGCGAAATTTTGCGCTCACGTCCGGGAATGTTTGAGGTTGATGGAAGATTGGCTTCGTCCTTGCCGATCATCTTGATGAGCGTCAATGTGTCCTCGACGCGGGTACCGAAATCGGTATCCAATTCGCCTTCATCGCGGGTGACGCCGAGAACATTCAGAAAGCGCGAGATCAACTCGGCCATCGGCTCGCCGTCGCTCTTCAACGCGCCGAAGAAATGCGCGTTGATCTTGGTGTTCAACGCCGCATGGCTCTTGCTCGACGATATCCGCGCCTTGAGGATGTCCTCCTCTTTGGTTTCCTTACGCGCCTTCTTCTCGTCCTCGACGCGGTTTTCTTCCGCTTGATCGATCATCGACTGCATGAGGGTGGTGCTGACGGTTCCGACACTCGCCTGGAGAGGGGTAATCATGGCTGCTCCGCGCGGTTTGCAACGTGGGATATCGTTAAGACTAACCAGCAACCTTTAATGTGTGATTAACTCATTTTCGCTTTGTAAGTATGAGGATAATCTCATTCATGACCCGTGCGGGCATCGCGAAATTATCTCAACGCGCCGGTGTCGTGTGGGCGGCCCAGCCTTCCGGTGGCTTTGGTTTGCAGACGAGCGTCACCAGCACGAAGCTCACGTAAAGCAATAGATACCAGGACCCCATTTTTTGCAGCGACACCATGTGCCATTCGCGCTGGCCGGGATAAAGCCATATGCCGGTTGCCGTTCCGATGTTCTCTGCAATCCAGAGGAAGATGCTGGTCAGAAATGCCGCCAGCACCAGCGGCATCCAGCGGGCTTTCCGTTCCACCGTGAAATAGATGCGCACCCGGCCGAAGAGGATCAGCGTGGCGGCGAAAAGTCCGATGCGCATATCCGTCACATAATGATGGCTGTAGAAATTGACATAGATCGCGACCGCCAGAAGGGCAGTGAGTGCGACATGCGGATAGCGTGTGAACCGCATGTCGAATATGCGGATGGCGCGGGCCATGTAGCTGCCGACGGATGCGTACATGAATCCGGAGAAAAGCGGAACGCCGGCAATCTGGAAGATCGCGTCCTCGGGATAGACCCACGATCCCATGTGGACCTTGAAGATCTCCATACAGGTGCCGGTGACGTGGTAGATCAGGATGACTCTTGCCTCGTCCCAGCTCTCCATCTTCAACTTGAGAAAGACGATCTGCGTCGCCAGCGCCATCAGAAAGAGCGCGTCATAGCGGTTGATCACCCAATCCTCGTTCCAGACAAGCTTTGTCGTAATGATCAGGAACAGGACAAGCGCGCCGAACAGGCATGACCACGCCTGCTTCAGTCCGAACAGGACGAATTCGGCGAGGCCCGGCGGCAGCCTCATCAGCTGCCGGCGGATCCAAAGCCGTACCGGTTCGAGGAACGGCCCGGTCTGATGATCTCCGATCGGCCGCATCAGCTATGCGCGAAAATGTCGGTCTCTTCCCAGCCGATCAGGTCGAGCTTGGCGCGCGTCGGCAGGAAGGCGAAGCAGGCGTCGGCATGATCGATACGGCCGTCGCGGATGAGGCGTGCTGTCAGCTTGTCGCGCAGCGCATGCAGATGCAGCACGTCGGATGCCGCATATTCCAGCTGTGCCGGCGACAGCTTTTCCGCCGCCCAGTCGGAGGACTGCTGATGCTTGGAAATATCGACCTCGAGCAGTTCCTTCAGGTTGTCCTTCAGTCCGTGCCGGTCCGTATAGGTCCGCGTCAGCCGCGAGGCGATCTTGGTACAGAACACCGGGGTCGTGGTCACGCCGAAGGTGTGGAACAGCACGGCGATGTCGAACCGGCCGAAGTGGAAAATCTTCTGGCGGGTCGGGTCTTCGAGCATGGCGACGAGGTTTGGGGCCTGCGTCTGGCCCTTGCCGATCCGGATCACGTCGGCCGTGCCGTCGCCGGGCGAAAGTTGCACGACGCAGAGCCGGTCACGACGCGGAATAAGGCCGAGCGTTTCGGTATCGATGGCGATGGCGCCCTTGTAGCGGGCGGCGTCTTCAACTGAAATGTCGCCTTCGTGAAGCCGTATTGTATTTGCCATGGAAAACCCCACATCAGCCGGGCAAGCGCCGCGCATTGGTTCAAGGTGTTGGGCTATAGCGCAACTTCACCGGAAACGATACCGTCTCCTCACGCCCGGAGGGGAGCCACGGCGTTCATCGGGCATCGGTTGGAACGTAGATGTTGATCCTGCAAACTGTTTTTCTCTCCACTACCCTGGTTTTGTCCGGCGTCCCGGCCGTCGCGGCTCAGCTGCCCACAGAGCCCGTGCAGCTCGCCCAGGTCTACACCGATCTGCCCGGTGTAAAGACGCCGGAGGAGGCGGTGGATGCCAAGCGGATCTACTGCGAACAGACAGTCGTGGAGCGCGAGGGCCATCCCACCTTTGCGCCGCGCTACCGGACCATCAACAATTGCCGCCAGGGTAATGGACCCGTGTTCCAGTCCACCGGCACGCCCCGTTCGATAGACCGCTACATGCGCGGCCTCGATTATTAGACCCATCCTCCCGTCCGGCTCCCTTGCAAATTGGCTGATCATCCATACAACTTCGGCCCAGAGGAATACCGGGCCTTTCCCACGCCCGGCGAGGGAGATGATACCATGCCAGAAACGCAACGGCCCTTGGCCATCTGCGCACCGGAGCCGCGCACGCTCGATCTGATTTTCAGACCAGTGGCGCTGGAGCAACTCAAAGCCAAGTATCGCATCGTCGAAGCCGATCCGGATGATATCGCGGGGCTGGGCGACGATATCCTCGGCGAGGCGCGTTACATCATCGGCCAGCCGCCTTTGAGTGCGGAGACGCTGGAGCGCATGCCGCAACTGCGCTGTATCCTCAACGTCGAGAGCAACCTGATCAACAACATGCCCTACGAGGTGCTGTTCGCACGCGGCATCCATGTGGTGACGACGGGGCAGGTGTTTGCCGAGCCGGTCGCGGAGATGGGGCTTGCCATGGCGCTCAACATCGCCCGCGGCATCGTCGATGCGGATGTCGATTTCCGCGAGGGCCGCGAGCTCTGGGGCGGCGAGGGCAATGCCAAGGCGCGGCTCCTGTCCGGCGCCGATGTCGGCATCATCGGCTTCGGCGATCTCGGCAAGGCGCTGAACCGCGTACTCTCCGGTTTCCGTACCAACACCCGCGTCTACGATCCCTGGATGCCGGCCTCGATCCTGATCGACAACGGGGTCAAGCCCTCGAGCCTCGAGGAGGTGCTGACGCAGAGCGACTTCATTTTCGTCGTTGCGGCCGTCACCAGCGAGAACCAGCATTTCCTCGGCACTGATGCCTTTGCCAGCATGCGCCCCGGTGCCGCCTTCATCCTGCTCAGCCGCGCCAACGTCGTCGATTTCGACGCACTGATGGCGGCGGTCGCCAGCGGCCATATCGTTGCGGCCAGTGACGTCTATCCCGACGAGCCGCTGCCATCAGATCATCCCGTCCGCAGCCTCAAGGGCTTTCTCAGGTCCGCCCACCGGGCCGGCGCGCTTGACAACGCCTTCAAGAAGATGGGCGACATGGTGCTGGAGGACATGGACCTGATGGACCGCAACCTGCCGCCGATGCGCTGCAAGCGGGCGGAGCGCGAGACGGTGTCGCGCATGCGCTCCAAGCCCGTCAGCGTCAACTGACCGTGACCGGTTTCAGCTTTGCGGTGCCGGCCGAAAGCACCAAGGGCGCGGCCATCAGGCAAAGCGCGCCGGCGATCATCAGGGCGGGCAGGTAGCTTGCGTAATTGTCGCGGATGAAGCCGCCGCCGAAGGCTGCGAAGGCGGCGCCGATCTGGTGGCCGGTGAACACCCAGCCGAACACCATGTTGGCCCGCTCGCGGCCGAAATGCTGGGCGGTGAGCTTCACCGTCGGCGGAACGGTCGCCACCCAGTCGAGCCCGTAGAAGATGGCGAAGATCGACAGGCCGAGGAATTCGAAGCCGGTGAAGGGCAGCCAGAGCAGCGACAGGCCGCGCAGGCCATAATACCAGAACAGCAGCCAGCGGTTGTCGTAGCGGTCCGACAGCCAGCCGGAGGCGACCGTGCCGGCGAAATCGAACAGCCCGATGATGGCGAGAACGCCCGTCGCGGTGATCGCCGTCATGCCGTAATCGGCGCAGAGCGAGACGAAATGCGTCTGGATGAGGCCGTTGGTCGAGGCGCCGCAGACGAAGAACGACAGGAACAGCACCCAGAAGATCCGCGTCTTCGATGCGTCGATCAGAACATCGATCGGCGAGTTGGTCTTGGGGATACCGGTCGCCGGTGGATCGTCCACCACCTGGCCGTAGGGCCGCAGGCCAAGATCCGATGGCCGGTCACGCATGAAGAGAAGCATGGCAACGGCGCAGACGAACAGCATGGCGAGAATGAAGATAATGGCAGTGCGCCAGCCATAGGCCTCCGTCAGGGCTGCGATCAGCGGCAGGAAAACGAGCTGGCCGGTGGCCGTGCTTGCCGTCAGAAGGCCGATGACAAGGCCGCGCCGGGCGGTAAACCAGCGCGTGGCGACCGTTGCGCCCATCACCATGGCCGTCAGCCCGGTGCCGGTGCCGACGACCAAACCCCAGAGGACCACCAGCTGCCAGACCTCGCGCATGAACAGCGACAGCCCCATGCCGGTGAAGACGACGGTCAGCGCCGTGAGCGCCATCAGCCGCATGCCGAAGCGGTTCATCAGGGCGGCGGCAAAGGGCGCCATCAGGCCGAACAGGACGAAGCGCATGGCAAGCGCCGCCGAGATTTCCGTCGCCTCCCAGCCGAATTCCTTCTGCAGCGGCAGGATCAGGACCGAAGGCGCGCCGATCGTGCCTGCGGTCACCAGCATGGTGAGGAAGGCAGTGGCGGCGACGATCCAGCCATAGTGGACATCGCGCTGTTCAAGCCGCCTGGAGAGGGTTGTCGAAAGCATGGTCGGATTTCCCGGTGAAGAGCGGATAACGGAGAGCATTCACGATTTTAGACTATCATTATGCAAGTCACTAATCGAAAAACTTTCACCATGCAAGCCAGTCATTCAAAACATGGAAGGGCGGTGACTCGGGGTACCCGGAAAAGGATATCTCAACCCCCAATCGCGGCGCAGCGCATCGACTGGCTGGAGTTTACCGCATCGTGCCGGGGCGGGGAAAATTCAGGCCTGGCGGACCGATTTCAGGGAGAAGGTATCGGCATCGATCGGCTTGCCGGTGAGGCTGTCGATATAAACCGGCAGCGCGGCGGCGCCGGTTTCGCGGTCGGTGAGCCGCATCGTCACGCCACGATCGGCGAAATGGCGGTTGCCGAACATGGAGAGCGCGATCAAAAGCGGCTGCAACTCGCGGCCCATGTCGGTCAGCAGATATTCGTAGCGGACCGGGCGATCCTGATAGGCGCGCTTTTCCAGTAGGCCGGCCTCGACCAGCGACTTCAGCCGGCGGGTCAGGATATTGGGTGCGATGCCGGTGCTTTTCTGGAATTCGTCGAATTTGGTGCGGCCGAAGAAGACGTCGCGCAGGATGAGAATGCTCCACCATTCGCCAACCCGGTCGAGGGTACGGGCGATGGGGCAATTCATATCGTCGAAACTCTTGCGTTGCATGGCTCCTCAATAGAGCCTGCACTTGCACCATGCAAGTCGGGTCAGCCGAAGCTCACTCGCCGCTGACGCGGCGCATCGCTTCGAGAATGGCGCCCTTGGTCCCGTGGCCGGTCTTGTAAAGCCCGAGCATGACGGTAGCGGCATCGCGGCCGTCATCGCTGTCGAGCGTGGTGCGCGTCCGTTCGCACCATTCCTCGAGCGCGCTGCAGACCACTTCAATTTCGCTCTGATTCAAGGTCATGTCCGACAGAAACGACATTGCTCCACCCTATCGTTCGAAACACACCCGGTTTGGAACGATAGTGTAGAGCCCTCGAACGCGATGACAATTCCCAGATTTAGGGGGCTGGCAACCCGGCGCTCGACCGGGGCCACCGTACAGGGGCTGGACCTGACGGCCTGTTGCGTCAGGTCATTCCGCCGCGACCGCGGACGCCTCGAGCAGGGACGCGGCGATGGCCATCGCCAGAAGCTTTCCCGTTGCCCGAATCGTACTGCTGTCAAGATCGCGAGCCGAAAGCGCGAGGTCCATTCCCTCGCGCATCAGGATCTGTTGTGCCCTGTAAACCGCCCAGTTTTCGACGTCGTCGCGCTTCCGCATGGCGCTTGCCCCCAGCTAAATCATTTAGCATTGTCGTCCAGCTCTCAATCCGGCCTGAACGCAGCCACATGGGGCGAATCACCTGAGCACAGCACCAGAATGCGACAATTCTAATATTTGGAAAGCATAAGTTTTCCACGGTGATTTATGAGGGGTGAAACCCCGCTTCAGGCGTTGCGCAGCCTGCCTTCCAGCAGGTCGAGCACGGCGCGGCCCGCCTCCATGACATTGGTTCCGGGACCGAAGACGGCGGCGACGCCGTGGTCCATCAGGAATTGATAATCCTGCCTCGGCACGACGCCGCCGCAGACGACGATGACATCGCCGCCGCCCTTGGCTTTCAGAGCCTCTACCAGTTGCGGCAGCAGCGTCTTGTGGCCGGCGGCGAGCGACGAGACGCCGACGACATGGACTTTCGCTGAAAGCGCCATGTCGGCCGCTTCCTCCGGCGTCTGGAACAGCGGGCCGGCCAGAACGTCGAAGCCGATATCGCCGAAGGCCGACGCGATGATCTTGGCGCCGCGGTCATGGCCGTCCTGGCCGAGCTTGGCGACCATGATCTTCGGCTTGCGGCCGATCGCCCGCGTGAAGTCGGAAAGCCGGGCGGCGAGTGTCGCCAGTTCCGGCTCGTCCCTGTAGGCGTGGCCATAGATGTCGCTGACCACTTCCGGAACGGCCGTGTGATCGCCGAAGACGACGCGCAGGGCATCGGAGATTTCGCCGACCGTGGCGCGGGCGCGGGCTGCGGTCACGGCGGCTTCGAGGATGTTGCCGTCTCCGCTGCGCGCCACCTGCGTCAGGGCTTCGAGCGCGGCGGTCACCTCGGCCGTATCGCGCCGCCGCCGGGTCTCCTCGATGCGCCTGATCTGGGACGTGCGGACGGCGGCATTGTCGATGTCGAGGATGTCGTGGTCATCTTCGGTTTCGAGCCGGTATTTGTTGACGCCGACGATGACCTCCTCGCCCTTGTCGACGGCGGCCTGGCGACGGGTGGCGGCTTCCTCGATCAGCCGCTTCGGCAGGCCATCGGCCACGGCCTTGGTCATGCCACCCAGCGCTTCCACTTCTTCCATCAGCGCCCAGGCCTTGTCGGCAAGCTCGGCCGTCAGGCTTTCGACGTAATAGGAGCCGGCCAAGGGATCGACGACCTTGGTGACGCCGGTCTCGTGCTGGAGGATGAGCTGGGTGTTGCGGGCGATGCGCGAGGAGAATTCGGTCGGCAGCGCGATCGCCTCGTCGAAGGAATTGGTGTGCAGAGACTGGGTGCCGCCAAGCACCGCCGACATTGCCTCGAACGCGGTGCGGATGATGTTGTTGTAGGGGTCCTGTTCCTGCAGCGAAACGCCGGAGGTCTGGCAATGGGTGCGCAGCATCAGTGACGATTGTTTCTTCGGATGGAAGCCTTCCATGATCCGGGTCCAGAGCAGCCGGGCGGCGCGCAGCTTGGCGGCTTCCATGAAGAAGTTCATGCCGATGGCAAAGAAGAAGGAGAGGCGGCCGGCGAACTCGTCGACGCTCAGGCCCTTGGCAAGTGCCGCGCGGACATATTCGCGGCCGTCGGCGAGCGTGAAGGCGAGCTCCTGCGTAAGCGTCGCGCCGGCTTCCTGCATGTGATAGCCGGAGATCGAGATGGAGTTGAACTTCGGCATCTCGCGGGCGGTATAGTCGATGATATCGGCAACGATCCGCATCGAGGGCTCGGGCGGGTAGATATAGGTGTTGCGGACCATGAACTCCTTGAGGATGTCGTTCTGGATGGTGCCGGAGAGTTCGGCACGTGGCACGCCCTGTTCCTCGCCGGCGACGATGAATGAGGCGAGGATCGGGATGACGGCGCCGTTCATGGTCATCGACACCGAGATCCTGTCGAGCGGGATGCCGTCGAACAGGATCTTCATGTCCTCGACCGAATCGATCGCCACGCCCGCCTTGCCGACATCGCCCTCGACGCGGGGATGGTCGCTGTCATAGCCGCGATGGGTGGCGAGGTCGAAGGCGACGGAGACGCCCTGCTGGCCGGCGGCGAGCGCCTTGCGGTAGAAGGCGTTCGAAGCCTCCGCCGTCGAGAACCCCGCATATTGCCGGATGGTCCAGGGCCGGCCGGCATACATGGTGGCGCGCGGGCCGCGGGTGAAGGGGGCCAGCCCCGGCATTGAGCCGAGATGCCCGGCGGCTGCAAGGTCTGCCTCGGTATAGAGCGGCTTGACGGCGATGCCTTCGGGCGTCTGCCAGGTCAGCGTCTCGGGCGAGGACTTGAGTTCGCGTTCGGCGAGGGCGGACCAGTCGGCGAGGGTTTTGTTATCGGACATGGCTCTGCATCCCTTGGTTCGAAAGCGCGCGTCGGCAGGCCCGGTCCGATCTCCCCCCTTGAGGGGGAGATGTCGGTGAAACCGACAGAGG
>Ga0307515_10014797_pt1 | contig 14431 bp, 9 predicted proteins | sample 17_EM_MG_FD_194513 | JGI IMG/M metagenome (GOLD analysis project Ga0307515, IMG submission 194513) | Populus trichocarpa ectomycorrhiza microbial communities from riparian zone in the Pacific Northwest, United States - 17_EM | ecosystem: Host-associated > Plants > Roots > Unclassified | place...
TATAGAAATAAATAATAATAAGTCTATATCTATATTTACTTTTTCTATCCCTTCTCCTTCTCCTAACCTATTTGGGATAGGAGAAAAAGAGGATATCCTTAGTCTTCTACTAAAAAGAAAATCAAAAACCTGCAAAAAAGATAACTAAACTAATAACTTTTACAGCTGGTATACCTAGTATATCTTTCTCTCCCCTTTCTCTAGAATAATACCTATAAAAGGCTCTAGATAGCCTAACGTAGGCCTATAAAAGGCTAGAAGAAGAAGGAGATAAAAAGGAATAAGTTAAATAGCTATAGGGCCATATACGTAGTATCCTAGTAGGAGAAAATCCCTTTATAAAAGGAAAAGAAAAAACAAAAGATGTCCTAAAAGGACTAGTTAAAGAAGTAAGGGCTTTTATAAGGAGGTAGCCCCTACTAAAGAAACCTATGCAAAGAGGCTAAAGAAGGACCTCCCTACTTTGTCCTCTTTACCCTTCTTATTACTACTATCTTCTACCCCTTCTACTTTTACTAGAAGTTAAAAAAAGCTAGTTTTAATTATAGACTAAAAGGACTAACCTTTAGATACTTTCTCTATACGAAATAAAGTTAATTAACTATTTATATTAAAACTATAAGTAGAAAACCCTATTTTAGTATCTATAGCTAGAACTAAAGAAAAATAAAATATTTTCCTTATAACTATAGAAGAGTATAATGCAGACTTCCTAGTTAAATATAAGAAAATCTAGTATAACTACTTTACCTTTTAAAGGGAATAAAAACTAGAACTATAGATTTAAATTATAGCCTATAGGGTTCCTACCTTACTTTTCCTAGGAGAAGGAGGCTCTAAGCTTCTAAAAGAAGGAATTAAGACCTTTAATCCTATAAGGATACAAGGACTACCTAAATAGATCCTATCTAGCGTAAAAAGGCATAATCTATAGACTAGATTTGGCTTTATAGTTTTTACTATAAAGAATAAAGAAATAAGATAAGAAATCCTTAAGTAAAAAGAGATTTTAATTGCAGGTATAGCTACTAAGTATTATAGCTTATATAAATGCCTCTAAACTAAAGCTTGTAGAATGCTGTATTATAAAGATACTAAGCTAAGGAGCAGAAGAAGGTTAAGGAAAGGTCTATATACACGAGCCAAGTCTCTAAGTAAGCCCCTAACTAGGCTGTATATAGACGTTGCAGGGGCAGTACTCCAGCGCCGTTATACTAAGGTAGTAAAATACCTTAAAGTCTCTCCTACTACGCAGTGCACTAGCTGCCATAAATTTGGCCATATAGGAGATAGATGCTTTACTAGGGCCTATAGATATTGTGCGGCTATATATCTATCTTAAGACTACGTCTATCCTACTTATATAATAATAGGCAAGCCTTATAAGCAGACTACCCCTCTTTATATTAATTGTAAGGAAAAACACTTTATTAATAGTAAAGACTACAAGACTCTTAAAGCAGCTAAACTAGTAAATAGTACTAGCGAAGAAGGTTCTATAGAAGAATAAAATTAATAGTATTTTAAGAGGTAACTCCTACTAGGCTCTTAAAAAGATATTAAAGAGTAAAAGGATAGAAATAAATTGCAAAAGGATAGGGATAGGTATTAAGATTTCTTATCGTTTTTGCTACCGTTTTCTTATTCTTTAGTTGTTATAGTAACTTAGTAGTTTACTAAGGAACTATAAACTCCTAGTTTAAAAGTTTATAAACTACTAGAATATAGCTACTAGTATATATTAAGCTGCTTAGAAAGGATTTATATATATAGAACTATAGCGCTATAGCCTAAGGCTATATGTGTAGTATTATACGTAGTATAATATAATAGATATAAAATATAAAATATAAAATATAAATTTTTTTATTTTAATTTTAGGTATTTGCTTCTCTTCCGGGCACTATATACTTATAGTATATAGTAGATAGGCGGATAAGGGCCTTATAGAATCACTTTTATAGGTAAGATAGGTAGTTACCTAGGACCTACCTCTATAAAATAGAAGACCCGGTATAGCGCCCTTAGGGCAGCTAAAACGGAGTATAACTTTAAAAATAAAAAATCGCCATTAAAATAATCCTCCTGGCCGTAATAACTATAAGTAGTAGGCTAGGAGTTAACATTTAGATAGCACTACCTAAAGATAAATAATCTATAATTACGATCATTTGGACAATGTTAATAATGCTATTAACTTTAGGAGGATGATCTTGTTTAATTATATATACTAAACTATATAATAATGCTTTCGTTTTACATATAAAATAGCGTCCATTTATTTATATAATAGTTTCTATAAATAATATACTAAGTAATAGGGGGCCAAGGAGAAAGAAAACATTGATTAGGAAAGCCTATTAATTAGGGAAGTATTTTAGGTTTAAGGTAGCTCTATTTATTCGCTAGTAAGATAAAATTACCACGTACTAGTTAATAGACTACGAGTCTTAGTGGCTAGTAATGGCAGAAATAGTATGTGTAACTTGTATAGATCATTCTATAACTAATAGATAATATTTAGGAATTTGCGTATTTAGTCCTAAAGAGGTTATTACCACGCCATCTTAAGAAGTAGATTTATTGAGGGTGCTTAGGATAGAGGGTTTGGCGTTAGTTGTCTTGTAGAGGTATTACAATAATACGGGGTAAAAATGAGGCGGGACACTTGCGGTTGCGGGGTAGAATGGATATAAAGGATATATGCTAAAATCTAACGGACGTATACTTTCGCCGTATCACAAGATTTAACCCTATTTCGCAATACTTTGTTTCTCTACTTATTTATATAAGTAAATATATTAACCTTTTTAGTTTTAATTACTTCGATTATTTGATATGCCAACAGCCTTTTAAAGCGCTTAACCTTTTATAATTTTATACTAGTCAATATAGAAAGCACCAGTCCTCTTCTAAAACCCACTTTAGATCACTTACTAAAACAGTAAACTCTTTTAAATCCGGTATATAACTCTTCGCCTTTTCAAACTGGGTCTTAATATTGTTTCTTATTAAATTGAAGTGATCCTCGTGCTCTATATAGGGACTAGCAGTGCATCCTTAAAGGTGAATCTCAAGAACTGTGGGCCTTTGCTACTACTACGGCATGTATAGCTTGCAAAGGCAGTAAAGAAGTCCGTCAAATATTTGAGGTCTTTATTTAAAAGGAATTTTCGATAAAATAAGCAGCTAGCGACTGTTAAAAGCGATTAGGTTTCCATTCTAGCATTTATAACAAGTGCTGTTTAATAACCAGACTTTTCTTTCCTAATCTATCTTTACGTCGGCCTCTCGTTGTTCACGACTTGAGAAACGAGAGGATGTCACATAGGCAGGACTATGAAGGTTTAGGTATTGGCTTGCAATATTATATATAACAAATTGCGTTTCTATTTCTATTATATTAATATATTATACAGCTTTCCCCAAACCATTCTTATAAATCAACGCTCCTTACAATATTAATGTCTTGTTTTCGCCTTACCTATACACTGCATAAAACCTTTATACTCTAGTTTAGCTATATCTTATAGTTGTAGACCTATTAATTAAAAGTCTATGCACTAATTATATAAAAAGAATAAGAGCTCTATTTATTAAATTATAGCTTTAAAGCCTCTATATATATATATAAGAAAGGTATAAGAAATAGAAAAGAGAAGGGGAGAGGGGGGTAGTAATTAGTGATCCTTTTAGACTAGACTAGAGTAGATTTAGGCTTAAATCTACTTTACTAGCTTATTAAAAGCTAGAGCTTTAAAGTAAATATATACTATAAATAGTAAGTTTTAGTATAACTATAGTGTTAAGGAGGTAGAGGTAAAGGTAGTAAATATTACTAATATTAAATTAGCGGATAGGATCCGGATAGTAACTCTTATTAGTAACTTTACTACCTAAACCTTTTACTAAGTTTTATTCTACTAGTGTAAACTTAGTAGCTTAGAGCTTATTTTTTAGAGTTATAGCTTAATTTAGTAGGGTCTACCCCTAGAGGTCCTCTATATCTCTACGCCTCTCCCTATACCTTTACGTCTTTATATCTATATTTATCTTTATACCTCTCTACTTAACCCCCTATAAGACGTATAAGAAATATATAAGGAGATATAAGGAGATATAGGTAGAGATACGGGTAGAGCTATAAGTAGAGCTATAAGTAGAGCTATAAGCGGAGGGAGGAGTAGAGGGAGAAGTAAAGAGAAGTAAAGGGAGCAGTCTAGATAGGAAAGTGGGTTAGTACGGGGGTGGGTCTAGATAAATAGTGCATAGTTAATCTATAGGAGTAAATTAAGGCTTAGCTTTAATATTCCCTTTCTAGACACCCCTTTCTACCTCTACGCCTCGCACCTCTATACCTACCTCTGCTCGTAGCTCTACTCGTGGCTCTACTCGCGGCTCTGCTCGTGGCTCTGCTCGTGGCTCTGCTCGTGGCTCTGCTCGTGGCTCTGCTCGTGGCTCTGCTCGTGGCTCTGCTCGTGGCTCTGCTCGTGGCTCTGCTCGTCTTCTACTCTTGTCTCTGCTCGTAGCTCTGCTCGTGGCTCTACTGCCTGTGTCTCGCCCGTGCCTCTCTTATATAAAAAGGGAGACGCATAGAGAGAGACGCGTAGAGAGAGACGCGTAGGGAGAGACGCGTAGGAAGAGACGCGTAGAGAGAGACGCGTAGGAAGAGACGCGTAGAGAGACGCGTAGAGAGAGAGAGACGCGCAGGGGAAAACGCGTAAAGCACAAGAAAGAGTAAAAATAGATGATAAAAGTACGTGCACCTTCGTTTAGTCGTGCAGCAGCTTGCGGGGTATGCAGGGGTGGAGGAGTATTGGTAAACATTGCATTTGTATGGCTTTTACTAGTAAAATAGGTGCTCGAGTAGTGCCTTGGCTACCCTTACCGCCTGCTGGGCCGCCGCTGATCAAAAGATTCGGGCAGTAAAGTTACTGCCAAGAGTTGCTGCCCGGATCCTGTCCGCTAAGCCACAACCTGCACTTCCAAGCTCGGAAACTCGCCATCAATCATGATTCCAGAGTCCTTCCGCACTATCATTCCCCCTGGTTTCTGGATCTCTTCGGGCTCTTGAGTCATCCCACAAACCACTTCCGTTTTGCCTACCTCAGCTTTAGCTACCTCCTCGCGCTGATAACCCTCACCTCTGATCCTCGTCGTGATATCTCTCGCCAAATACATCTGGCCGTACAAGTCTGTCACATCTACAAACACCCTCAGGGCCTTCATCGTCTCCTCTTTGACTTCTTTTTCCCTACCCAAATGCTTCATGGAAGCCGTATAGCATTCTCGTTCATACTCCGCAATCCACAGCAAGTCCTTCTTCATCCTGGCTTCCCTATCTTCAGGAGATTCGTCCTCGCCGGCGGGATGGTGCTCGCTGAACTCTGGGAAGTTGACGCTATTGAGGTTCCGCTCTAGGCGGTCACGCGGAATCGAGGCAGCATCATTGTACTGTCGGCAGAGGCACGCGAGGTGGCGACAGAGGTCATTCGCGAGATACTTTGCGCGTGCACCAGGGAATGGATCTTTATCTAGGCTCCCGCTAATAAGGCATGAGAAGAACTCGAAGGAGTAAGGGCAAGCGATATGGTTTGCAGCGATGTTCCGTACCCAGCTGAAGTATGTGCTGCGTGGCGTGGAGAAGGTAATGGTGCGGTCAGTGGGCATATCGGATTGCTGCCAGAACCGCGTGTTATCTTCCAGTTGGTGAAGATGAGCGAGAATGTAGCCTTCGGTTTCCTGTGCAAGCTGGCGCTGTAGCTTAGGGGTGCTGGCGACGACTTTCGGATGCTGAAGGACCCAGGAAATAAATTTAGCCAGAACGGAGCTGACCGATGAGAGAGAGTGAGGGCTCGTGCTATTTTTAGGGCTACCGGGCGGGCTAATGGAAGTTGGTGAAGGAGTGGCTGAAATGTTGGCATTGCTGTTGACTTTCGAAGTTCCGTTTAGACCGGCATGTGGTAGACATCCACTGAAAGCTTCGCAGTGTCGGCGGACTATTTCTTTGATTGGGTCGAGGTTGTGCCGGAAATTTTCGATGATAACCAGCTCCATATACTCGTCAATCTGAAATATGAGCAAGGACAGAATGATCATATCGGACATTATATCGGTGTTGAGAAAGCTTCCGTTTAGCGTATTCGGTGCAGTCCAAGTGAAGGCGAGGTACTCCACATATTTGTCTTCTTTCAATGATTTTTGTGGAGGAAAGATGTCCGACCGGACTCGTTTTAGCTCCGGAAGAAAAAGATAACCTTCAATCATGGCGGCTCTAAGCTTCCACGCGAGCTCCTCCGAAAACATTGGTATCATGGCAAAGAATTTCACAAACTTTGTAACAGATTTCAGTGGGACATTGCTGAGTCTCTGTACTTCTGATCCCCAATGGCGAGAGAAGGCAGTAGCTTTAATTGCAGCAATGCAATAAGCTTGGGACAAATTTGTCGAGGAGTAGGTTACTTTTTCCACCCAAAGGTAATCACCACACGTCCAGAGTTGGCGAGTCTGGTGAAGATATTCCTTTCCTCGCTCAATTGCGGAAACCACATCGACCGCCATGGCCTGTATCCAGGGAAGAGAAGATAGACACGTAAGAGTCAATACGGCGTATGCTGTAGCCTCATGCTTCGATTCCCAAGACCCATCTGATTGTTGTCGTTGCATTGTCTGGAGAAGGATCTGGAACGAGACCAAAGGAATTTGGTAGTTTAGAAGAACTTCCGGCAAGTCCGTGATCTTATCTTCCTGCCAACATGATAATAACTGGACGAGCCCTTGAGCCAAAAGCATCATAGAGTACTGCGGTGACAAGTTCTGTATCCTTGCATCAGACGAGTTGTATTAAATTTTTTATTTAAAAACAGGTTTCGAGTACTTACCCACTTATCTTTTAACTTTCCACTTCGCCATGAGGAAATAAGATATTTCGTCGCCTTGACCATCTGGAGAGAGTATTTTGATGGCTCCGGGAGATGAAGAAGGCAAGTAAGGACGTTGCAATTTGTACTAAAACTTGAATTTCGTTCGCTTTTGTAGGTTATGAAATGTGATTGGGCTTCAAATTCTCTGATCATGGGTGTGGCGGATGCCGACCTTCCAAGGAGATGTAGGGCCATAATAGTCTTCGCTGTATCATCAGCATCTGGTAGACAGGAAGTCGCTGCTCACTATTAGCTTGGGTATTTCCACAACCAGCGGAGTCATTTGAGAGTACCAAAACCAACAACACCGCCGTGAGTCTTCAGGTTTTGTTCTAGACAATCTGCGATCACGGAGAGCTGGGATGGATCTAATTCGCTGGCGGAAAATCCTCCTTCCAGGAGAGTGGTGATTACCTAATACTGGTCAATCCCCAAATAGAATATAGAGTTAAAAGGCCATACCCATGACAGCTCGAATACTGTAGTTGGGAAAGCGCATGGAAGACTACGCCTGTCGGTACCTTGGGCTGAATTTAATACAGTTCGTAGATACGCTTCAGCTTCCTCATCCCATACCGAGCAGTTCATCAAGTATGCCGCTGTGGACGAGGGAGAAGCCATCATTGCTCCATTAGCTTTGTGATGGATGACCCTGTTGAAATCGAGAGTGCCAACGAAGGCCTCCAGAGAGTGTACCTGGGTGATTGGTATGGGCTTATAGAGAATGTTGATATCAAATCGTGCAAGTTTCGCTGCATTTAAGTCCATAAGCAGCTTACGGCCGTGAAAATGGAAGAAAATCCGTTCCGCCTCCAGCAATCGGAGCAACGCTGGCACTAAAATCTCAAAGCCAACGTGGTTGGCTGCACCGACGTCCCATTTACCTAGCATGGCTTGAAGAGACTTCTCCGCTTTGGAGCATCGAGAAGCAAGATCATCTGATTGTAGACCCATAGTTCCCATATGCTTCTTTAATGCCAGAAGAGCTGCCAAAGTATTTAATATGCCATCCAAATCTGACGCATATCTTTGCCACGACCCATCAGGGAGCTGGCTCTCCAACAAGGATTGGAAACATTCGGGGAAAAGAAATTCCTTCTTGTTGTTCACGGTCTTTTCAATCATGGCCACCCAGGCGGTATCGTAAATCCCAGCTGACATCGATCCAAACCCATGGCGTTGGGTGCAAGCCAGCGCCAGCGATCGCACAAGGCTTGCAGCCTTGGTTTGTATTCCACATCCACAAGGCATTGAGATAAATTGAAACTTTAAGGGAGAAAAACGACCATATAGAAACCCGTAAGCTTCGAGAATCACAGAGGGAGGCAGAAGGGATGAAAAAGAAAGTGTGAAAGGCTATGACCTCGGCAAAGAGGAGTTCCAGACACATTTCAAGATATAAAAGGCATAGAAGCTACCTTGAACACCCCACAAAAGATACATGGTGGCTAGCTATGGACCTGCAACTAGAGTATGTATGCATCGGCAACTGTATCAACCCCACTCGTTTTGTTCACCGCATGGAAGGCGGACATCGGTCGTTCCGGTTAGACCAGAATATCAGCCATTGGGAATGAAAGTTGGACGATCCGATAGTTAGACTGCTGAGAATGTCGTAATTGTGCTGCATCCCTTACTATGCCGCGATGAGGAGTTGCTTCGCTAGCATCATGATAGCAAGCCCGAGAATATCAGCCATTGGGAATGAAAGTTGGAAGACCCGATAGTTGGACTGCTGAGAATGCCGTAATTGTGCTGCGTCCCTTACTGTGCCGCGACGAGGCGTTGGGTCACCAGAATCATGATAGCGAATCCGAACACTGCAGGCGGCACAGGCAACGCAGGGGACGGTACTAGAGTCATGTGTGATGTTTTCGAATTGCCATAGGATTTTGTAAGCGCTTGAGTGTTGCAGGCGATCAGCGCAGGCCTAGAGAAGGTGTTGTGTTGTCGTTATCAATCCATTTTGGGAGTGCTGGGCCGGGCAAATTTTTGATTGGACACTTGCATTGAACCGGGTTCTCCGGTTGGTTGGTCCCTTATCGATAACCGTAGGATAGGATTGAGTAGCACAATAGGAACCCAATCGCCATGTCATCAGACGAACTAATTGACTAATCTTGCTGCGGTGCACCGACTCAACATACTTCTAGGATGCTGGAAACTGGGAGGCCATCGACTGTAACATGCCAGTACTTACGCACCCCTGCTGTACATACAGGGCCCCGCATTAGCTGCGCAGACGGATCTAGTCCGTATGGATACTTCTTCGTACACGTTCTCGAAGGACACCACTCAGAACCCTGCTTGCTTTCTTGGTGCATCCAATTGCTGTAAGTCTTTGGAAGAGAACCTGTCAGATTTTGCCTCCTCATGCGGTTGACGCGGATCTTGTTCATGATACTTCCCTTCCCATTGGACGTCTCCGGGCCTTCTAACCAGACTAGACTCCACAGCCGAAAAATCCCTATCTTTTACATATTCACCGTTATGAAGAGTTTCTTCATAACGATGTTCCAAGTTCTAGTTAGTCCGTGCTATTCGCTTGGATGATCCCTCACCTGCTATCATTTCCTATTATCTGGAACCTCGTGGTCGTCAATCAGTCCTGTCATATCAATTCACCTGTCAATCATGAATGTCTCTCGTCAATTAGAGGGGTATTTTCTCACTGCGGTATCAACTACAGAACCGTGGATAGATCTCTTTGAGAAGGAAAGAACTTTCAGGTACATAATCGCGACTGTCGCTTCGTCACTTTTGATATCTCTAATCATCAACAATGTCAACAAAGTTAAAGCACCGTATATTGGGTATCGTGGCTTTTGGGAGCCAACCTTTTGGTTGCGGATTCGTTTTATGTTTGAAGCGCGAACAATGGTTCAGGAGGGATATCGAAAGTTCCGCGATAGCATGTTCATCGTTCGTCGAATGGACACAGATATGCTGATCATTTCCAACAAATATGTCGAAGAATTACGGTCAATTCCGCACTCAAAACTCGGTGCAATTGAGGCGCTTCAAAAAGTAAGTACTTGTTTCCTACCGGGAAATGTAGCATCTTTCGGCTAGACACCTTCAAAGGAATACAAGGTGTAAGAAGTTGCATCACAGTAATGGATCCCATTCTTCAGAAGATATCAGAAACTTGGCGGGAATTTATGCCAAGTTGTCGTGATCATGTTGTTGATATGCATTAGAATATGGGGAAGTTTACGACTACCGAAATCGCTTTGGATGGTGATCTACACATTCGAGTCCTCCAAGCCAAACTCACACCAAATCTGGGAAAGATATCAGGTATTATCCAAGATGAAGCAGACTTTGCCATTGAAGCAGAAGTTCCAAAATCTGAAGGTATTACCCCATTAAATTCTAACCGGGGATGAAGTACACGGTGACTGAGGATGTACAGAATGGACTGAGATCAATATTGAAGACATGCTTCAACGCCTTGTCGCCCGTATCACTGCAAGAGTCTTTCTGGGCCACCCAGTCTGTCGCAACGAAGAATGGCTTACAGCCTCGATCGATTACACGCTAAATGTGTTTATGACAGCCTTCATTCTTCGTCGATTTCCACCAATCCTTCATCCCATATTAGCTTGGGTAGTGCCGACCTGGTATCAGATGCACCGCAATCTTCGCGTTGCCAAGAGAATAATATATCCAATGATCCAAGAACATCTTGAGAAGGTTGCGGCAGGGAAAACCGGCGAAGAGCAGCCAACACTCCTAAATTGGATGGTTGACATTGCAAAGGGAAAGGAGCGAGTTCCCGCTACACTAGCAAGTCGCCAGATGATCCTAACCATCGCTTCAATCAATACAACCACAATGGGCCTGACCCATGCTATCTACGACCTCTGCGCGCATCCCGAATACTTAGCTCCAATCCGCGAGGAAATCGCTCAAGTCCTAGCTGAAGACCGAGACGTGAAGAAGGAAACGCTCCCTAAGCTGCGTAAAATGGACTCACTCCTCCGCGAATCACAGCGCTTCGGGCCACCTTCCATTATCTCCTTCCAGCGCGTAGCGAAAGTCCCCATCACGCTGTCCGACGGAACATTCCTGCCGCGCGGCACGCACCTTGCATGTGCGGCCTCCAACCTGCAGCACGACCCCGCGATCGTGCCTGACCCTGGGGTTTTCGATCCGCTCCGCTGGGAGCGTAAGCGGCTATCGGCGGAATCTGAGATCAACAAGCATCGCTTCGTGATGACGGACAAAAACAGTTTGAATTGGGGTCATGGGCGTGATGCATGCCCCGGCCGCTTTTTTGCTAGCACGGAAATGAAGATGATTCTGGTGAGGCTGTTGATGGGTTGGGAGATCAAGTTTAAGGAGGGTGAAGGCAGGCCGAAGAATTTTATGATCGACGATAACATATTCTTAGATTCGAGTGCGAGGGTGCTGATCCGGAAGAGGAAAGTGAGAGAGCAGAGCGCCTAACGTTGAGGCGTATAATCTAATTAGGGCTCGCATCGTGTATTTGTGAAAGGCTACAGATGATTGAGAAATTAAGTTCCTCTATATGTTAAGCTCTAAGGTGCTTCAAACTGTCACCCAAATACAATTTGGTATGAAAAGAGCAAAATAAATTGCTCCCCAACGCGGCACAGAATAAATGGTATATTTGTGGGTGTAGTTAGTGCTTGATAGTCGTCTGTTTTCAGAAATGTCTTACTTTTAGCGTTGGGTTGCTTTTTCTTCGCGAAACCGGTTCGGCGGCTGTGGTGGATGGCGGCGCTCTGCCGTCCTTCGCTGCCGTAGTGGCCCGGCACGTAAGTTAATTCTCCGCTTCTCTAGGGAGCTATCGATGCAAAGCGCGTTCGCCAAGACATGTAGAACCAAAGTTTCGCGGGCGTGGCTGGTCTGGTAGCTTTGTGCTAATTTGATAAGCTCTGCATTGCCTCTTAAGCTTACGAGTGGTGCCGGAAATGGGATCAACGGTTTCAACTAACGAGGTTGGGGCGATGTGAAAAGGCTAAGGTGAGCTGTTGCTTCTTCTGTGGGCGTCAGCTAAGAGTGTCGGTGAGCGCAGGTTATTTAGTAGTGCAGCCACAAAAGAAGGGCCTGCAACAAGGGCCAAGCAACTAAGTGTGCACGAGACTAAGCAGTGAAGCATTAGAGGCTCGGAAGTGGGTTGCGCGTACGGCCTGGGGTCACGATGGCTGGCCGAGGCAGAAAGTGTGAGGTCATGATATAATCTCATTGGAACATCGCTACAGGAACATTTTTGTACAATCGCACAGCCGACGCCAATTTCTCGTAAATAAAGCCCGAGATAAGGGACAGAACCTGCTTCCTGCATATCTTGAGTCAGATTTAGATGCCGCAAATACGCCCTTACCCAAACCTAACGCCAAGAGCACGTGGAACTCTCGCTGTGATCTTTTCTTAATCATCATCCTTCGTCTTGGTTGCATAACACCGTTTTCTTTCCTACACGAAGAGGTAGCCCAAGAAGGCGAAGGCTGCTGAGAATCCGAGACCCTTGCTCACTTCGAGGGCGGATGCGGCACCAGAGCCTGTGGCTGAGGCAGCAGCGCCGGTGGCAGTGCTCGACATGGACATTGTCATTGTGCCTGACGCGGTCGTGTTCATGGCGGAGAGCGTGCCGCCCATGCCATCTGGAACAGATGGTGTTGTGTTGTTCGATGCTGACGCTGCCGCCGCAATGAACTTTTCGATTGTGTTACCAGTGGTTCTGATGACGAGTTAGTTTTGAAGATCATGGTATGGATGTTAGGAGTGTGGAGCTTACGCAGCGTTAATGGCGCCAACCATACCAGACTGGCAGTGCTTTGCTTGCGAGCAGTAGAACCAGATCGCCTTGGTGTCGTTCACTGTAATCATGAAGGTTGTCATTGACTCGCCGCTGCTGGTAGGAACGAATCCTGAGAAGAAACCACCGGTTGAGGGTTCGCATGGGGAGGCAAATGCTGCTTGAACGACGTTGTGCTTCTGGGGATAGAAGTGGAAGGTGACAGTATCACCGGCAGCAGCGGTGGTAGTGTTAGGCGTAAAGGTGAGGGCGTCCATGCCGACCTTGACATCGTGGTTCGCCGCAAAGACAAGTCCCATAAGGGAGGCGCTGGCGAGGATGGATTGGAAAAGCATTATGGTGGTGTGTGGGAGAGTCTGATTTTAGTTATTTGGATATTTGATTGATTAATGAAGGAATCGAAATTATTTCGAAGTTCAAGTCGAATGTTTAGAGAATGAGAATTGGGCCTGCCTGGTGTGATGCTCGATTTGGAGACTAAGAGCTCCCTTATATAGAAAAAAGGAAACTGGCCCATCTGCTGCCCTTGAGAGCCAGAACATGAGGGCGCAGGCCGCGCGAGCCATGGCGGAACACCTTCGAGACGATATGTGTTGCGAGCACAGACGCTCTACACCTGCTTTAGAGCATCGTGGGGTCTTCCCCTCGAAACAGGGCGGCTCTATCAAGTCGTGTGATTGGGGGTCGACGCCATCAGCGCTTGAGTCTAGCCACCAGCATCTCTTGTCACTTCAAGCCCTGCCTCATGTGCTTTGGGTGCCTGGTTAAAGCACTAAGGGGTAGAGCATAAGCTTGGTTCCTTATTGGCATGGATAAGACGTTTCTTGGATGGGTGTGAAACCGAATGTAGATGTCACTAAATGATGAGACATGTTTCATGATGCCCCTGATGTTGGTGGTGAAGAAGAAGCGAAGAACGCCCCTGCAGTCCGGCTTGAGACACGGGACGGGCAAGCTTTTTCCCCAGCCCTGGAGGAGTCCAACAAAGCTTGTGTGCTTTGGGAAGTTTGTGTTCGGGCGAGCTGGATGCGATTCTCGGAGGGTGTTACGGTTGTATTCCTGTGTGTGGAGCCGCGAATACAACACCGTACAGGACACCCATGTGAACAACATCATTTACACCACCATCTACTAGGATTAGATGTACCTGTCTACCTGAATAAATATTTATTGGAGCTTTACGAGGCCTTTAGCCGTTACTTCCGAAGACAACTGGATCTTGCGAACAATTACTAGGTTGCTCCGGCGCACGCTCTACTTGGCAATGTAACCAGGACCTCAACCTCGGGCCTCTTCTAATGGTCTCTCTCCATAGCCCTGCCCTAAAAACGACAAGGCCATCTGCAACTTCCAAAAATAATCACAACTACACCTCGTACCTGCTTATACCCCGACGCGGCTCTTACTGTCTATACGGGATTGCCACTTCCTACGGTCAGCTGCACCAAGACAATAACGTTCAATACTACCTCTACCTTGTAACTACCCATCTCTACCCTTTCTACGGATACACGGCATCCTAGGTAGCTGCTTGCTCAACAACAATGGAACGAGGCCGGGGTATAAATGATGGGTTTTTCTCTGAAGGTTCATCATCTTCATTCCAGTCTATCCACGCGGTATCATTACGGCTTGCCTCGAAAACAGAGCCAGTACCAAGTATTCCAGTCGAGAATAACCTTTAAAAGCGCCAACTCAAGCTCTTGCGCCTAAAATCAGC
>Ga0307515_10014798_pt1 | contig 14431 bp, 3 predicted proteins | sample 17_EM_MG_FD_194513 | JGI IMG/M metagenome (GOLD analysis project Ga0307515, IMG submission 194513) | Populus trichocarpa ectomycorrhiza microbial communities from riparian zone in the Pacific Northwest, United States - 17_EM | ecosystem: Host-associated > Plants > Roots > Unclassified | place...
CCTCTGGGATCGTGGAGACTATATACTACGGGCACGTGCCTCCGGCACGTGACCGGCGACCATCCGAGGGGCGTCCGGGGGTTGTCCTGAGGGCAACCCGAGGTGTCCGCAATAATATCCCTTACAATTTTACCGGTTACGTTTAAGTTAAACCTACTAGCCAGAATAAAGATCTACCCTATACAGTATATTGTAATGCTAGAGCTAGTATACAGGAATATTAAGCTACTAGTTTACAAAGCAGATATATATAGAGGATAAAAAAAAGACAAATAGTAAGTTTTAAAGATCGTTAGTTATAAGGACATTAACGATAAAATATAGTATAAAGTTAAGTGGATAGGCTATACTAAGACTACCTAGGAACTACTAGAGAATTTAAAGAATGCTATAGAAAAGGTATAGGAGTATTAAAGGAGATTAAGTTAGGCAGCATTAATAAAGAAGGATCGCTAAAGAATAAGTCACCTAAGGGGGACTTAAGAAGAGTAGTTGCCGAGCTACTTAGATCTATTTCCTTCTTTACTAAAGGAAAATCCATTCTTTTATTACTAAGTTCCTGCAGACCCTATTTTATAAGTTTCTACTCCTTAAAACGGACCTTTTTATAAACCTTTTTAAGACGAAGTAAACGAGTAGATGCCGCGATACGAGTATCTAGGGCCTTCTGTTCCGCGTCCTAAGAACGTTTTAACTTAGCAAGGGCTTAAGACAGTTTACTATCTAACCGCGTAGCAGTAGATTAAACGCAAGACCCTAAAATAAATTAATTAGGGAACTAGACAACTATTAAAAATAATAGGTCGCGTATATTTAGCATTAGAGGTAGAGTAAATGTCATAGGACAAATAAATATTCGCTTTAGTGCACTCTAAGTAAGAGGACGGTTATTATAAAGATAGGTTTACTAACGCAATATAAACCAACCCCTCTTTTAAGCAGCAAGAATATAGAGACGGTATAATCTTACCAAGAGATAATATCGCAGTAATAGTGCGAGCACGACGTTGGGCGTGTAAGGAAGAAATTGCTTTAGGTATAATAAGTAATAATATTAACCAAATTAATTAGACGGATATTATACCTCTAGTGAACGACTTAGAGATATTAGGAATCTTTAAGGACGAAAATAAAAAGGAGGGAGATAGTGTTACGGACGCTTTAAATACAATGTTACGATTACTTAGGGAAGAGTTAAAAGAAGCTAGTTAGTTAATTTAAATACGGTCTAAAATAGAGCCAATAAAACCATATAATAAGGAATGGTAACTAAGGTTATATAATATACTATATATTAAATAAGAGGAATAAGAGGAACTTATATACCTTATGTATAATACGTATATTATATATAAGAAGGATTTTATAGGAGTATGGTTGTGTATTTAAGGACCCTTAATCCCTACCTAGATAGTTCCTTCCTTATAGTAATTCTTAGAATATAATTAGAGTTAATCTATTAGGCAACCACTCCACCAGTTATTATTACGTTGTTAACTTTAATTTGCATTACCTACACACCTAGCCTAATAACGAGCCTATCGTAGTTCTTACTATAAGGTTCTGTTACAAAAAGAGCTAGATAGTAGAGTAGCTTATATTTCTTAATAAGTTAGCAGTAAATAAGAGGACTAGTAATAGGAAGTACAGCTAGTTACTAAAAGGGACTATATATAGTATAGCACGCCCGCTTAAGAGGTTAGAAAGATAGAGTCTTTGTTAAAATATAATATATTGCTTGTATTGATTCCTACTTCTCCAACCTTAGAGGGCTAGTAGCTATATAATACAATATTGAGGAGGCTGGGTACCTAGCCTCCTTATAACACTAAAAGGTTAAATCTTAACACTCCCACTCGAACTGATTGGTGTAGGTTAATAACTCCCGCTTAAACTAGCGGCGTATATATAGCTCTTACTTAATCCTTATATGGTTAGATATAAACAATAATAGGACTTCCTTTAGGCCTTATTAAACCTTAAAACTCTTAGAGAAAATAGGGAAAGAGTGCCTTTATAAAGTCCTTTTATAGAATAGATTTAATCCTATATTCCTTTCTTAACCATTATTATTTGTTATACGGCTTCTTAATATTTATATATTCTTAACCCTAAGGCGTTCCTAAAGGCGACGAACTTATCTTTAGGTAGGGCTTTAGTGAGCCCATCTACTACCTGTTTTTTAGTAGGGATATATTATAGGTCTACGTCTCCTTTAGCCTACCTTTCCTGTGTATAGTAGTATTAAATCGCGATATGCTTTGTTCTGGAGTGGAACTAAGGGTTTTTAGCTAGAGCTATAGCGCCTTAGTTGTCTCCGTAGATAATAGTTACTATTAGCTTTTCTTCCAACTTAAGTAGCTCTACTAGGAGGTTCCTAAGCTAAATAGCTTCCTTAGTAGCTTATATTTCTTTTATATATTCTACCTTATAGGAGGACAGTGCAATAACTAGTTGCCTTTTTAATAACTAGCTAATTGCTCCACTTCTAATATTAAAGACGTAGCCTACGGTAGAATGTCTAGTCGTAATATCTCTTACTTAGTTTAAGTTAGTATATCTAACTAGTTCTTCTAAGGAACTAGAGAAGTTTAGTTCTAGGTTAACAGTGCCTTAAAGGTATTAGAAAATTTGTTTTACGGCTTTAATATAGGTTCTCCTAAGTTAGCTATATAACGGCTATAGACTAATACTACGTATACAATATCTAGTTTAGTCCCTAGTATGGCGTATATTAATAACTTAATTGCCCTAGTATATTAGTTCTAGTCTGTTTCTATAGCTATAAAGCCTTTCTTAAAGGGTTCTAGTTTATTAGTATTTATAGGAGTTATAACTAGCTTATACTCCTATATACTGAATTTTTATAGTACTTTTTTATATACCCTTTTTAGTGAAGCTAAAGGGAGTAGGTTAGTTAGTCTCTACGTACTAATATTTCTAAATAGTAGGTATAAGGCCCTAGGTTGGTTATCTAAAAGCGTTTACTAAGGGCATTTTTAATCTTTTATATTTTGCTTTTATTGGGGCCTACTATTAGTAAGTCGTCTATATAGACTGCTAGGTAGATATAATCTTTTGTAAACACGCTAAGGTTAAATAAGAGAGGTATATAAGGGCACAAAAAGACTTTAGGGAAGATTCGAAGGAACGATATAAATTCTATCTAAATCTAAGGGTATATAGCTCTCGCTAAGAATAAGACGTTGCGTAAAGAAGAAAAGGGAATAATAAGAGAATTATATAATTAAATAGTTAGGGGCTTAGTAGTCGATACGTGCGTATATACGCACGCGGTCTTTAACAGACTTTAGTAATTTATCTATTAAGTGTTTTACCAAGACATTCCTACTATAACTAGGCTAGTCCTGTTATAGTACCCCCCCTTTTAGCTAAAGGTCTAAATAATTCAATTTTAGTTAAGACTTATAACTTATTGCGTATTATATTTTTCGCGTTAGGTAGCGGTATAGAGTTTTACCAATTCTATCATTAAATAGGCCAATTAGGATTTTCCATCCCCAGGATAAAAAATTGCTATTAGCTTAGTTAAGGCAGTAAGTAAAACTAATATCTTTATAATAGGTCTTAGTAAGGCGGATCTAACTAATTAGATAACTTTAACTAGCGGTTAAAGTTCCTTAACATATTATATATTACGTAATCGTATTATAAACATTATAATGTATTTTAAGTTCTTTTTAATTTTAAGCTTCCTGCTATTATGTTTTATATATTTATATTAAGTGGCAATTATTTACTTTTATATTATGTCTATCTAGCCAAAGTAGGCCGTAAAGGATGGTCTTTATAGAATTCTTTTACTAAGGAAGGCGCGTCGGTCTTAATCTAGTTATAGGTTTCCTAAGTTTATATTTTATATCCTTCCCATTTAATAAGAAGTTTAAATTATTTAGATTATGTCTTCTATTATATATTGTTAATTAAGTTAATAATATAAAAGCCGTTGCTATTATTAACAATTATAAGAGGTAGTAGTGGTACTTCGCGAGTTATAGGTTTACCCTTTAAGGGTTATAGTAAGTTTACATAAAATATTAGATGTATTTTTATCTTAGCTAGCAGTTTAAGTTTATAAGCGTATAGGCTTAGTTTTTTCTTAACTTAGTATAAACCTATAAACTTCTAGTCTAATTTCTTTAAGAGTTATTAAGTTTTTAGGTTTCGTATATTTAGGTAAACTATATTACCTTCCTTAAAGTCCTACGTAGGAGCTCGTCCTTTATTTATATGCCATTCCTATACCGTTTAAGCGTACGCTAATTTACTTTATAATAGTTCTATTAACTGCTTTATTTAATCAGCAAAGTTATACGTGTTAATTAGTTAAACCCTCTTAATTATAGGTCCTATTATATTAATTTTAGGTTATAGTTTAAATTTAAATTAAGGGTCTTATCTATAGGTTGCGTAAAACGGCGTCACGCCTATTAATTCGTTTCTTATATTCTTTACAGTAAACTTAGCTAACGGTAGCCACTTTTCCCAGTCGTCTTGTAGGTAGGAGCGGTATATTTATAGGTATTATTCTATAATCGCGTTCGCAATTTCAGTTTAACTATTTATCTCCGGATAAAATGTAGTTAAGAGTTATATTTATATACTTAATTGTTTATATAGGGCTTACTAGAAGTCTAAAACAAACTAGCTTCTATAGTTAGATATTATTAAATTAGGAAGTTTATATAGCTTAAAGACGTACTTAATAAAATATTTGGCTACTAATATTATATTAATTAAGTTTATAGGAATTATATGTCGCATTTTTATAAGACGGTTAATAACTATTATAATATTTATAAACCTATTACTATTAGGCAGGTTAACTATAAAGTTAGTTAAGATATCTTGTCATCTTTGCATTAGAATTAGTAATGGTTAAAGTACTCCTTACTTCTTTATATAAGAGGTCTTCTCACGTACGTATATTCTATATACTTAAACGTATTTTTATATATAGTTATATATTATAGGCCAGTAATATACTTATTAAATAATTTTATAGGTCTTTATATAGCTAGGATACCCTACTATAGGGGAATTATATATAAATTTAAGTATCTTAAATTATAAGGGTTCGAAATTTAGGATTACTATTTTTTATTAATAGTATATCCAATTATTACGGATTTCGCATTTAGCGAGTATAATATTCTTATATTGCCTTTTCCCTATTTAAATCGCTTTTATTATATCTACTATTTAGGGGTTATTTTTATATTTGTGCTCTATTAATTTATTAATTTCTATATCCCACTTATTAATTTCTAATTTATTCCTATTAAGCTCTACGTCTAAAAATATAGGGTGTAGTTTCTTAAAGCGTTTAGGGGGCAGTAGAATTCGCAATTAATTTATAATTCGTTTATTAGAGGCATTTATAGGTAAGTCCTATAATTGTTATATTAATAAGTTAGGCTTTTAATTAAGTTTACTAGGTTAGTACGTAATCTTAAAGTTAAATTATAAGAGGTATTCGGCCTAATAAATTTAGCGCTATATTAATTGCTTTATAGTTATAAAGTACTATAGGTTTTTATAGTCTGTTAATACGCGTATTAAAAATAACAATCCTTTAAGTTTTAAACGCTATTATTTAAAGCATCTAATAATTGTAAGTAGTTCCTTATTATATATCTTATAGTTTAATTTAGTAGGGGTAAGTTTCTAGGAGAGAAAGGCTACTAGGCATAACTCGCCGTTCTTATTATATTATAATAACACTCCTCCTAGTACATAATTAGATAAGTTTGTTTTAATAATATATTTAAGGTCTAAATTAAAGTAGGTAAGAATTAGAGCAGTTATAAAATGATATTTTAGGTTATTAAAAGCTTATTCGCATTTAGTAGTCTATTTAAATCTTATATTCTTCCTTATTAAGTTTACTAATAGCTAAATAATTTTTAAGAAGTAATTAATAAATTAATAGTAGAAATTTGCAAATTCTAAAAATCCTTAGATATTTTATATACTACTAGGACTTTCCTAGTTTATAATTATAGCAATTTTCTTAGGGTCCATTTTAATTCCGTTGCGGGATATAATTAGGCCTAAATACGTAACTTTAGATATATAGAACTTGTATTTCTTAATATCGTATTATAAGCCCGCGTCTTATAGGCGTTTAAAGACCATTTAAATATACTTCTAATGCTTAAAAAGCGAAGATAAGTAGATTAAGATATTATTAATATACGCGGTAATAAATATATTAAGGAATTCGCGAAGCGTATTGTTAACGTATTACTAAAATATACTAGAACCGTTTTTTACACTAAACGGCATTACTAGGTATTTAAAAAGTCCCTATTGTGTATAGAAAGCTATATACTTTTTATCTCCTTCACAAATACGGATTTAATTAAAGGCAGCGACTATATTAAGCTTTGTAAAGTATTATACTTTTACTAAGTAGTTAAGCGTTTCTTAAAGTAGAGAAATTAGATATTAGTTTTAAATTATAATTATATTTAGGGCTTAATAATTAATATAGAACCTTAAGCCTCCTTTAGGTTTCTTAATAAATAGTATAAATAAGGCGAATAGTAATTAACTAGGGCAAATAAATCCTTTCTCTAGGTGCTCTTTAAGGTATTATTGCATTATAAGTAGCTCATCTTATAATATACCGTATAATAGGCCGAACTTTAGTATTATACTAGGTTTAAGTTCTATCTTAAAATTGTACTTATCTTAATATAGGGGTAGTTAGTTTATAAATTATTTCTTAAACATATTAATTAGATTGTAATATTCTTTAGGTATAAGGGGTTAGGGGTTAATATATTGCTTTAGTTCTAACGCTTTTTTAATATCTTTTAGTGTTATAGTAAAGATCTTATAGTTTTATTTTCTTACTAATAAGTAAAAAGGTGCGGCTTATATTATACAAAATTTAAAGGGTTTTAATATATTATCTTCGCATTCTTTACCGCAATTAGTAGTTATAACTTTATTATATTAATTTAAGGTTTATAGTAAGGGTAATTTATATTATATTAAATTTAAATAGTTATATACATATTTATAGGGTAAATAGTGTTTTAAGTAATAACTTTAGCAGTAGGTTATATAGAATTTTAGTATTTCTTTAACTTAGCTAATTAAAGGATTATGTTGTTTTAGCTATTTATATCTAAGTATTACCTTATAATGCTTTAAGGGTATTATAAATAGGGAAATATATTTAAGGTATTTGCCTATCTGCATCTTTATAAAAGCGTAGTACGTTAGTTTGCCATATATTAAAGGCTTACTATTAAAGCCTTATAGGCCTTAGGGCTTATTAAGTTTCTTTAAATTTAAGCGTTAAGTTTTTGCGTAGTTTATATTAATAAAGCCTATACTAGTAGCTCCGCTATTTATAAGGATTTATACTTCCTTCTATTTTATAAGTATTTAAATTTCGCTAAGTATATTAAGGGAGTTATATTATATATTAGCGCTAGAAGAGCCTAAATACTTATACTTTTCTACTTCTTATCCTAAGGCGCAACTTAGCCCTAGGATAATTTGTTTTCTAAATTAACTAAAGGTAAAATGCTTTGTAGTAACTAAGTATAATTTATAGAATAAGTGTGACTTAAGGACTAAGAGGAGCTACGGCAGACCTTTTTAAAAGGGTAAGTTTGGCAATCCCTTTAAATATATCCCTTTTTTCTATATCTAAAATATTCTCCATTTACGGCTTATATTCTTTATTTATTAGTTTTTAAGGGTATATAAGATTAAGTAGCGTTAAGGTCTATAGGGTTATATATATAGGGCTTTTAGGTCTTAGAGACGGGTCGCGTTTTAAAGTATATATTAGTTTTATAGAGTTTTAAACGCAAGGTATAGTTAGCTTTAGGGAATAAGTCTATTTATTATATTAAAGGTCCTTATTAATTCGTTAATATATTATAGTAAATTCGGGTAAGTCCTTTAGCAGTTCTCTGCCTACTAATTATGCTCTAATTTTATCTAAAATAGCTTAATAGAGAGTAGTAACTCTAGTAGCTTTATTCTAATCTAGTTTACTAATAAGGCCTAAAAATTCTAAAAAGAAGCTAGTAAAGTCTTGGTTCCGTTATTATAAGTTTTTAAGTTTAGTAATAGCTATATATTCGCGGCTAGCGTTATTATACGTTTATTCTAGTAGAGAGATAAAGATTTTAAAATTAATAAAGGTGCCGTTATAGAAGAATAGGTCTATAGTTTATACAGCGTCTTTACTTAAACGAGATATTCTATAGCTAATCTTGCTAGCTTTAGTAGGGTATTAGTTATAGTTTATTAAAAGTTTAAGATGGAGCTTAGTTATAAAGGGATATAGGTTATTTTTATTTTTATTAAATATTAGAGGGTTAAGGAGCTTTTTAAATTTTGTAGTAAGTACTAGGTTTATTATAGGTATAGGTTAAGCTACTATTACTAGTTTAGGGTTTATATTTAATAGGTCAGGTTTGCATATAGTTATTTTAATTTTATTTATAGGTGTTGATATTAGGGTCTCTAACGCGAGTACTTTAGCGTTATAGAGTTCTTTATATATTACTTTAATTAATTGCTAATACTAAGCTTTCAGTATAGTTTGTTACTGGGCCAAGGCATTTATAAAGGACTATTATATTATAGTTATTTATTCCCTAACTAAGGCTATAATAGTTATTGTAGCGGATTTAAGTTTGTTTGCTATTTTAAGGGTATTAGTATTAATATAATATAATATAAGGGCGCGGAGAGACTTTAGGGAAGATTTAAAGGAATAATATAAATTCTATCTAAATCTAAGGGTATATAGCTCTCGCTAAGAATAAGACGTTATATAAAGAAGAGAAGGGAATAATAAGAGAATTATATAATTAAATAGTTAGGGGCTTGGTGGTTGATGCGTGTATATATACGTACGCGGTCTTTAACAGACTTCGGTAATTTAATTAATTTGGCAGAATTCGGTCAAAGCGTTAGAATTCGTCTGTTAAGTGTTTTACCAAGACATTCCTACTGTAACTGGGCTAGTCCCGTTACAAGGTAAGAAGCCTAAGCCTTTTAGAAAAAGAGTAAGAGTTTAATACTAGATTTATAGTAATTGTTTAAGTCTATAGAGTACCTTCTTTAATTAATAGACTCTTTTTATCCCGTCTTCTAGCCCTATTAATTACTTAATATATATTTCTTTATTAATTACTTTATATAGGAAGGCTGTTTTAATGTCTATTTGTTTAACTACTAATACAAATATCTCATTATAGTCCACGCCTTCTTATTATTTAAATCCGCGTATAACCCAGTGGGCTTTATACTGTAGTATTTTACTATTTAGTCCTCTTTTAAGTTTATAAACCTATTTCCCTTATAAGACGCGTCTATTTAGAGGGGGATCTACTAGGATCTACGTAATATTGTTAAGTAGGGACTTATATTCGTCCTTTATAGCCGTAAGCTATTATTTCTACAAGATATTGGCTCTAGCTTATAGTAGTATTTTTAGTTTAAAAGGTTCTATTATAGTTTTTACCACTTTTAGGAGTGCTATAACAAATATATACCTCCTTATTAAATCTTTAGAGTATTAGCCTTTAGTTACTCTTATTAATATTTATAGCTTAAGGTGGCTTTAAAGTGTCTTACTAGGTACTAAGTATACATTCTCTATTTTAGATAGTGGTTCCCAACTATTATGGTTAGTGTTAGTTTGGTTTAATAATTTACCCATTTATAGGTCTAATTCGTCGTTTCTTTCTGGCGTTCTACTAGTAGTAGTAGTTAAGGGGTTTACGCCGCCCTCCCTTTTAGGTAATGTCTCGCTAGTATTTTCCCCTTTAAAGGTTTTGGAAGATTTAAGGTTCTATAGCTAAGCTAGTAACTTATTATCTACTATATTTCTATCTTCCCCATTAATAGGGTATAAATCTTCTATATAAGGCACTCTTAGTTGTTTAAGAGCCCTGCTAGGACCTATAGGGTCTTTAGCTAGTCGCTTATGTAACTATTTTTATGTCTCCCCTTTAGTACTTAGGGCGCCTAAATAAGGTCTTTTTTCTATAAATATAATATTTGTAGAGCGAGTAATTATACTATTTTCTGTTAGAATATAATAGTTCTAACTTCCTTTAAAGCTAAGGAGTTTGCATAGCATTATTTTTATATTAGTAAATTTTTACTATTTTTTTTTTAAGTTTTAGTACTAGGTAGTTATATCTTAGTACTTAGGTAAAGGATAAGTCTGGCTTCTTACTATACTAGGCTTTATAAGGTATTTCGCCGATATAAGCACTAGGGCTATAGTTATGGATTTTTATAATAGAGATAAGTATCTCTAGCCACCATTTCTTATATAGATTTGCGTTTAGTAGCGTGGGATAAAGCTTGTCCATTAGGATTCTATTTAGGCGTTTAGCGGCTCTATTCTATTAGTACTGTTTTATAGCTGTAACTTTAATATTAATTCCTCTATCTATATAGAAGGTATGGAATTCGTCTAAGTGGTTTTCTCCTCCCTAGTTAAGTCTAACGCGTTAATAACGGCGTTTAGGTTAGGAGTACTTTTCTATAAAATATTAGAAACAATAGAAGAACTTACTTCTCTTAGTAATAGGGTAAGCTTTAGCTATTTACGTATAGTTATTAAGAAACGTAACCTAGTACCGGCTTTAGTTATAGCCTATAATAGGGGAAAGGCTAATAATATTAGTGCAGATAAATTTAAGCGGGTAAGTTTTTAGTTTAAACTTCCTTTTATATAGTTTTTCTTTTATTTATCCTTAGACGTATAGGACGTATATATAGTTATCTAGAGGCGGGTCTATTCTAGTTAACATTATTTTAAGTCTTTATAGATTTTACTTCCCTAGGTAGTGTTACGGGACACCCCCGTAACACCTTGCACACATCCACCTATTTCCACCAACTTAGCAATTAGAGACCAACCGCGAAATAGCAATCTAACGGCAATCTACGGCATTCTGCTATATTCTGCTAAGTTCCACTAAATTCTGCCAAGTTCTGCCAGGACTATAACCTAAACCCTATTCTACCTATATATATATTAACTAAGTAACTAAGTTAACGATATATACCCTCTCTTCCTGTTTTCCTACCTTCTTTCCTTACGCAACGTCTTAACCTCCTTACACAGTTTATATATATAGCTTAATAATATCTACCTTGCTATATATTATCGTCGCTTATACTTACTCTATAACACTACGTTATATTAACCACCTATACTATTATTAACATGCAGAACGAACCTAAAGCCCCTATAATAGCCGCTAGTATTATAACCGCACTCTAAGAATAATTAATAGGGATATAGAAGTTTTTTATAGACGCCCTTAAACAGAACTAAGCTACTTTAAATTAATAATAAGCCGAATAAGAAGTATAATATTAGTAATTAATTAAGGACCTCTAAGAAGAAGTCCGTGCCCTTAAGAGGCCTACGCTAGAACCTTAAGACTAAACGCTATCTTTAGAGATAAATACGCGGAACGCGAGCCCCGAACCTATAGTAACCACTTACCCTAAGCTAACTACTATATTAAAACAATCTAAATAATTACTAGATCCCCTAGTATTTACTAGTAAATAATAAGAGCTCCAATTATTTCTAAGCTAGCTTAAAAATAAGCTAACTAGTAACGCTAACCGTTACCTAACTAAAGCCAACTAACTCTGTTACGCCCTAAATTAACTAGGAGGAGATATAGCTAACTTTATTAAACTGCTTTAGCCAAACTTAGTATAAAGCCTAGTTGTACTTCTTAAAGCTATATATAGTAACCTAAACCGCTAAGCTACTACTTAAAGAAAGATAAACCATATAACTTAAGGAGCAAAAAGTTTCCCAGTATACTTCTCCGAATTTAACTGTTATATAAAGGAAATAGGCTAGAACAACTCCGCACTAATTAACAGCCTTATTAAATCCCTAAGCCCTAAACTAAAAACCTTCCTAATAGGCGTAGACCTACTAGGAGCCCTTAATGCCTACGCAAATGTTATTAATAAATAATATAATAATATACTACGCCTGACACCAAAGCCCACTCTATAATATAATACGGTAACCCTATAAATGTTTACTAAGTTATTATCTTAGCCTAAGCACCCTAACGCTATAGATATTAATACTAGGACCCTAGGGTACGCCTTACTAGGGTCCTTTAAATAAGAACGACGTATTAAGCTAGGCCTCTGCTTTAAATATAAAAGTAGCTCTTACCTCTTTAACTACTACTCCGTCTTTATGCCTAAACATAAATTATAAACAGCTAATACTAGCAGCCGTTTACTATATTAATCTTCCGGCTACTAACCCTAATCTCTACCTAGTTCTAGCTCTATATCTAGTAAGTACTATTTATAAGGACGAAGCTACAGCTAACGTCCTATAAGAACCCTACCCTAATCGCCTCTAAAAGGAAGGTTTTAGAGCTAAGTCGCTCTCCGGGATGGCTCTACTATAGGATTTCATTAAACGCATTTAACGTTATAAACTCCGACTCTTAGGACCATAGCATAACTATTAACTGCCGTCTTTGGCAGAATAGTTAGTAGGCTAATACTTAAATCCTAATTAATACAGGAGCTAGCGGCATAGGATTTATTAACAAGATCTTTATATAAAATAATAGTTTTACCCTAACCCCCCTTAACTAGCATATTAACGTATTTAAATTTAACGGCAAACGCACTATCTTAGGCCGTATTACCCACGTAGTAACCCTAAAACTCTAATACCTAAACCACAAAAAACTAATTAAGCTTTTCGTTACCACCCTAGGTCACTTAGTAATCCTTAAACAACCCTAGATAAAGCTATATAAGGTAACTATTAATTAGGACAACCTTAAGCTTCTATTTACCGCCTCCTGTTATAAGTAGAAGTGCTTTATAACTCGCTGCTTAGATCTAAAACTAAAATCTAAAAAATCCACCAGATTCTACTAACGTAAGATTTCCACTAATGTCCACTCTACGCCTAAGGAATCTACCAGATTCCACCAGTATAAGAATTCCACTAACACCCACTAAGGATCCGAAAATTCCACTAAGCTCTATAAGTTATTACTAAGCACTACACCACCCCAAACTAAGTAGAAACTTAAGCTTAATATACGAAACTACCAGAAGGACTAGTATCCTATAATGAAAAGAATACTTAAAGAACCCGAACCCAAATCTAACATTAACTCCGTACCTAATACTAAACCTAAACCTAAATAAGAAACTATAGACGAGCTAAACAAGCTCGGTACCCTAGATATCCGCATAATTAGAGCTACCTCGTTAGCGCAACTTGCTAAGAAACCTGAATATATAATCTTCGCTGTCACTATAGCTGATATTAAGAAGGCCTTAGCACCGAAGAAGCACACTAACCCTGCTATGAAGGTACTAGTAGAGTACTATAACCGCCTAGAAGCATTTTTATAAAGGGAAGCCGACAAACTACCGGAACACCGATCGTACGACTATAAGATTATACTTAAAGAAGGAAAGTAGCCTAGATTTAGACCCCTATACGGGATGTCCTAAAACAAACTCTAAGTACTACGAAAGTATTTAGATAAGAACCTAAGCAAAGGATTTATTAGAGCAAGCTTATCGCCTATAGCTATACTAGTAATCTTTGTTAAAAAACCTAGCGGCGGTCTACGCTTCTATATAAACTACAGAGCTCTTAATACCGTCACTATTAAGAACTAATATCCGATCCTATTAATATAGGAGATACTAAACCGACTAAGTAAGGCTCGCTACTATACAAAGCTTAATATTATCTCTGCATTTAACCGCCTCCGTATAGCAAAAGGAGATAAATAGCTTACTATATTTCGTACTTATTACGGACTATTTAAATACTTAATAACGCTATTTAGCCTCATAAACGCTCCGAGCTCGTTTTAACACTATATAAACAACACCCTACGCCCCTACCTAGACATCTTCTATACTACTTATATCAACAATATCCTAATATACAGTAATAACCTAACTAAATATTGGAAATATATTAACCTTATTCTATAAGCCCTACATAGAGCTAGTCTACAATTAGATATAAATAAATGCGAGTTCTATAAAACGGAAGTCCTATACCTTAGACTCCTTATTTCTATAAATAGTATATAAATAGACCCAAAGAAAGTTAAAGTAATTATAAACTGGTAAGAACCTAAGAACGTTAAGGACGTAAGAGCCTTTATAGGATTTACTAATTTCTACTAACGGTTTATTAATAACTTCTCCGCCCTAGTTTTACCCCTTATAGCTCTAACCCAAAAGAATAAAGTCTTTATCTTTAATAAGGGATATAAGAAGGCCTTTGCCTACCTAAAGGTTATATTTACTACTACGCCTATACTCTAATACTTTAACCTAAACTAAATAAGTGTTATAGAAGCCAACTTATCTAACT
>Ga0307515_10014799_pt1 | contig 14429 bp, 8 predicted proteins | sample 17_EM_MG_FD_194513 | JGI IMG/M metagenome (GOLD analysis project Ga0307515, IMG submission 194513) | Populus trichocarpa ectomycorrhiza microbial communities from riparian zone in the Pacific Northwest, United States - 17_EM | ecosystem: Host-associated > Plants > Roots > Unclassified | place...
TAAAGCAACATCAACTTCAACTAATCAAGAATAATTAATTAATAATTTTGAAATGTACACATTAATAGTTGAACACATTAAAAATAAAATTTTAAATTCTGATTTTTTTTGAAAAAACACTAAAAACATTGAAAATAATACAAATACGTCAAAAATAATTTATTATTATTTTTTTGTATTTTAAAAATATTTAAATAAACAAAAAATTAAAAATTAAGTTAGGACAGTTTTTACCACAAATAAATAAGGGGACCAAGGGCGCAACACAAAAAACAAACAAAGAAGGATCCTTTCCCTCCATATTGCAGTCCAATACCTCCGCTACGAATACCAACACACCATCATAGCCAAATAAACTGATGATAAAATGCGCGCACAATGTGAACCTGATCATATAAAATGCTCGTAAAGATTTCATTACTCCAATTTCTCCTCATTTTTATCATTCTCTCTCTATATATATAACCACGCATTTTATTATTATGGTGGGAAAAGAGTGTAAAAAAAAAAGAGGAAGAACAAAATTGATTGTCTTTATTAATTACTTGGAGAGCACACTAAAGCTCTAGAGATCTTATCTCCTGGCCAACCCTAGCAAGACATCAAACTCTAACACGTGTCGGACGAGAATGATCACCCGGCAATATGAAGCCAATTGTATCAGAAACACTCTGACTAGCCACCATATGCCATATGGTTCTTCACGTGCCATAAGTATTCAATGGGTGTTAATTATCCATGCATCGGTCCGTGGTTTACATGTTCTTGACAACTTTCTTTATCATTTTTTTTATTTAGCCTTTAAACTCAGGGGTGCAAAGTGCTCTTACATTGTAGAAAAAACTAAAGCCAGCGCTCTCGACCAAGTCATTACTTCTACATCATAAAAAAAACCTATATTTTACTAATTTCACGCCCATATTCACCTCACTTCCTTCATCGAGCTACCAGAAGTTGATTGAAATATATTAAAGCCTACAAGAATATTGACGACATACCTTTAAAGCATGGCCAGTACTGATCTTGCGTGGAATTTATTTACCAACACCAGAGTTCACATCTAACAGTATCTTTTTCCTGTTAGAAATCTTCTTGCAAATGGCACATTGAGACAGAATTGGCCCTCGTGATGTAGTAACTTTTGAGACCAAGTCACTTTGATTGGGAAAGCTGACCCTCCATCAATCCAAATTGAAGAACTCTTGTCTAGCCCAAAAAGAATAAGAGTAAAGCTAATATATATTCCCTGAGAAACTAGAGGAAAAGCGGTAACAACAAGATGCAAATCTTACAATTCTTGCTTCTCCATTAGTAAAAATATTAGCTAACCAGTTTACAACTTCTAGTTCCGGTTTTTAATATCCATTTTAATTTCAATTCTTTGTTTACATAGTAAAGAAAAAAAAAGCATTGAAGTTTAAATAGCGATGCCCTCGATTTCCACTTTCAAAGCTTCAATTTTGACAAAAACTACTACTCTTTTTTTAAAATAAAATCCATTAGTCATAAAAAAATAAAGCAGCAGATATATCACACGCAGAACTTCGAATCACTTCACTTTCCTTTCCCTTCCTCTTATAGTTTCTTGAGAACCAAACAAATTCTTTCAATTTCATGCAAAAAGATTAACAGATTGATAAACCTATAAAGAAATTAAGCCAAGAAAAAAAACAAGAAGAAGACGTGATTAATTACCTCCAACGTCAAGGCCGAACCAAGACCAACATCCAACCACCGCCAAAGCTTTCATAACAAACCCTTTGCCTCTTCATCACTCTTATTGCAGTTGTTATAATACTTCATCTCTTTTTTTCTGTCTGCTTTGATGTTTTCAGTTTTTGCAAGGTTTAAAGCAGCTAGCTGGGGGTTTCTCTTTCCTTCTCTCTGCGAGCAAACCTGTGTCAAGCCTTCTCTCGCGCCACCAATCTGGCAGCTAATTGAGAAATGTTGCAGTACTCGCTATATATATATAGCGAGTACTTTTCATTTTGCTAGAATAGTTAGCTAACTGAAGAACAACAATACTATACTTTTTATTCACTTCCACCAACTATTATAGCTAAGGACTTGGTTTTGCTATTTCATGAGTTAATATGAGGCCATAATTGTCTTTTAGCAAAACTTTAAACCTCCAGCAATACAAATATGACCGTTGCTTGGTGGGCACAAATACGAGGGTTTACTTTACAATTGCACTATTTTTTTTTTAACTCTCGAGCCCTGTTAAAATTTGTTTTTGCATTTTAAAATATTTAAAAAATAAATAAATTTTTTATTTAATTTTTTATTCATATTTATTTTTTATTTTTACATCATTTTAGAGTACTATATCAAAAATAATTTTTTTTAAAATTTTTTTTAAATAAAAAAATAATTAAAAAACAATTACTTTCATAATATTAAACAAACAACTAAAAATTCCTAAAAGTTGAAAATCGGAGAAATTAATCTCACTAAATCATGAATTTACATACGAGGTTGGGGTTCGATCCTCTTCTTCGTCTGCAGCCGGTCTCTTGAGGAGATTTTGCCATCCGGATCGGGAATTAGTCTGGATAAAATTTGGGATACCTGATTAGCATAAAAAAAAAAAAAAAAAAAAAAAAGTGCTACAACCACATAACAAGGTGACTTGCATTTTACTGGCATGGCACGATCATACGTAAAATATACCTCTTTTATATTTCCGAGTAAACAATATCCACGAACACTTTAGGAGCTATACCCTCCAAGTGAATTCAAGTCTCGATTCATTTGCACAATAGATTTTTAAAGCTTCCAAAATTAAAAGATTAAAATATTTATTTATTTTTTATATGAGGATGGCGGGATTATAAAGTCTTTAATAATTGGAGCAGGATTTTAATGCAGTCAAAAAATAATTTACGTACGTCCTCAAAATTCATGACCACGATATTTATTTTTATGAACATACTAGTTTAAATAAATAAAATTTACCTGTTTAAAATTTGAGAGATAAAATTTAATTTTAGTATTTTAAAGCCTGGCCTAAAAATGTCCTGACTATTAATATTAAAAAAAAGACTAAAAAATAAAATTCTCTGGCTAATTATTTTTAAATTGTCTCCTCGCAATTTGCAACTTGCATAAGAAGCAACTATTGACCTTTATTTTTTAATTTTATATGATACATTTCAATTTTATTAAGTATAAAATAGTACAAAATAAATTGCTATTTCCAAAACTAAGTGGTTGTGAAAATTAGATTAAACAACACATGCAATTACTAGCAATAATGGTGAAATAAGGTCTTCTAAGTGACTGTTAGACCACTGGAAAACATTAAATTGGACTTTAAGATCTTTCATGAATAGGGTTATTTTTAAGCCATGTTTAATTATTCATGAAATATTTCATTTCTATATAACCATTAGATAATATAATTAATGTTCAACAAATCACGCAATTATGCATAATTACCAGTCCCTTGTTTAATTAATGAAAGATAAATTAAACAGTAAATTTGATAATAAAATAAATAAAAAGGGTGCTCATCAGATATAATTAAAACCATAAATATTGGATATGATTTTATTAAATGAAAATAAAAAAGGAAGAAAAAGTAAGAAGAGAGATAAATAAGGTTGATCTTCATTGATAACACTGTTAGGATTTTTCTTTTTTAAAAGATAAAATTAAAAAAAATACCACTTAGAAAATCATGGACATGTTTCTTAGAATTTTTCTCTTTAGAGAGACAAAGCTATAGAAAAGAGTTATGTGATATTGTGATATAAAATATTTTTAATTTTAAAATATAATAAAATAATATTTTTTAATTTTTTATATTAGTACATCAAAAACATTATTTTTGATGATTTTTTTAAATGAGACAAGCTTTTGCAGTGTAATCAATAGTAAAAATTACTAAACTCCCATATACTCATTTATGGTTGTTCTATTGAATCCTGAAAACATTATCATTTTTCTAACTCTATTTACTAGAACCATGGGATCTTTTTTCTCTCCTTTGTTTACATGATATTCAACAAAGAGAATCTTCTATTTGATATTTGGGTCTTTATTTAATATACAATGCAAGTTGAAATTGGATTTTACCGGGAGAGATTTTAAAAATAGGATTGTTGAGAATTTTTATATAATTGCATTTTATTCATTTTATTAGTAATTTTTTTTGGAAGAAATAAAATTAAGTAGAAGAGAAAAAATTTAGATTAAGTTATTTTTATTATTTTTTATGAGTGATAGATTTTATTTTTTCTCTACCACTTGTATTTAATTATTTCTTCAAAGTAAATTTAAGACAATAATTAATATAACATCAAAACTTACCCATGTTTACCATAAAGTGTTTGTTTCGTTATGCGGTTCAACCTATTTTTTATAAAAATATGATTTTTTTATTTTAAATTAATTCTTTAGTATTTTTTTGATCATTTTGATGTGTGTTGATATCAAAAATAAATTTTAAAAATAAAAAAAATATTTTGATTCATTTTCAAGTGAAAAATAATTTGAAAAGCAATCACTACTACACTTTCAAACACTCTAAAATTTTATATTTTTCATTCGGAAATGGATTAAAATATTTATTTTTTTTATTTTAAATTATTTTTTAAAATGTTTTATTTTATCATTTTAATATGCCGATATTAAAAATAAATTTAAATATTTTAATTCATTTTCGAACAAAAAACAATTTGAAAAACAACCATTACTACATTCTCAATCACCTAGAATTTTATATTTTTATACATGCAAAATAAAAAAATCTTTGATCATCATAAATTAACAAAGAGATTGATTATCAAACTCTATCGATAAAAGATTTAATATCCTTATTAATGCTAGATAAATCCAGTCTAAATCTTCTAAATCTTAAGATATAATTGCTCGGGTGGATTTTTTTTTTAAAAAAATGCAAAGCAAGAGAGATGTTGAATAGACGAACTAAAGTTAATGTTCTCAAACCATTTATGAATTCGTCACCTTCAAAAATTGGTTGGAATTATTTATTTTCAAGGGCGCATATGTTTGATGGAGGGAAAATGAAAACCATAGTCCATACAAAATGACCATCCTGCACATGCCTTAATGTTTTATGGGACGGCGAAACCATGCTCGATGTTATGTTAATTAACGTAAAACCCCCCAAAACTCAAAAGGACCCGATAATAAAATGGCCGAGTGTCCGATCCTTCTCTCTTAAAACCCCCTGGCTTTCTCTTTTCTCTATCTAAACCCAATCCCGGCACAACAACCTCCGACTCGCCAAGTCCTTGCCTGGTCAGGCCCGTGCTTTCACACGACTCCGTAGCATCCTATAATCCTGTCTCGTTTACTGCATTAGTAAGTTCTTTTTTCCTTCTCTCCCTCACCACTCTCATTTTTTTTTTATTTGGCAGATTATTCGTACATATTTTAATTTATTTTCTTGAATGTCAGGTTTTGATCAAAGGTTTTTTAAAAAATCTTTCGTAGATCCAGCTCGCGGTTCTTTGAGCATCGAATTACTTTAATAGCTGAATAAGATCAATGGAGGTTATTTACTTGTGAGTTTTATTGAGGAAAAAAAGTGAATTTTTTAGGGATCTTTTTTTGATAGAGGATGAGAGAAGGGTTGAGATCTAGTGTCAATTTATTGGCGAAAATGGAGAAAAATGAGGTTTCTCCGAGCAAGGAAATGGTTACTGAGAAAGTTGGTGGTTTGAAACAAGGAGATTGTGTATTCACTGACGAGGAGAACCCGAAATTGAATCAAGAAGAGGCGTTAAAAGAAGAAATGGAAGTGGATCAGAGAGATAGGCTTAAAATCGAAGAATGTGAAGGAGGGAATGATTTGAGGGAGTGTAATGCTGTTGAGGGTAGTACGAATAGAAGGAAAAGAAGTATGGTTGATGGTGAGGGAGAGATTGAGGATGGTGGTGTTGAAAAGAAGAAGCTAAAGGAGGGTGCGGATGGTGAAAATGTGGTTGTCGTCAGGGTTCTGCGGTCAAGGTCTGTGACAAAAACTAAGAGTAGGAAGGAGATTGATAGAGGGCAGCAGACCGGAGGGAGTGATGGCTCTGAGAGGAAAAGGGTTGAGGTAAAAATAGAAGAGAGGGATCATTCTGATGGTGAAGACAGTGGGAAATTAGATAATGAGGCCAGGGATAAATCAAAGCAAAATCATGGTAGCTCACCCAAGGACCAGAAGAGTGACAGGACTGAGAAGAGATTGGCTGAGGTGAAAAAGAAAGATAGTGATCATTCTGATGGTGAAGACCCTGACCAGTCAGATAACGATGCAGGGAGAATGTTAAAGCACAAGCGTGGGAGGCCCTCCAAGGCTCAGAAGAGTGATGGGCCTGAGAAGAAAAGGATTGAGGTGGTAAATGAAGAAAGTCATCAATCTGCTGGTACAGAGATTGAACAGGCAGATAATGAGGCAAGGGAAAAGTTAAAGCCCAAGTGCGGGACACCCCCCAAGGTTCAGAAGAATGATGTGTCTGAGAAGAAAAGGGTTGAGGTGAAAAGGGAAGAGAGTGATCAATCTGCTGGCGAAGAGAGTGATCGAGCACATAGTGGGGCAAGGAAAAGATTAAAGCATAAACATGGAATGTGCCACAAGGGGCAGAAGAGTGATGGATCCGAGAAGAAAAGAGTCAAGGTGGGTAAAGAAGGCAGCCATCAATCTGCTGGTGAAGAGAGTGAACTGTCAGGTAATGAGATGAGTGAAAAATTAAAGCCTAAGCGTGGGAGACCCCCCAAGGCTAAGGAGAGTGATGAGTCTGGGAAGAAAAGTATTGAGGTGGTTGATGGTGACTCTGCAGAATCTTCTGGTCAAGAGAGTGATGAATCTTATGGTAAAGTGGGGAAGAAGCGGAAGCCTAAGCGTGGGAGACCCAGCAAGTTGAACAAGGGTGTAAAGGTGGGTGGGCTGAGGAAAAGACAGTGGGGGGAAATGACAAGACATAATAAGAACCACAATGTGGGAGCTAGAAGTGCAGTATCTGGAAAGAAACTTGGGAAAAAATCTAATGCAACAAAGTTAGCCACAGCTAGGAAGAACAAATGCAGCAATGATGAAAAGGAAGAGGGGAGAAGTATACAGAAGGCAGTAGTGAGAGAAAAAATTATAGAACTTCTTTTGGGTGCAGGCTGGACAATTGAGCGTAGGCCTAGGAATGGTAGAGAGTACTGTGATGCTGTGTATGTTAATCCTGAAGGAAGGACTCATTGGTCTGTTACCTTGGCTTACCGGGTGCTTAAGCAGCATTATGAAGGTGGTGGTGGTGATTCAAATACTTGTAAGACTGGTTTCAAGTTTACTCCTCTACCAGATGAAGAACTCAGCATACTAGCAAAAGTAATAGGCAAGGAAAGGAGTGATAAAAATAAAAAGAAAAAGAAATGGAAGCAAGTGAAGGATGGGAAAACAGGTGAAGGAGTTGCAATAGAGAAAAATAAGAAAGGAAAACTGCACAAGAGAAAACAGGATGCTGTGGCAATTCCCGGACGTAAGAAGTTGAAGGACAGTACAAAACGGAAATCTTCTCTCTGCGAACAGGATGACTGTGCGGGTATGTCAGATGACGGAACAACAGTCAGGGATTTTAAGCAACTCAAAACACATAATAGAAAGCGGTGTGCTCTAATGATTCGCAACTCCAAGGAGGGTGCAGGTTCAGATGGCGGCGGCTATGTGCTTTATAATGGGAAGCGAACTGTACTCGCCTGGATGATTGACATGGGCACTGTTCCAGTGGCTGGAAAGGTGCAGTACTTGAAACGCAGGAAGACACGAACAGTCCTGAAGGGTAAAATCACAACAGATGGCATTCAGTGTGATTGTTGTGGTGAAACTTTTGCAATCTCGGACTTCGAGGCTCATGCAGGCAGCAAATCCTGCCAGCCACTGAAAAACATATTCTTAGAGAATGGACCTTCACTCTTGCACTGCCAGCTAGAGTCATGGCATAGACAAGATGAATCTGATCGTAAAGGGTTCCATTTTGTTGATATTGATGGTCAAGATCCAAATGATGATACATGTGGGATCTGTGGAGATGGTGGAAACCTTATTTGCTGTGATAGTTGCCCATCAACATTTCATCAAAGCTGCCTAGAGATAAAGGTACGCATTTACTTTTGCATTCCTATTATTGTCGCTATATTTAGAAGATCACATTCTGCCCATGCACGTGTCATTATGCTATTCTTGGGTCAGTCCTGAAATCTTGTCTTCAAGGTTCTCCAGATTACTTGTAGTAAAACATTTTCTCCGGGTTATGGAATACCTTAAGGAAATAAAATCTCAAAATAGAGTTTTGTTATTAGATATTAAGAAATGAATGGTGGAAAAATTTCTGGTGAAGCTGCCTTTCCATAGTAACTTATTTGTGTAAAGCTTAAGATCATCCTTTCTGCTGCTGCTTGTGGAATTGAGCTTCATTCACTGTAAATGCTATCATATTATAGATTGTTTTCTTGCAGCAGAATTTCCCTCTGGAATCTAGTATTGCACATATTGCCCATAGCATTTTTTTTTATGAAATAAGATCAGCTTTTTTGCTGTTACTCATAGAATTGAGTTTGGTTTTCTTTAAATGCCATCATGTCATTAATATATTGTTGTTGTTTTTTCTTGTGGCAGAAGCTCCCTTCAGGGGTCTGGAATTGCACATATTGTTCATGCAAATTTTGTGGGATGGCTGGTGGGGATGCATGTCAGATGGATGAGAATGATGCTGCTGCCCGACCTGCATTACTGACATGTTGTTTGTGTGAGGAGAAATGTATTGACTCAATCTTCTCAGTGGTTTAATGTATTTTTGTTCTTTCCTTTTCCACCATGCTAAATTGTCTACTATTTATTGTTATTTAATTGATGTACATTTAATAGATCTTCTGCTGCAGATCACCACTCTTGTATTCCTGCTGAGGACACTATAAATGATTATCACAGCAGTCTATCCTTCTGCGGGAAGAAATGCCAAGAGGTATTATTTTAGTTACCATTGTATTGTTATAAACTATAATCTTGGATGTTCTGTTGGACTTGCAAATCAAAATTTTGTCGTTATTGGCATTTCTTTGCTTTATATCTTACTCCATATTTTCAAGTGACAAGAAACCTTGGCAGCTTGTAGCGTATTGCTTGATTTTATAAAACACATTCACTGATACTCAAAAACCTTTTGTGTGAACTTCATGGAAACTTGATTGCCAATGTGTGTTCTATGTCACAACTGAGTTTGAAGTTGAAGAGTTGCCTACTTTTGGAAGTTATTAAGCTATTCTACAATCTCATCTCAGTTAGATCTGAACGTGGTTGTAATTTGGTCCTAATAAGACATGAAACCATTTTTGTTTTTGCCGCAAATTTTCAGGTGTTCTGTTGGCTTGTAAACCCTGGGTTTTATAAACCCACTTTTGATTGACGATGCAAAACTAATCGCTACCTGCAAATTCAATGTCTGCAAATTCAATGTGTGAGTGGTTAGACTTTAGAGAAACACGGACATCACTCTGGGGTAATGTCAAGACCTTGATTCATGGATCACTGCTATTTTGTGTCATCCATTCTACACAATTCTATCAGTCCCTAAAATCTGCTATGGGCCACGTCATATGTGAAGTGGGATTTGGCAACAGGAGTCTGGAATATAAATAATTGATTTTTTGACTTCGTTGTGACCCTTAATATTTCTATACTTGGAGATTATTCATGTACTTGATAAATACTCTGATATCAGTAGCAGTGGTTTGTTTCTCCTGAGTCCTCAATAAAGTGGAGTGCTTCTATTTAATTGGTTTAATTTAAACAGGTTCTAAGACAACTTGAAAATGAACTCTATTATGTGCATCAGAATTCACTTAAATGGTTTTGTTTCTGTCAGTTACATGATAAACTACAGGCGCTTCTTGGGGTTAAACATGAAATGGAAGAGGGCTTTGCATGGACTGTTGTTCGCCGATTTGATGTTGGCTCTGATATTACTCTCAGTGGAATGCATCGGAAAGTTGAATGCAATTCCAAGGTAGCTGTTGCGTTGCACATAATGGATGAGTGCTTTTTGCCCATGCCTGACCATAGAAGTGGGGTTAACCTGATTCGTAATATTGTATATAATTTTGGGTAAGCACAAGTATATTCACAAGTTTGAAATTGTCATCATTAAGCTGAAAAAACCAACATTGCTGATCTTTCTTTTATTTTTCAATATCTTTTTGGTGTGTGCGCGTGCTTGGGGGGGGGGGGGGGTTGTTAGTTCTTTGTGGATACATCACATTTGTTGGTGTGTTCCAACTTTGGGAGAAGCGTTTCATTTTGATGTTGATATTTTTAGTGGTGGAATCACAACTCACAAGCCTAGGCAAGAGGTGCCCTTTCTGTTTTTCCCGATTGATTACCACCTTTAAAGTATATTATGGAACTGGTTGAGGAAGAACAGATCATAAAATGATGGGAATTGTCGCCGCATACAACTTTCTTTAATTTCCCTACCATTCTACCATGTAGTATGCAATTATTCTAATGGTGGAGAGCCCAAAAAGTAGTATCCTGTTGTGTTGTACTATGCTATTGTGGATGTATGTGGTATTTTCTTTCATATCTTTGGCCTGTCAATACTTAGTTTACAGTTTAACTTGATAGTATTTTATTTGAAAGTGTGCTTTTGAATATGAAAAGGCTGTGTTACTCTCTTTTACTTATTGTCCTCACCTTTCCTGTTAAATGCTGATAAGGATTATCTACTTCACTGTGATTGCTTTTATGTCGTTGTCAAAAAATTGTAAGCAATTTGTTTTCTTAACGAGTTGCAATATTCCTTTTCAGGTCAAACTTCAATCGACTGAACTACTGTGGTTTTCTGACTGCAATTCTAGAGCGAGGGGATGAAGTAATCTCTGCTGCATCCATTAGGTATATCTCAGCCCAAATTTGCCCAGTGATTGCACTGCTTTGTGATTTTTTTATCAATGGTTAGTTCTGCCAGTATGTATAACAAAATTATTGGAAATTATAATTGGAAAAGAATGGATATGGACACAGAATCATTTCTGTTATGAATGTTTTCTGGGATTATGTACTGACAGTTTTCTACCTGACTATTCCTTTTTCTAAGCACTGCCTATACACATGATTGGATGTGTTGTAATTTAAGACATTAGTAACCATCTGCATGAATCATTTTTTACCTTTTCCTATCATTTTGTGATTGATCAACATCTTTGTTTTGCCAGTAACATCCACTTTGGAGTCTTTTATATTGTTTCTGAGAACAGAAAAATAAAATAAAATTGGATACTATAGAAAACACAGCAAAACTAAATACATGTGAACTTGCCTCTTTTCTTATTTTCTACTTCTGAAGTTCCACCAGCTGCAACCATTTTTTTTTGTCACCTCAATACTTACCACCATATAGCAAGTGGATCTGGTGCCAATACAGCGGAAAAGAGTTTGCGACTCATTTTTGAACTATTGGAGTACAAATGTAGTCAGATTGTTGCTCTTAATGACTTCAGCACTTGTGCTCGTGTTCCTTTTTTGCATTTTCCAGAGTACTTGCATTAGTATCTTTCTTGAAATGTATGTATTCCTGTTGCATCTACTTTCCCATTTGTTCTCTTCCTCTTTAAATTGGAATAATGCCAGTTGTGCTGAATGTTGATGCTAAATTTCTGTCTTCCTTCTACTTTCTTCTAATCAACATGTCCATGCATGTGCAAGTAGCAGTTTATGACAATGTAAAAAGTCACAATCACATTAATCAATACTTGGTGAAATAGGATCCATGGGAACCAGTTAGCAGAGATGCCATTCATTGGGACCCGCCACATGTACAGGCGGCAAGGAATGTGCCGCCGGCTTCTAGGTGCAATTGAAACTGTATGTTTGGTATCAGTTACCTTTCCTACTTTTCTGAATTCATGCCTTAATGTCTGACATTTATTGTCACTAGCTTTTTGGAATTTCATTTATATAACACAATCTGTAGTCTCCCTTTTTACTGATTTTACTTTCTGTTTATTTTTGTTTGTCTTTTCTGAAACTGTCATTAGGCTCTCTGCTCTCTAAATGTCGAGAAATTGGTCATACCTGCAATCTCTGAGCTAAGGGAAACCTGGACTTCTGTTTTTGGTTTTAAACAACTTGAAGGATTGAGCAAGCAAAAAATGAGGTACATGAAAATGGTGGCATTCCCTGGCGTTGATATGTTACAAAAACCTTTGTTGAAGGATCATCAGTTTGCTGAAGCAAATACGGTTCCCACTGAAGGTATCTGCCATTTTAAATCTTTAATTGATATTAACATATGCAACTTTTTGGGTTTCTCATCTCGCTGATAATTTTTTTTAAACCACATATACATGCAGGTTTGACATCCTTGGAACTCAAGGAACAATATACCATAGATGAGATATCATGTAATTCTGATGAGAAATGTTCGTCAGTGAGATTTGATTTAAAAGGTTCTAGTGAAATTAGTATACCTCATACTGGCAACATAAATGATCAAGCTGCTGCAGTTGAATCTGGTTCCCTTCCTGATTGCCTGAATGATATTTCCGATGTTACAAGTGAAAATACTAATCTACCTGCTTGTCCCAAGGACAAAGCTGTTGATCAATTGAGTGCGGTTTCTATTTCTTTGTGCGATGCCAATGAACAAACTAGAGAGGTGGCTGAACATCAGAGTGCTGTTTCTGGTTCCATTGCTACCTCTGATTGTGAGAGGAAGCTGAAAGGGGATACACATAAGGACCAGAATGATGTTTCCAAGATCAAAAGCAAGCTGTTTGACGTACCTTTTATTGGGTCTGAAGCGGCTGACTCTCAAGGGAAGTGTCAGTGTGCTTCCAGGGAGGTTACTGAGACTGTTCCTTGTGAAGTGAAAGGTGAAGATAGCAGCAATAGACAGAACCTCGATTCGCTTGATGATGATTCTATGCCCACTTCAAAAATCATAGCAAGTCAACTCCAGTACTTTGCTTTTGGGCACGAACTTAAAGTTTCAGATATCAATGCTGCTCACTACGAGTCCACTACCTGCAATATTTCCAGTGATATAGTTCAATCAACAACCACAACAGTTCCCCAGAAAGTGCAAGATGCTGTTTATGGTCATTGTGGGGCATTGCCTGTCGACCAAAATATTAGCACTTCTTGTCAGGGCAAGGGGCCTAATGCGAAGGAAATGGTTGTCCTGGCTACTGCTGATTCCAATTCTGTAGATTCTGATGTCACTGCAAAAGCAGATCTGCAATCTTGCAGAAGTAATGGATCTTGTATTGCCACAGAGCTCATAGTGAGCCCTTGTGGAGTTGATGCGGATGGCGTCCATGACATTGAAGAAGTGTCTGACACAGTTCAAAGTGATGCGCTTTCTCCTGATGGAGGTTTAATTTCTGATGGGCCTCGGATTAATACCAAATCTTCAGAGCACCCCAATTCTGTTTCTGAGGTCGAGCCTGCTAATTTGACACAGTGCGCCTCTGAACCTTTACGCAATTCAAGCTCTGCTCCTGGTGTTGGCCTGCACTGTGCCTCTGGTGATGGTAATTCATGCGGTGCACCTGAGGTGATAATTTTGTCAAATCAGGCTAGTTGATTCCGATTGGCATACTCTTTTTGGCGATAGAAAGATGGCATTTTGTGGATGGCGGCCATGGATAAATGTGATGGAGTTTTCTTGCAGAACTTGGATGTTCTCTTCACAGACCGTGTTATGCGATTTTGTCATTGATTAGGATGCCGATATAGCATTCGGATGCCTCATTTGATGGTGATGATTGATGACAGCTTTGGCAGGTGTTCACAGACAGAGGTTGTCGTCTTAATCATATGCCCATCTAACATTATAGAGGACATCTTTTTGTACAGTTAGAGCAGTCCAAGTCTTCAGCACTTTCCAAGTCACATGTTAGATTTTAGATGCATTTGAGGGTTGTGCATCTTGACCTCTCCTATGCCTAACGTAAATGAAAAAAAAATCCATTGCTGAAGTTTATGAAAGAGCCTTGCTTGCTGTGATTCATGCTTAACATCCCCCCCCTTTGCGCTCTGTTGTTTTCAGGTGTTGATAAAATGGCCATGCTTAATACGCAGTCACCTGCTTGTCCTTTTCCCTGTCGAGAATGGAATTGGTTATTCGTGGTTAAAAATAAGAGAGAAAAGAAAAGAAAATCCCCCTGATATGTAAAATTATTGAATTCTATGATACTATGTGAAAAATGTCTTCAGAGAAGGCATTTTTCTTCTTTAACCAAGGCAAGTTGCATCTACACGTTAATTTTATAAATTTATTTTTATTCCCAATGTATTTTTCTTAGAAAAACCACAGCTAACTTTTGAGAAATTTGATTAGTAAGTTATTATTCTCGTCAAACTTTTGAAATAATATATATAAACTAAATATGTTTTTATTATTTCAAAGATTGACTTGTTATTATGAAAA
>Ga0307515_10014800_pt1 | contig 14429 bp, 13 predicted proteins | sample 17_EM_MG_FD_194513 | JGI IMG/M metagenome (GOLD analysis project Ga0307515, IMG submission 194513) | Populus trichocarpa ectomycorrhiza microbial communities from riparian zone in the Pacific Northwest, United States - 17_EM | ecosystem: Host-associated > Plants > Roots > Unclassified | place...
TGGATTTCACCGCGGTTCTGGGTGATCTCAGCCTCAGGTCCGGCATGCTCTCGGCTATTACTGCAAGCGAAACGTGACTCATTAACGACGCGACCTCATTCGGGCGCGTCGCGCCACGTCTCGGCGATTCCTTGGGCACACGGTCTCTGCTACCGCGGAGGGTTTTTCGGTAACAATTTGTCACGGATTTTGGTTCCAGAAGCCAAAACGTATACGTAGCCCGGACGAGCGAGTGTCTTGTCACACGCTGCCCGTTCTGCCCAGATGAGTCGAGCATCCCATCCAGTATAAAAGGATTGCTCTGATTCAGCCTCGCTCCATCAGTCGCTCTCGCTTCTCTCTCTCTCTCTTTTTTCTCCCCTGCCTGCAATCCGCCGCAATCCCCCTTTCCCTCTAGTTTGAATATAATCAGTCGATGTCTTCCGCATCTTCGCACTCTGAAGTCATCTCAAGAAAGCCAAGCGGCTCATGTCTGATTCACCCAAGCATCAGCTCCTCCTCAAGCGACTACGATGAAGGAGAAGAATTCGATCTACTCAGCGAGAGCCTCAAAGAACCGAACCCTGAAGACCTTCTGGTACGACCGACAAGGCCGCAGTGCCCACTGGGCATCTTAAGTTCTAACCTTTTTCCATCAAAGCGAAAGGTATACTACACCTTCGAAGACGGGCCAATCTACCTTGTATATCCTGTACATCTCTTTCTCTTAAATTTCGCGTCTCGTTCCCTGACACCCAGCTCAGTTCGATATTGTTGCCCACAAGCCGTCTCGGGACATTGAGTCTTTTCAAGTCCAAGAGCAAATCCAATCGCCGTCTCTCTTCAAACGCGTTCTCGCATTCTTTTCTACCAAACCAAACCCAAAATCATGAGTGTCTGCCTCAAGACCGTGAGTCTTTGTGTGTGCATCCGCATCAACATATCGCAAGTCTCGAGTAGTCCCCGTCGCATTTGAAGATCGCCAACAACCTCAAACTCAGATATTTAGAGTCAACATACACGCTCCCTCAAAGCCTCAACATTGCAACCCCAAGCTTCGACAACCTCAACCGCCAATACCTTATCCAAGTATTTTGCCGTATATCCGCCTTTCTTATTGATGTGGGTGAACGATGTTATCCCCACACTGTACATTACTCGCCATCTCGCACTTCGTCTTCTTGCGCCAACCCCTCTTGCCACTTCTGAGCTGCTCTCCCCCTCATTTTGTACTCTTAGCCAAGCTCCCGCTCATCGCTCATAAAACAAAGCCTACATGTATTCATATGTCCAATCGTACAATGCACCGCTATTTGGATACGCTTATGGAAACTTTACGCTGTTGATTACTTCTATATGCAATGGTATTCCACTTCACCGTTATGAAATACATGGGAATCAATCGGGTTGATCACCCGCACCAACCGGATGACCACGAAGGAATTCGTTGACCCGCGCAGCAAAGTGCTCATGCATACGGCTGGTTGGGTGGATGTGATCAGCCCACACGGGTCCGTACCGCTTGCGGAGGTCCGCTTCTTCAAAACCGTACTCGGAAGGCGTTTTGAAGACGAGCTTGAAAAAGTCCCATGAAGACAGGACCAACGTCGTGACGTCTTCGTTTTCTGATAAAAAAGCTTTGACATTCCCCCGAAGTATTTCATTCCATCTTTCGTAAGTTTGGCCAGCCGATGGCCCAGCGTCCCTCGGAACTGAGGGATACAGTACGTGCTTAGCGTTCGTTACGTGGACAAAGATGGAATGGGCTCACATGCGGGAGATTCTTCCATCGGTGGGACATCGATGAACAAGAAATTCCGAGCGCCTTCATCATAAAGCTCTTGTTGAAGGTCGAAAAGCTTCTTTTGCATTTCTTCAATCTCGTGATCCGAGTTCAAACGTCTGGAAATTGAATTAGAACAACCAGAAACAGGGTTTTTTGGGGTCTGGGATCCTCACGCGCAGTCGTTGATCCCAATCCAGGTCACTGGTAGCTCATTAGGATTCAAGTTGGCAATATGGCAAGGACCTTGTGCGTACCAAACAATGTATTGTCACTCTTCCACGGTGCCCAATCTGGCTGCTTTCCCGCATGGAGGAGAAACCGTTTCTTTACCTGGCTCTCAATAGCAAGCACATCATCACCACCAATGGCATAATCGTACACCAAGAGGTCGGGGTTCGCTTTGTGCTTTGCCACCAAATGGCCAACCCAATTTGGTCTATCATTGGACTCTGTAAAAACGTAGGCAGGCGAAGGAGACCCGAGGGGATGCTCCTTATTTGGTCTAGGGTAAAAGTTGGGATAGCCTTGGGAACAAGTCAACGACGTCGCAGGCGGGCGCAGATCACGTCCAACTTGCCGATTGAAGAGTAGGAATCGCCGCTGTATGTGCGATATGATATGTGATCAACGTTCAACTCCCAGCCAGAATAAACCAGAGAGTTTCCCTACAATATGATCAAGTTTGCGATCCCAGGGTATCCAGGCCAGTAGGGGCCAATGTGGTCCTTGTAGTCGGCCATCGTGCCCGCAGTACACTCCGTTACCAGGGCCTAGCTGGGCCTGATTGTGGCAAACGACAAGACGCGCCCTCACGTGGTCACCTCCCCTGTTCTGCTCCCGTTCAGCCACCGGAGGCAGATGTTCTCTAGTCCCCGCTGATCATACCAGACCCATCGAAGACCCCAGAATCGCTTGTAGAAACCCCGCAAGCTGTTCTTCAAGACGCCGTTTATCATCTTGGATAGATGTCGTGGTGGTCGCCGTCTTGGCTCCCCAACCTCCCATCGTTTGACCTCTCCCTCCCAGCTGGATTGCAGCGTCATTTCCTCTCATACGTTCTCAACAAGTTTCTCGGTCATTTCGTGAAGAATGGCCAGCTCGACGCACGGAGTATTGATTCTCAGATTGGGTCGGGATATCTGCAAGTGAATGACATCGAACTCGATCCTACGGTACATACTTGTCATTTTCAGCCTCACGGTTTTCCTTTCATTCATTTCAGGTCAGGCAATCAACGCGTTACTCGTCGGTCTTCCGCTCGAGCTGCATAACAGTCACGTTGGACACATCACCGTACGGATCCCTTGGCCCAACCCACTAACGTCTACCCTCGGTCTATCGTTACAATCTCTACACCTAACGTTGGATCTGTTGGACAACCCACCTAACAGTAAACCGAGTCAGACGTCAAACCTCGCCGATTCTGTTGCTTCTGTTGCTGCGGAATTTCTCCATGACGAACTCAGCTCGGGAGAGGGAGCCGCGCTACGCGAATCTTTTCACCCTGACCGGGGTTCACCTTCTGGCCCTGCTGATTACGTCCCTGGAGGGATTGACCCCTTCCTCAATGCAGAAGAATCCACTCCCAGCGATACCGACCCTGATGGGGTAGGAATATTCGCCTCTCTGATCGAACGCCTCTTGGCTCGGTTCGCGTTCGATGCAGCCGACACTCAGATCACCATCCGACACCCGGGGCGTTCAAGTTTCACCCTTGTCATTCCAAACATACGATACGAGACGGAGTCGGAGATATCTTCTGCCAACGAGGCGACTCTCCGGAATGATGCTACGGGGGAAACAAGGACAATGACCATCTCCGGAGTCGAGATAACAACGTCCAGTTTGCGACTCGAGGACATGACGAAGTCGGCTTTCCCTTCGATCATCTCCTCCGTCACTTCCCTACCTCCTCATCCACCATATGGTCAACTGCCGCGGGGGCCGCATTCACGTTCTCCATCACCAGACTCTGACATCGACGATGAAACCCAAATGATGATGTCTCAATCGATTGCCTCCCTCCCTCCACGACCCCTTTTATCCTCGTCCATGAACGCATCGGTTGCGAGCAGCATGTACCATAGCGCTGTTTCGGATGCCCCGTTCAGGTCAACCGCCATTCACGAGCCAATACCAGAAGTACAAGAACAGCCTTCGATTGGCCCTACCGTCAAACCCGAAGAGCAACCTCCGCCGACCCCTCAAGATAAACAACCCCCATTACGTGACAATTCTCCCCCTCACGGTGCTGGTGTACCGGAAGAAACCATCGTTTCGTTTGGTTCAGACCCAATTTCCATCCGGCTGACTACACCACCTCCCTCAGAGAGCAGACCTGGACAACAGAGGGTGGAAAAGCGCGACGACTCTCTTCACCTCTCTGTTACAATGGGGGTTCTTAGCTTTTCCCTCGGCGCGCGGCACATCCAGAGCCTGACAGAACTTGTGGCTACCCTCGGCAGTATTAGCCCGACATCTCCACCGCCTCCTCCGAAATCTCGAGGAACTACCCTAGCTCCCTCCCTTCTACCTAGACTCAATATGTCGGTGCACATTCGTGGGGTGGTTAGTTTGTTGCTTCTGTCGAAGGAGCCCTCTTACGAACTCACCCGGGTCGGCTTCTTCCACCATCCGCTGATCCCGCCAAAGTTGCCTCACGGGTACTTACGCATCTACGCCGACGGTATCTCGGCCTCGTTCTCCCAGCCATCAGGTGTCGGTAGAGGTGGTCGCAGTACGTCCGGAATGACGAAGGTGGACGCTTCGTTGAAAACAACGGATCTGACCGTTTTCCTCTTTGAACCCAGTGGTCCTTCTCCGGGCTCCGACCACACCGCATCTCCAATCTTGATCACTGACCCCAATATACTTTCTCAGTACACCTCATCACACGCTCACCCAGCAAACCAACACAACCCCTACCCAAATTCTCCGTCATTCGATGTTTTGGATTGGACGAGTGTAGCCAACAAGAGTACGGCTCCTAAGCCTTCTCATTGGAGGGCCCGTATTCCACAGAATCACTCTCAACAACGAACTTCAACACACGGACGGGTCGGTTCTGTCGGGGTCCTGGGACCATCACCTTCTCCAGGGAAATCGAATCCAGATTTCCTCCAGAAGCCTCCAGTACACTCTCCTCCTGTGGTCTCAGTTACAGCGACGATCACCTCCGGCGGCCACAAATCTCACAAAGGAGAGAAGGTCCCAGAGTCGCGGACGCACGTGGAAGTGAGAATCGCGCCACTTCACGTCTTCGCCGATCTTGGAGCACTCCTCTCTAGCCAAGGTTACGGAGTGTTGGAGTTCTTTCAGGATTCTACCCCTACAGCTCTCTCTCCGGCAAAGGGAAGCGTTAGTGAAGGCTCCTACGGGGAGGTATCAGATGAGGATGAGAAAGATACACCGCCTGCCACCCCTCGACGCTTCACAGGCTTTTCACGGATGGATAGCGACAGGCAGCGTGAGAGGCAAAGGTTGGAACAAATGGTCTTGGATGATTTAGATTTGAAGTTCGACTACCGGTCGTCGACACCCAAACAATCTCCTCAATCCTTGCCTTCGGAGAAGGTCAAGGCCTGGCGCGAGGTAATTAGCGTATCTCATTTTTCGTGATTCAAAGCTGAAATTCGACAGCGTAACCGTTCCGTTGAAAAGGAGGAAACCTTCCAATTGTCAATCAAGATACCTGTGATTCGCACAGAAGTTCGTTGTCCGCAGCCACCACGCTTCCCCGACAGTCGATCAGGGGCGTTGGTTCTCGATTTGCATAATATCCATCTATTCCCAGGTGGCTCGTCTGGGGATGGATCCGCTCTGAAGGCTCGGTTTTCTGATCTTGACGCACCTGGAGACGTATCGCATTTCTCGTCACGGCGTGCCCCCCACAACTTATTCCTCCTTGACGTAGGAAGGATCGTGGTGGCCCATTCCCTGGCCGGCGAGGGAAAGGCATGCTTGCTCGTTTCTTTGGGTCCTCTGTCACCCGTTCCAACAGGCGTTACAATCCCTCGTCCTGGCGGCGTGAGTCCCACGCCGGGGGATCAAGGCTTCTCTTCGCCCGCTGTCAGTATTTCCGCCAACAGGACGACATCGAAACCTCGGCAACAGAGACCAGGCACTCTCGTCGTCACAACAGATATACCATCAGTATATGCAAATCTGAACAAACCCCTTCTGGACGGACTCCAGTACTGGGCGGACGACATTAGTCAGTTGGCGGAACGAGCTTTTGGAGACAAGTCGAAAGATTCTGGTTCAGAACGTGGCATCAGTAGGAACTCTAGTTTTCTCGGTAGCCACTACTTCGCCCAGTCAAGCGAGGGGAGCGAGGCGGGGTTTTCTCCCAAACCGCTGGGTGAAGGCACAAGCGAAACCGTTGTGAAACTATCGGTTTCAGAAGGTCCGTGAACTCGCCCGCAGCTTTAGTCGTGACACTGATCCGTCAGCAGGTCTAGTGGTGTTCAATGTTCCGAGAGCGGCAGAGAAACCAGGCACCGTCAAGCCGTTTGACATATCGGTCTCGTCCTTGGATTGTCTGGTCGAACTGTGTCCGGATGGAAAGGTGAGATGACCAGCGTAAGGTATTGGATCTACGACTTACTCTACTAGGAGGAAACCGTTATCACATTGGCCGTCAAGGATATCACTGTCCAGGATACGAATAAGGCTGGTCGCGCCACGTCGTTGCTATCACCGGCCAAATACAAGGACTTGGTTAGTGCTTTGGGATATCAGGGCCAACCCTGGGGAACTCACTTTATTACAGAAATCTAGCCCGCGGTCGTCGCTCGAACTCCATCTCACATCAAAGGCCGTTAGAGGGACCAATGCGAAGGAGTCGAGGGTGAAGGTGTCCTTACACTCCTTCGCGTACAACCTGTTCGCCGACTTCGATTTTGCTGCCGACTTGGGGGCTTTCTTCAAAGCGCCACCGGGTGTGAGTTCGCGCCGCGTATTCACCGGTATCTTGGCTCACTGCAGCTTCGTCATGCAGACCTTCGAAACCGTGGTTCCTGCTGAGAGGACGAAATTATCTGTTCATATTAGTGATGGCTCAGTGGAAGCTCGCGCACCGACCCATCCCGGGGTTCTTGTCTTTTACGTTGGTGACCTCACCCTGAACACAGACATTGTGGGAGTCGCAACATCTTCCCATTTTCATGTCTCAGTACCGGACCTCTCGTTACTCCTGCTCGACGATTTGGAATCTAGGGCAGACGGACCTGTGATGGATAGGATACCCACTTCGGTGAATCAGGGAGTTGCATACTGGAAGGTTCGCCCGTGCGCCCCACATTGACTTGGATAATTCTGAAAACAGTCCCAGTCCAGTGGATTTGCATTGCTCGCGGAGCTGCAGAACCTGGACCTGCGCCACGATTCCAGCAACGCCGAACCAGACGTCAAGGTCAGCTCAGCGGTGTGCTCTGCAGTTGCCAGAAGCTGACCTTCGCTGTATAGGTGGTCGTTAATGGGGCTGTTCTCCGGTTACATCTCTGTGCAGATACAATAGCGACGCTCTCCGCTTTTATCGGCCACCTGTCTGCTCCATTCAAGAAGCAACCGGATCCTTCGTACGTAGGGTTCACCCAGTCAATTGGCCCTCTCTAATACATGTTCCAGGGTCGTTCAAACTCCGGTCCCAAAACGCGCTCCGACTAGAATCACAGGAGACGAGCAAACGCAAAAAGGACTCCTGGGTTCACTTGACGAAGAGGCATTCAAGACGCTTCCTGAGGTAGGAGCCGCTCCGGATATGATCATCGACGATCTTCCAAGCAATCTGGATTATCTGGACGAGTCGTTTGGCGCCGCCGCCGGTTTTCGAGAAATCGAGGACGACGAGTTTGGTGAAGAGGATATCCCTGTATCTGATCCCAACGCTGAGGGGTTTGTTTCGAGTGTTGGCGGTGAGACGATCCGAATGTTATCCGACTCGGGTATTAGGATCGTTGAGCATTACTTTGATAACCTCCCTCCTGATGCTTTGGACGATAACTCACAGTGAGTACACTGCAATTTGCGGATGGTCTCAGTTCTTAATGTTTGTAGCTATGGCGAGACATCGTTGCGTGTGCGATTACACCAGGTCGACGTTCAAGCTTTTTTGTATGATGGCTACGACTGGGCAAGGACTCGCAAGACTATCGAGGACCAAGTCAAGCTTATGCGTCGCAAGCTCGCGAAAATACGTCAGCTTCTGGCAAGCGGGGAGACACAAACACCGGAAATGGATCAGACAAGCGCACTGTTGTTCAACTCGGTATACATTGGGTTGGACGAGAATGCCGAAGATATGGAACGAGAAGAACTCATGGCAGCCATTGATGGAAAGCTCGCTGAGGATTTCGAGACGGCCAGCCAGAGCTCTTGGCAATCACTGCCTGTCGTCCCTTCCCAGCCGGCCGCTCCGAAACTCACTCGTATTCAAAGCGCCAGTCGCAGCAAACGCCTGACGAGGTCCAGAGGCCCTTCAATCGAGTTCAAATTGTCGGGTGTAGACGCAGAGATCGATCAGTATCTGCCGAAGGAATCCATAGCGTCGAGAACCCTGGTGACGGTCCGGGACTTCGAAATCCTGGACCATATAAAGACGTCGACCTGGCGAGCATTTCTCACTGAGATGCGTTCGGATTCTCGGGGTAACGTGAGAGAGAGTGGGTCAAACATGGTTCGAGTTGAGTTGCGCGACGTCAAGCCAATACCTGGGAACCCTTCTGTGGAATCAAGATTGAGGGTTTGTGTCCATTCAACCAGAGCACATTTACCGTTGTTCTAACCGCCGGACATAGGCCAAGCTGTTACCACTTCGGTTGAACGTTGATCAAGACGCACTGGATTTCCTCAAGCGGTTCTTTAACTTCAAGGATCCAGCCGTGATACCCCCACCAACCACTGGGCCTCCAGAACCGGAACCATACTTCCGTAAGTCATCCGCATACCCCGTTTATCGGCCCTCTTCGCTCACGTTTATTAGAATGTGCTGAGGTTTTCCCCGTTGACATCTCGTTGGACTACAAGCCGAGAAGGGTCGATTACCGCGCTCTGAAGGAAGGGAGAACTATTGAACTGATGAACTTCTTCCACTTTGACAACGCTGAGATGACCTTACGGCACATCACCCTTTACGGAGTACGTTGGTCCTTAATCTTGCTGGTCTCAGCCCTAACCTTTCATAGGTCACCGGATGGCCGCGTCTGTTCGACCTTCTGAATGACATCTGGACACCCGACGTAAAAGCAACACAGCTGGTGGATGTTATCTCTGGTGTCGCACCAATACGTACGGTCGTGAACGTTGGGTCGGGTGTCGCGGATCTTGTCTTGCTTCCAATTGCGCAGTACAAGAAGGATGGGCGAGTGCTCAGGGGGGTTCAGAGAGGCGCCAAGTCCTTCCTCAAGTCGACAGCGATGGAGGCCATCAAACTCGGCGCGAGGTTGGCGACTGGAACGCAGGTTATTCTGGAGCAAGCGGAGAACGTGCTTGGGACCAAAGAACCTGTCACCGCGGAGGCTCTACAATTTTCCCCTGGGTTAAATTTCAGAGAGCTTGGCGTGGACGACGAGGATACGAGGGAATTGATCAGCAAATACGCGGAGCAGCCCCAGAACGTGCGGGAGGGTTTGCACTCCGGATACAAGAGCCTCAAGAGGAACGTCAATTCGGCAGCTCAGACCATCCTGGCTGTTCCCATGGAGGTGTATGAATCAAGTAATGAGGTAGGGCCTTGTCCCTGTTATGATCACTACCAATAAGGGATTGACAATCTTTCTCAGGGCCCAGTGCGCGCCGTCGTTCGTGCAGTACCTATTGCAGTGCTGAGGCCTATGATCGGCGCGAGCGAAGCCGTCAGCAAGACGCTTCTTGGGCTGCACAACACATTGGATCCAAATTCTAGGCAAGAAACAGAAACCAAATACAAGCAACGGTGATCTTTTCCTGTTGCCATATCTCCATGCAATGCCTTCCACCCCCCGTATTCCAATACTTTCTGATGTACAGGTCAATGTGTATGTATTAACCCGCTAGGATGAGCTACAGCAATGTACAGTATGCAGACGAAATATAGCAAATGGTTAGTCGATTTCCATACCCATGGATTGGCCTTCTCCGGGGATAAGTGCACTGCGAGCCGAGGACTTGACTCTGATTTTCTCCCGTATTGGCGAGGTAGAAGCGACGACTGGATCCACCAGTTTTGTCGAGACGGACTCTTTGTTTGCGAGGACTTTTCGTCGATGGGCCCTGACCTTCTCCTTGGCCGCGGCCATCCTTTTGAAGAGCAGTCCGATCAGGGTCAAAACAAACGCCGGGAACTAATGGGCGTAAACGCACCTGTTCTTCCAGAATACGCGCTCTCTCCTCTTCTTGATCTCTGCTATGCGTTTCATAGCCTTGATTGTGGTCTGGACCAAGTCGCGGTTGTAGCGTACTGGGACGTTTCTTCGTTTCTCGAAATCGATGGTCGAGTCCTACCGAGACGAGAAGAGGGGGGAGGGGTTCTTAACAAAACGGAAATTCTGGAGCGACCTGTTGGGCGTACGATGATCATTTCCTTTCCGGCTGCCTTGCGGAAGGCTTTGGTCCATCGGACCTTTCGCGGGTTGCGCTTCATCCTGTTAATCACAGAGCAAGCGTCAGGCATAGCAACAGGACCCCGGAGAGAAGAATTTACTTGAAGTTCTTATGGCATCTGAAAGCTGAAATGAGTGAAACTGAACAACAGCGTGTCCCTTGTGGGCGTACTTTGAGGTGCAGAACCGGAACACTTTTGCGTCGTTCCTTACGAAAGCCGAACCTGTGTTTCGTACGGGAATTGTAATTCTGTCCTAGGTGAGCTGACATTGGAGACACGTACCATGACCAGGGTATACGCTCTTCGAGCAAAAGTAACATTTCTCGACCCTCATGATCGATCGTCTGGAAAAAGTGTCGGTAGCCGAGTTTGGCCTTGCTCCTGCCAAACTTTACTTTTTCTCACGGGTTCTCGAAACTGAAAAACACGCCAAGTCTGTGATCATGACTATGGCTATGATTGACCCTCGCTTCTACATTGGATCCATGAGAACGCTACACTAGTAGCTACGTGAAATCGTGAAGGTTAGACTTTCGTCCCTTGGCATGCGTCCCTGCGGCTGAAACAAACACCAGCCCAGCACCCAAACGGCTGATCCTCGAATCATACGGAAATGAAGGTGTGCGTGGATGACACAAACGCGGAGAATGAGCGGGACGCGGAACCCACACAGGACCCTTGATCCATCGTCGGAGGCAGCAAGGAAAGCAAGGAACCTCCCGGCATGCTCGCGGGGGCCTACGCCAGCCCCTCAGATACTTCCGAACCCCACGAACTCAATCACAAAGGCCCAATCACATCAACTTGGCCGTTTTAAAGGCACGCAGTGAAATATCCGAAGTATTGACGGATCAAACGTTTCGACAAAGGGTGACCTTCTCAATAAGAGGCCATAAATACCGCTATTACTTCGGAAAATCCCAGGGAGTTCCGGGTTCCCGGTGATTACTCGTACAGATCCGGATTCTTCGAAAGGTGATTTCGGGTCCGACACACACGGAAACCCAAGCCTCTGTTGCGCGTCCAGGTGGAACGCCCTGTTGCGACGACCTCCGTTTGACATGCACCGACCGGTCCAGCGGCCGCTGCACCATAGATAATGAATAGATAGCAGTTGGGATGAACTCTGGTGGGGTGGCATAGTCATTTCGCTCGCACATGCCATCGGAGGCGATGTTGGTGAAGCACCAGGGACCAACTACAGATGTAATTGAGTATTCTCGAAACCGCGGAATTGATGAATCAGAACGGCACATACCTATATAGTTTCAGAATAGAGGACGAAGGCCACGGATTCCGTTGTGATCCTATCTTCGTAGTCTGGCGGTGACTGCGAGGCAGGTAACAAGAGAACCGGCAAGGAAGCCCGCCACGACCGGGAGGGTGTGTTCCGGTAGTTTGAAACGGTGATAAGGGGCTGATATCCCGGCCTCGGAAGTAGATATGACCGTGCCGTTGTCCCATCCCAAGTCCAACATCCTTTCGATCCCCTGGTCGTCCAGCAGCGCCAGGTCGTCTAAACTCCACTTGTTACACACATCAATCATCCACCTCATCCGCTTCTTTCCCACATCGCCTCCTGTTCCCGGGGCCCTTTCCCTTAGCTTGGCTCTCAATATCCCGACATTCTCGATCGCTTTGGCCACACACTCTGGCAAGTTGGACTCGATCTGCTTCTTGATTATGTTGGCGAGCTTTGGACTCTGGCCGTTGGTGGAGATGAGGATCTGAAGGTTACCGCGCTGGATTTGCGAGCCGAAATAAAAGTCGCATAAAGGCGGGATGTCGGCGACGTTAACAGGGATGCGTTTTTCCCGGGCGAGATTAGAGATGTAACGCGAAACGTTTGGGTCATCGATGGCTGTGAGAACCATCTCAACGCCCTCGAGGTCTTGTATGGCAGAAAAATCGCGATCGTGATAGATAATGCGATCAGGGTTTTGTTGTAATAGATCGAGGGTCTTGGAATGCAAACCGTGTCGAGGACTGATCAGAGTGACCATAGCCTCGGCCGACAGAACAGATTCGAGTCTGCCAGAGGCGACGTCGCCGCCGCCAACAATGAGGACGCGTTTGCCTTTGAGCTGCCAGGCGAGGAGGAGAGATGTGGTTGGCATTGTGAGTAGAGCCTCAACGAAGCCTTGTGGTGGACGGGTGTGGAGGATGTGCTCACGTGGGATCAAAGTGATCGCCTGAATTTGTTACCGCGCCGGTATCTTCCTTTGTCTCTACCAAGTTCCTATCCACTCCTTCGTCCTGTACCGGTCGGTTTCGTTATAAGCGCAGCTTGTGTAGGTGAGTATCGAGTACCGCTTTTCCTTGGTGTAGAGAGTTACAGGCTTTTTTTAACCGTTACGACCCGCTAAATTACTCTTCTCTTCTTCGCAGCTCGCAAGACGTTGACCGTCTCTGGTTCCCTTTCTTTCATTCTTTCAATACATATTCAATTCGTTCTTCCTCTCCTCCTCCTTGGTGCTCAAGTCACCTTTCTCCAGCGGAGACCACCCCTCATTCACAAGCATTTTCAACACCACCATCTCCCAGTCTCTAACCCCCCACATAAGCTCCAACCTGTACAAGTGCGTCGCCACCCTCTCTCTTGGTACGCTTGGCGCTGACAACCACCCTGGTCCACAGTCCCTCACTCCCACAACAATATGCCGTCCAAGAATCTAATGCTCAGTTGGTGGTTATTCAATGTCACCCTTCTGGCTGCAGGCACTGTCACTCTCGCCCTGTCAATCGTGTGGAGACAGACCGATGTCCTCATGAACATGATATTGCCTGACATGGACCTCGCCGGTGCATTCATCCGTTGCGATTGACAATGGAATTCCCACGCTTACTATTGTTGTCATGGTCCAGTCGGACTTGTTCTAGGTGTCTTCTTCCTAGTTACCTGGGCGTTCTCGGTCGGGGCCGTGATCCAGAAGAACCACATCACCGGAGGTCTCGTCCTCCTGAATTGGTTGCTTATCGTCGACATGGTTTACTTGACCGTTGCCGGCACCGTCATCTGGTTCTTTACCCTTTGCATGCGAGACAACTTCCGCACGGTTTGGTCTGAGCAGACTCCCAGCACCAGGGTTGCAATCCAAGATATGGTCGGTTGATAACCTTTCAAGATTTCCATCTTTTGATTTTATTTTATTTTTCAGTTCAAGTGTTGTGGTTACTACAACGGAACGGATCTTGTAGAGATGGGCGGAACATTCTGTGCCAATTCAAGTATTGTCGCACAGACGGAATCTTTCTGTGTGACCCCCATAACGCTCAAGGCCGACAACACTTTGAATCCCATCTTCTCGTGAGCCTCTGTCCCGAGATTCTCATTGCAGTGATTAACACCTTGCCATAGCACTGTTTACGGATTCATGGCCGTTCTTTTGTGTTTCTTCATGGCCACTCTCTGCGTTATCAACGAGGTGCGTGCCTGCATCTGCAATGGCAAAGATATGGGCTAATGGCCGGCTGCAGCGAAAGAAGGAAGAGCGATTCAAGAAGATCGACGCGAAGCGCGGTGGACGAGGGTTCGTGTAAATCCTCGCCCCTCTTCCCCTAGGTTTCTTTCGTTCCGACTCGGTTGTTCACATTGACACCTTAACTTCCGCTCATTCTCGTGATTGTCCTCGCTTTTCCTGTCGGCAGGGACCTATTTTTTTCCCTTTCTTTCCCTTTCATCCTGGCTGTGGTTCAGCGATGACCTTGTCTCTCCTTCTGCCTCCCTGTGGGGTTGTGCCGTGCGTACCGAGTGTACATTGATCTCCGAGTGCTTGTCGTTCTGGAGACTGGGTCCAATGTTCTTGGGTTTTCCGTGTTTTCTGCTTGTGACTAGTTCGCACAAGGTGTATTTTCTTCCCTTTCTTCAAGTAGGAGGTAGCTAGGGTCTACTTAGCGAGAACGAGAATCGAAGAGGATAACTTGCTAGACATTTTGCAATCGGCCTTCATTGCCCGGCCGTTCGTCAGACGCGCCACCGCTGCCGTGTCATCCGCGTTGTTCGGCTGATCTCTCTCTCACCGTCTTTCCGACTGGGGGGGGGCCGGCCGGCGCGGGGCCGGGCGGAGCGGGCGGCGGCGCCGC
>Ga0307515_10014801_pt1 | contig 14428 bp, 2 predicted proteins | sample 17_EM_MG_FD_194513 | JGI IMG/M metagenome (GOLD analysis project Ga0307515, IMG submission 194513) | Populus trichocarpa ectomycorrhiza microbial communities from riparian zone in the Pacific Northwest, United States - 17_EM | ecosystem: Host-associated > Plants > Roots > Unclassified | place...
TGTTTTTACCCACCGAACATCACTCTCCAAAAGAATAAAGATTCTCGCGTTCTCGTGGTTAATCGAGCGATCTGTTCGATTCTTCGGAGCACTCGACCGATGTGTGGACGAGCTCGAAATCATTTCTCGGAAAAAAGAAGAAAGAAAGTGATTTTAAAATGATCTCGCTCGACAGCGCCAGCGGTCTGATTTCTGTTCCAACGAGTAGTTGGAACAATTGAAAATGCTCGACGACCGCTACATCGAATACATCGACAAATTGTCCCGAGTGAAGTGAACCGGCAATTACGTTGAGTTGTCCGAGTCTTCTTGGCTGTTGAGATAATTCTATCACGACGAAGAAAATTAGTGCATTGGAAGTCAAGGAACGATAGATTCGAGATTTTTGTCATCGGTTTTCATTTAATTGGTGATCCAATGGCGTGGCGTATATGGTTGTTCTTTTTTCTCCCTTTCATAATTCTTTCACGGTAATTTCTCCGTCGTTTGATACAGATATCATTAGACTTTTCCCATTAAATTAATTGTTAACAAAAGCAGACGCAGTCGTCGGATTAATTTATGCTTAACGATGTGGTCTCTTTTCAAAAATAGTATTATGTTTTAATCAAGAGCTACTACAGAAATAAATAAATAGATTTCACATCTCACAATATATAAAAATACTTCTAGATTACGTTTAATTAGTATTTTATAATACAAAAGAGATATAAATATTTTTGGTTCGAGAAACAAAAATATAGACATGAAATAAATATATTTTTAAAATAATTTTAGAGTGAATTTATATTATTTTAAAACAAAAAAAGGCATGAAAATAAATTCTATCTTTCTAAATTATCCCTTTGTTTTTTGTCTCAAGATAATAACTAAATATTTAATATAAATAATTATTTCAATAAAAAAATTACAAAGTAATAAATAATATAAGGAAAAGTTTTGAAATTGAATTACAATAGAACACTAACATCTTTAGTATGTATGTAATTTCTTGAAATGATTAATAGAGAGATTTATCATTTTAAATGAAAAAAGGTTTCCCTAGCAAGTAGCTGTATTTTTTTTAATAAAAATAAAGGTTATCGCACTTTGTTTTAAAATAAAATAGTTTTCTTTTTAAAGTGGCAACTTTTTTTTGCATCTTAATCAAATATTATTTTTGGGCCACAATAGTTAAAAGCAATAGTGTTTTAAAAACACAACGATAGCAAACATACATTAAGGCTTAAAAAACACGATTTTGGATGTTAATTATCGAATTGATGATACTCTAGAATCAATTTAAATGACAATTAAGGTTGTTAAAAATATTTTTTTGATACAACATAAAAAATAAAATATAAATTCAAATTGTAAAATCATAAAATTGTAAGTAATTTTTTTAACTAATTATATATTGACAATTCCAATTAAGAAATTAAATTACATTAAAATCTAATAAAGTAAGTCAACAATATTATAATCAATGAGTGATCTAAATAAAATAAGAGAGATAAATAGTATGAATCAATAAATTAATAACATAGAGAAATAAAAAGTCTCATAACAAAACTTCTCAACACAAGAAAATTGCTGAATGGTAGGAAATATACATGAACCTGGTGACAACTTGGTTCCCATCACAATAAATCCTAATGGACCCCTTTTGGGTTGAAAGCTAATGAGCTTAAACTAGTAATTAATTAACATAAATTTAATAATAAAATAAACCCCTAAATAATGTCTAACGTGCTAGAAAAATTCAAATTAAAAATAATTATTAAAAAAAATAGAATAGAATAATAATAAAAAAAATTTCATGTTAAAATTCCTCCATGTAGCCCGAATCTTTAATTTTCGCATATTCTTGGCAGATTTAAGTCTTGATTTTAAACATGTCATTTTCTCTCATTTGGATGAATTATTGAGCCTGCGATATATGGTTGGAAAGCTTCCGATGTCTAGTTTCTAGCCCAACTTTAATCGCAGTAAAATTCCACCGATAGCTCCAAATATGTCCCAAATATGTCCCAAATAATACACGAAGGTCTAGTTTGACATATTTGACAAGATTTGTCTATTAACTTTGACCCTATGAAATATTATGTTCCCAAACTTCATTTGATCTAAAAATTTACCACAATATATTTTCATGTGTCTAATATATCCTTTCAAAATTCCAGCTTTATCCAATGTACGGTTTGAAAGATATGTGTCCAATATCGCAAAACTAGCCAGTAGATATTTTAAAGTCAAATTTGAACCTAACTTGGTTCATATCACAAATTTAGTAAACTCATAAAATCGGACCAAGTTTACTGATGTTACCAATTTTATCGATTTTGCATGAGTTAAGTTTGATTTTACTGGTTTTCAAGTTTTTAGTCCGATTTTGCACTTTAGATACATGTTGACTCATAAAATCGTATGATTTTACAAGTTAACTCGTAATTTTAACAACAATGATGACAATAGTATACTTCTATATCTCCTTGAGGTATAATTACAGTCTTAGTCCTGAGAGGAGAGATAATAGAGTTTTTTCGGTAATTGTCTCTTGGGTAGTCGTTGAATAGACTTCTCAAATTGTATGGTGTGAACCAACACTCCATTTTTTTTTTTTTATTAAAAGCTTTCTAAAATCTTGAGGCTCCAATCGTATTTGTGGAGTTAACATATGCATAGCCCGAGTTTTTTTGCCTTACTAAGCCCACAGACAAGTAAAAGAAAATCCTTCTCTGACTTAGAGCGATCAAATTACTGCATAAACTTTCTTATATAAAGAAGGATTGTTGACGCACTGATAAAGCAAGTGTGCCAACAACCATAAGAAAGTCTACAATACATCTTGTTCTAATAGTGCATTGATTATCTACCTTTGATGGTGATTATGGATGTCAATAATCCAACTCTTGAAAGAATAAATAATGGTTTTTTTATTAGTTTCCCACAGACGACGCCACTGTTGAGATTCATATGAATCCAATGGGCTTGAGGGCCAAGCTGATATCTTGGATAATAGGTTGATCTTTTGGTTTTGATGATTTGAATCGTTCTTCCTAGCCAAATTGGCTGATGGATAATACTTGATACCTATAAAAGGTCCCTTCTTGTGAATTTAGAAACTCTCCGATGCTTAAATGAGTATCATTTAAGAGAAAATACAATCATCTTTTAGAGAAGAATTCTAAGAATTGATATGCAATTAGGAGTGGAGAAAAAAAAAGAACCTCCCTTTAAGAGATATCATTGTCCCTTTTATAGCCCAAAAGGCTTATCTCTTTTCCAAGAGAAAGGATTGAAGTGTAAGTAAGATATACCTGGCTTATCAAGATAAAATATTTTTGACTCGTCAGGAAGTAAAATATCTTTGATTTATCATGGTGAAATATCTCTGACTCATCAAAGTAAAAAAGAGCATGAGCAACCATCTAGGTGGTGGCCCAGTGGTAAGAGCTTGGGACCAAGAGATTTGCTCCCTCTGTGGTCTCAGGTTCGAGCCTTGTGGTTGCTCATATGATGACAACTGGAGGCTTACATGGTCGTTAACTTCAGGGCCCGTGAGATTAGTCGAGGTACGCGTAAGCTGGCCCGGACACCCACGTTAAACTAAAAAAGAAGAAGAAAAGAGCATGAGCCTATAGATGGTGGGTTCGAGCTCAGTGCTAGTAGCTCGCCAAATCCATATATATATCTAGGCTCATGGCTTAATTGGAACATGAGGTTGTTGGGTTATTACCTAACATTTGGTTACTTTTTTAGAAGAGATAATATTGGTTAATGCATCCTAGCATCCAACATATTTTTTTAAGTCAATGCAAGTCAATTTCGGGGGTCTTTCAATTGTGTATAAATGGGTGCTAGTGCTTCAAATATAGGAGGCCAGGAGGTGGATGTTTTTGAAACATGTAAACTGGAAACCTCAGCCAACTCAAAGAAACAGTCTGGTACATATCTTAGACTTGCTGTTCTTGATTAATTGGCTTATGTATTATTGGTTTTTTCTTTTCTTTTTATGTTAAACGTTAAAAGATATATATTTAGCTGTGGTTGTTATTTGAATTAACTGCCAATCAACGTACATCATCTCTCAGCTTTGCAAACAGAGAGTAAAAGTGACGATGAAAAGGAGACGGAGGATTAATAGCATGAGAAGGATTTCAGCTGAAATGGTTGAGATCAGCAAAGGACAGAACCAGATAAGGGAGAGACAGAAAGAAGTAGGAAAAAAATTTAAAGAAATAAGAAAGGAGACAGAGAAACTAAAAAGGGAAACTGATCTAATCTCCAAGCAGAGTGCTGCAAATCAACTCAGGCTTGATCTCATGTTTCAAATCGTGAAAGCAAGAGCGGACAATGACTCTGCAAAAGATGCTCTACTTACCGAAACCTTGCGGTTTGTTGCTCCAAACTCTTGACTTCTGTTTTTCCAGTTTATGTAATCATAAGACATTATGGCTTCAGCACGCTAAAGCCAGAGCGCCAGTTACTTGCTATTGTTGTTCACAACTTATTATTAGACTTGTGCGCGCGCGCTCGCGCTTAGTTAATTAGCATGCAATTTTTTTATGAGTTGGATATGCATAAATGAGTTTTTAAAAAATAATTATTTATATGCTAGAGAATTATTTTATAATAAATTTAAGTTTAAGTTTAAAATAGATTAACGAAAAAACAACTCAAACCCAAGACTCAGGCATCAAACCGAACCTAGTTGAGCTGATAATATTTTGCTAAAACTCATTTATGTCTCTTCTACCTCTGGTAATCTTATTTATTTTCTATGTATTGTGTGATTACTAACTACATTTTCTATGTCTTTAATCTCTTACATTTGCAGTGAACTGATGGCCAAAACGAGAATTGGAGAGAAAGCAAGCTTTTGATCTATGGGAAGGGATCAAGCACGAACAAAGTATAATTAAAGTCTTTGTTGTGGAGTTAGAAAGTAAATAATATTTGTTCTGCAACTTGGAATCGCAATATTGCTTTCGGAAAAATTCGAAGGAATCGTCTTTTGCACTAGATATCTCATCAAAAGCATCGAGCGTCTTGTTTGTTAACTTTTTTTTTTTTTAATGAAGTATCTCGATTCCTAATTATTTGCGATTAATCATTCAAGTCTTAATTGATGTTTGTTAAAGATAACATGGCACGAACTTTAACATGAAACTTCCAAAATCACGGCTAATGTAAGCAGTGATGAACTTATTAGAGTTGTATATTAAAAATTAAGAAAAATAAAACCTAAAAGACGTCTTTACTATGTCGTAAGACACAGATTCAAATTGCTATAATATCATCCCGTCATCAAACATCATTTTTCACGATAGAATTTGAAAGGTTTTGGTGTCCACTTCATAATAAGGCAGTGCAAGCACCAAACTTATCTCTAATTTGATATTGATAACTTTTTTTTTTCTTGAATTACATGCTAGATCCTTCATAATTTCAGACCAACTTCTTCAATTTATTTATTTTTATATTTGTTCTCTGTTTTTTAAATACTATTTTTTTTATTTTGGATAATATATAAAATTACAAAAACAAATTTCAATTTCAACCCCTTCTATTTTTTTTTATTCTTTCAGATTTGATCCTCATACTTTTGATTACTATTTGTTTTGTTTGGGATTTTTTTTGAGATTTTTTTTTACAATTTCATCCTCCTTGATTTTGTTTTCTTCCATCAAATTTGATTCTCAGTTTTTTTATTGATACCTTTCTTACTTTGACATATTTTTAAAATTGATGTTTTTTTCATGATTTCATGCTTCAAAATTAAATTGATTGAGAATTAAGTTTCTTAATTGAATTTAGATCAAAGATTTTACAGTTTGCAACTTTTAGAGATTAGACTAAGTTTAGAATGTTCGCTCATGCTTGCTTGTTTTTTTTAAATTGATGTTTTTTATCCTTTTTTTAGAGTTTTGTTTTGTTATTTTTTTTACGGTTTTCCTTCAATGGGGTTAATCTTGGATTCATGACTAGAGTCATCAATTTCAAAGGTTAACAGGGTTGACTTTTTGTTTTTCAAATTGATTTATTTTAATTTTATCATTTAACATTTGATATATTAGAAATTGCTCTTCGTTCTTTTTTTTTCCCCCTTTCCTTTTCTTTTTATTGGGCTATCTCAATCATGTGCTCGTGATTATGGGGTTAACCTGATTTGACTCAGATTTTTTTTCGTTGCTTTTTTTAATTAAATTTCTTTTTTTTTTTGTTTCTTTCCTTCAACAATGAGTTTTTCAATAATTGAATTTCATGATTTTGTTTAGTTTACTTTCAATTATAACTACCATAGTGTAACAACTAGGTTTGAGATTTTGCATCTTGGACTCGGATCGAGTTCTTTCGACTATTTTTAATTATATTTTTTTTCTTAATTTTCATCATTTAACATTTTATTTTATATAAATTGAGCTTCAACTTTTATCGAGTTCTTTCGACTTTTTTTTTAATTATATATTTTTTTTTAATTTTCATTCTTCAACATTTTATTTGATATAAATTGAGCTTCAACTTTTTTTTTTTTCTTTCAATGGAGTTATTACGTTTTCATTTGATTTATCTGGAATTGGTCTTCAGATTTTTTTTTCTTGTTATTTTTTCTATGAGATTATCTCAATCTTATATCTATGGTCGTAAATTTTGCGAGTTAAACTGGTTTAACTCAGTTTTTTTTTGTTTTTTTTTTAATTTTTTTTTTAGTTTTGCCTTTCAATATTAGGTTATTTAATAATCCGAAAGGGCTTAAGTCAGGTTCTTGTTACCTTTTTTCTCATTAATTTTTTTTGTCAATGTATTTATTGTCGTTACTTTTTTTTTCATATTATTTAAATTACTTTTTTAACCAATTATAACTCAAGTCTTAATTATTTTTTTCTTAGTATTATTTTTTTACATAAGAAAAAAACTTATACACACTGAATCATAGGAGAAATTGAATTCTCCTTAGTTAAATTTTATTGAATGCAAACATGTACAGAGACTAGTTTTATACTTTATAGAGAAAATTACTAAAAACATCTTGTAGTTTGAGCTTGAGCGGGCGAACGCTTTGCATATCAACTTTTTTAAAATTACACTTGGTATCTTTACTCAACACTGCCTTATCAAAAAGTTAAAAACAACCTTATATATTAATAAAGAAAATTACTAAAAACATTATGCAGTTTAAGCACATGAACACTTTACATACAAATTAACTTTCAAAAATATCATTGTATATTAATAATTAATCCACCATTATGCCATTGTAATTGCACATCTCTCTCTGCCCCTCTCCTGATCGCCATTTACCCTTGAACCCTAGCCACCATTGTTCTCCTTCAACTCCGAGCCACCAACATTCACGCTTAACCCACACCCACCACTGTTTTCTCTCAATCTTAAGCCACCATTTTTTTTCCTTCACAACATGTTGCTCATCGAAATTATTTCTAATTTGATAGATGAATTAAAATGTAATTTATATATATATATATATATAAAAGAAGTTGATATTCAAAGTGTTTGCATGCTCAAACTATATATGGGATGTTTTTAATAACCCTCCCTTTCATTTATAAGGACAAATTAAGCACAAAAAGTCATAACATGTACTAAATAGCAAACATATAATATTTTTAACGTATTTGGACAATCACTAATGATCATAAATTGAAATTAAATTAATTAATCATACAAGCAATATGATGTAAAGTTAGTATGCAAAGTATTTACATGTTCAAACTACAAAATGTTTCTACTTGTTATTGTCACATCAGGTATGGATAAACTAGATTAATTTTTTTACATATAAATGTTTATGATATCAAATGTAGTAAAACTGCACAACAAAAAACTCATTTACCATAAATAACTTCTATCGAAAAGAAAAATTACGATAAATAAAAAACTTAATTTATAATCTAAAAACTTTAAATGAAATTTGATATTATAAACTATTCTAAAACTTTTTTGATTTTTTTCAAAATTAACCACTTGTTTTATTATCATTGTTAGAATTGTAAAACAATATTATATATTTGCAATGCATATGGTAAAAAAAAAAAAAACTATTGCTGTAAAAGATTTGCGTTAAACAATTTGTATGATTATATCTAAACAAATTCTAGATGTATAAATTATAAAAATGATGGATTTGTTTTTCCAAAAATAGCGGGCCATGGAATATTGTGGTTAAAAAATAAGTACGTTAATTTGGAAGTCAGTAGATCAAATATTATGAAGATTAATTATACACATTATTAGCATTTTTATTTCAAATTTTATTACTACGAGGACACGTGCACGAAATTTTTTTATTTATCTCCCGCGCGCGTTGACTATTTCTCTCCCACCTCTGCCGTCTCTTGTTTCGCCTCCTTCCATTGATCTCCCTCTAGAAGCTCAATTATTGGAGTGAGAAGGGACATCGCCAGTTATCGAGGGATCGGATCAGATTAGGTTAAAATAGTCGTGCGGCACGGTGAGGTTTTCGCGTGATCACTCCTCGTGTCATCCTCTTTATAAATCAAACCTTGTTTAATTTGATCTGCAGATAGCATAACACTCAATGGATCCTCGTGGTATGGCACCATACTCCTGCCCTGAGGCCAGTACTGTAAATAGTAAGTATACATCATCGCTTATTGCTTATCCTCTAGTGTAAATTTTAACATTGGTGTATGCGCATGTTCTTCCTTTCTTTTCTTTTGTGTTTTGGTATGTGTGTTTTGTTTTTCCTAGATCGATGTAATAAGCTAGGTTCCTCTAATTGCAACATCCATGTGAGGAAATCATCTCAAATTTTGACGGTTGGTTCTCGAAAATGTGGCCGGTTTTCTGTCGGTACTGATGAATTTTGATAAAAGAGGTTCGGGACATATCCATGAGTAATGAATCTATTAACTCATGAATTGTCCACCTCTCTTTAAGCCCATGTTATTTCAATCTCTCTTTGATTATACTTGTTAGCACAAGGTGAAAGTCATATTCCTGGAAGATCACAAGAACAGAAAGGAAAGAAGAGAAAAAAAGATTTTGGGAAGCATGGCAAGGGTTTCAAGGTAAAGAACACACTACTCTTTCTCTCTTACCTGAAGCTGAAATAAAACCCCGGAGAAAATTAAAAAGCAACTGTGGTTTTTTTTTGTTCTTGTTCTTGTCTTGCAGAAAAGGAAAGAAGGGGTGAAGCAAGTCTTGAACAGTCTTGCTAAACAACTTCCACAGTTGAGCAACAAAATAGAAAACCAAGAAAAACTCGTGGATAAAATATTATTGCATCAAATGACGGTGCATCTCTTTCTCCTAGTTAGATTGTTAACATATTTTTTATCTACTGATGATTTTAAAATAAGAATTTATCATTTACGCGTCTAAAACCTAATAATCAATGACTAATTGGCGTTTGGTTTTCTGTGTGATATTCTATATTATTTATGATCTTGCAGCTTGGATCTGAAGCATTTGAGCTGCTTAAGGAGGAATCTGCAATCTTATGTCCAGATTCCAATAATTGGGAAACTAAAAAACTTTCTGACATCATCTTGCCATTGAAACATCGCAGCAAGATGCTTGACAAACGAATTCAACTTTTGTGTGAGATGATGGTGCTGAAATGATAATCTTCATGTTATCTTTGGACATTTATATATGCTTCTATAGACATTTGTGCAGTTCGATTCTAAAACTGCAGAGCTTATGTACTTCATATTTACGGTTTAATGAAGAGATGTTCTGTGAGTTTCACTGTGCTCTATATATTTATCCATCTCCCAACAAGTCAGGAATTATGTATGTATATTTTTTCATGCTTCATGAAGAGTTTGATAAAGGTGGAATCTTGTGGCAGGTTCTCTGAGGGTTATCTTGTAATCGTATTTGGATTCTGGTTTTTATAGTAAGGTAAGCTCCTTCTTGTATATAGAAACTAAAAAACAGAAAGAAAGACAAAAACAATAGGTTAGGGTAATTAAGAGTGATGGACGCACTGTTAATCTCAATAGTAAGATTTTTGAAGAAGACAAGTAATGTCTTTGGTTTGTAGTTGGTGGCATGTGACAACCAGGCGTCTGGGATAATGGCGGTGATTTGGGATCTATTAAAAAGGATCTACAGTGGCTATTTTTAGAGATAAAGCTTTAGGTTAATATATTTTTTTGGAGTTTTCTTTTTAGAAATGTTGGAACACAAACCCTAGAATGCCTGTGCAAGTAAACATTGAAAAAATTAAAATAAAAAAGAAGTATGCATGATTCTTTTTAAAAGAGTAAGTTTATTTTTTTATAGCATGAACATGAAGACAAGAATAATTACAACGAATCTAAGAATAAAAAACCAAGGTTGCTATGTTTACGGTGTGCCTTACAAATAAAAAAAACAAACAAGCTTTTCTACCTAATTCATGGACAACATAAAAGTTCCGAATTTTTTGGTGTTAAATAATTAATACCCAATGAAATTTAAAGGTTTCTTTCACGCACCATCATCTCAAAAGACAAAACACATTTCTAAATCTTCATTAATTCTTCATTTATATATATTTTTTCATCAAAGAAATATATCAAGTCTAGATCACAACTAAATCATAAAAAAAAACAAGTTTTAGTTTTTTTTCATTAATTATTTTCTAATAAAAAAACCCACATTTATACCTCAAGTTTTTTTTTTTCATATTTTAAAATAAAAGACATGCAAAACTTGGATTAAACACAACTAAACCCTAAGAAAACCCGAACTTTGAGTTTCCATCCATGTTTAATTTTTTTTTCTAAAACAAATACACACACATTTGGCCATTATTTCTTTTTTCATATCTTGTGGTTAAAATATACAACATCCAGATTAAACCCAACTAAAATCTAAAAACTAACATTTTTATTTTCCATTCATGCAATTTGTCTTCCAAGAAACACAAAACACATAGTTAGTCCTATTTTTTTTTTTTTTGGTAATCAATGACATAGAATATCTAGATTAACCCAACTATAACCTAAAAACATATTTTTTAGTTTCCATTCATGCATTTATCTTTTTAAGATAGAATATAAAAACACATATAAATAACCATTTAATTTGCATAAAAATCCTAAAGAAAGAAAAAGAAGAAATAAGGGTTGTGACTTACCTCAAAGATGATTCTAAAGTGGGGAGATGTTGTAGTGGCCTTAGTGGCAATAATGATGGAAAGGTATTTCACGCGGTTTTTTCTCTCTAGATTAGGGTTTATTTTTTCTTTTGGGTTTTTACTTCATTTTTAAAATGAAAAGACGTTATTTTGGTGCAAAAAAAAATCAGTTTTGAAAGACAAGTCCCTCACATTTTCCCCGTATTCAATTTTAGTCCTTGATTTTCCAATTATTTCAATTTTGATTGATTTTTCCTTTAGTCTTAATTTTCTCTTCAATTTTGCCCCTAATTAAATTAATAGGATCCCTTAATTTCAACATCTTTTTCATTTGGTTCTTGATCTTTTAATTATTGCATTTTTGGCCATTTTGCCCTTAATATGATTTTTTCTATTCCTTTGCACTTGTGATTGAATTAAAAGCATCCTGTAATTTCAACACCTTTTCTATTTTAATCTTTGATCTTTTAATTCTTTTATTTTTTATAAAATTGACTCTAAATTTAAAATTTTCTCTTCCATTAAGCGCTTGATTGAATTAATAGGCCCTTCAAAATTTTCCACAACTTTCATTATGGTCCTTAGCCATCCAATCCGTGCAATTATGACCAATTTCAGCCTATTTTCCCCAATTTCTCTTCAATTATACCATTAATTGCATGCACCCATTATTTTTTGACCAAGTGTAATTTAAATTTTTACTTGATTATGATCCAAACTGTATTTTATTCTTTAAACCTTTTTCTTCAAAGATTTTTCTTTGGAAATGATTTTTTTTTACTATTTTTTTCTTTGAAATTATTTTAAAAAAAATTATTTTGAAGACATTTTTTCATAAAGTTTTGAAGGGGGTAAAATTGATTATTAGAAACTTTATGGTTTCGAGTTAGAATTATTGTCGTTAAATAAATTTTTTTTTGTTAGATAGTTTTGTTTTAATAAAACTAGGGAACTTTTAAAAACTTTTTTCCTAAAACCACCAAGGGATTTATTGCCATAAAAAAAACTAAGAGACATCAATAAAACATTGTGCCTTGTGAGGGGTTTCATTAAAAATTCACACAATGAAACCAATTTTTTGGTCCACTGGATTTATTTTTCATCTTTGTTCCCTGATTTTTTTTAAAAAAATTATTCCTTTATCATTGCCTTTATTTGAAATTGGTCTTGGTGATTTGTTTTTTTATACTTGCATATAAAATTTTATCGTTCGTTTAATTCCTGGTTTGGAAAAATAATATTCAGTTTCATTGATTTAAAAGAATTAAAGTTTAGGGATTGGATTTGAAGCTTAAACAAATATTTAGTCGGTTTTTTTCTAAAATCAAGGACTGATTTGCATAAGTAAGGGAAGAGTTCATGTTTTTTTTTCCAGTCACTCAACTATTTTTTTATTTAATCCTTTCACATTGTTTTTATTTGGAATTTGAATTTATAATTTATTTTGGTTGCCTAAATATGAGGATCCTGTAATACTGAGAAAAAATTACAATTCTCGGTTAATGCTCAGTTTGGCAAAAAACATTGTTGACGTGAAATAATTAAGGTTTAGGGATCAAAATTGAAACTAAAACAAATATGGTGGCCTCAAGTCAACAATCAGGGCAACTTTATTGGCGTGTATATTACATGGGCCAACATGTGAAGGACCGGTGCTTCCGGTTCTGTCTAGTAGTAAAACACCAGCTTATTCCTTGGTGGTGTTGGAAGTAGCTCGGAGAGAGCTTTCGAGAGAGGTTGCGTGTGTCGGTGGAGGAGCAATGATGGGGCTTTAGTGATATATTTTCTTCTCCTTCCTCTTTTCTCTCTTCTTTCCTCAAGATTCGTGCTAGCCTGGCCAAAATTAAAAGGTGTCTTGTCATTTTATTTTTATTTTTATGTCAAAGTTAATCATTATTATTTTGATTATTATTTTTTTGCTTTTGGTCCTTTTTAAAAATTAATTTTTTTTTTAATTTCAACCTTTGACATTGGGTTGCTAAGGAATTGAGCTTTGTGATTTTTTTTACCGGGTGATTTTAGTCTCATGACCTGAGTCCTGAGTTTAAAAGGTTAGCCCAAATTGATATTAATATTTTTTAGATCCTATTTTACACTGATTTTTTTTTTAATTTCATCATTTAACATTGAGTTTGTTGAAAATTGAACTTTGTCTTTTCTTCACTTTTCTTTGTATATGATTATCATGATCTCATGACCTAAATTGCAGGTTTGGTGAGTTAGCACGGGTTGACTTGGGTCTATTTTTTAGGTCACTTTTGTAAGAATGAATATTTTTTCGATTTCAACCTTTAATATTGTTTGGTTTGAGAATCAGGCTTAATAATTTTACCTGTTTTTCCTTCTATTAGGTTATCATGTCTGCATGATCTAGGTCACGAAGTTCGATAGACTTATCCAGGTGTGTTGGGTTTTATTGTCCTTTTTGTTCATTTTTATTTTTTAGTTTCGCCCTTCTATATTTGGATTTCGCTATCTTATTTGTTTTTATTTGCTTTCTATAGGATTATCTCAGTTTCATAACTTGATTTACGAGTTTGACATGTTAACCCGAGTATCTTTTTTTATCATTTTTTTTTCTATTTAGCCCTTTAACATCAAGTTGTTCAAGAATTGAGCCTCACAATTTTTTTTCTTATGGCAAGTTGTTTTTAATTTTACGCGTGATTTGATTTTTATTAGAAAATAACTCAAGTTAATTCATAATTACTGAATTAATTCAAATTAATTATTTTTATTAAAATAATAATATTTTTTAAATTTCTTGAAATTGATTTAATGAAACTTGAATAGAGTAATCAAATTACAAGTCCACCCAACCAAGTTAATTGAAATTGAATTTGTTTGAGCCAACGTCAGGTTTAAAAACTGAGGCCACCCCTCGCGAGTAGCGATATCGTCACAGACGGTGTACGGCCACGTAGTAACAGAGACAGGTACCAGAATCCAAATACATTATAAATCCCCTTTTATTATAAGTTGCGCCAAAAAGGAAAAAAAAAAAAAAAACTTTTCCTCTAGAGGGAAACCAAGAGAAAGAGGCAGCGAGAAAATGCCAGTGGCTAGACCAGAGTCATCCGATTCAAGGACAAGGATCATCGCTCACGTTGACTTGGATTGCTTCTACGTTCAAGGTTTTCTATTCGTTTATTTATTAAAATAGACTCTCTCTCTCTCTCTCTCACTCACTTTCTGCATTTGTATTCTGTTACACGCCCAAAATAATTAAGTAAAATGAGTCCACGTAAGCTAAGGAATTACTTAAGGGCATTTATCAGTTATGCATATTTTCAATTCAGCTGTTACGTAATTTATTATTTAAGGCAATGGGTC
>Ga0307515_10014802_pt1 | contig 14428 bp, 1 predicted proteins | sample 17_EM_MG_FD_194513 | JGI IMG/M metagenome (GOLD analysis project Ga0307515, IMG submission 194513) | Populus trichocarpa ectomycorrhiza microbial communities from riparian zone in the Pacific Northwest, United States - 17_EM | ecosystem: Host-associated > Plants > Roots > Unclassified | place...
TATTAAAATTGGTAACGGTTAAAGTACTCCTTACTTCTTTATATAAGAGGTCTTTCTATATACATATATTCTGTATACTTAAACGTATTTTTATATATAGTTATGTATTATAGGCTAGTAATATACTCGTTAAATAATTTTATAGGTCTTTATATAGCCTAAATGCCCTACTATAGGGGAATTGTATATAAACTTAAGTATTTTAAATTATAAGGGTTTGGAATTTAGGTCTACTATCTTCTATTAATAGTATAACCAATTATAATAGATTTTGCATTTAGCGAGTGTAATATTCTTATATTGCCATTTCCCTATTTAAATCGTTTTTATTATATTTACTATCTAGAGGTCGTTCTTATATTTATATTCTATTAATTTATTAATTTTTATATCCCACTTATTATAAGCAGTTCCTTATTATATATCTTATAGCTTAATTTAGTAAGGGTAAGTTTCTAAAAGAGAAAGGCTACTAGGCGCAGCTCGCCGTTCTTATTATATTATAATAATAATACTCCTCCTAGTATATACTAGCGTCTATATATTGCTTGGCAGTGTCTACCTTAGCAACGCATAATGCTGAGACCTCCTGCAACATTCGCGAATATCGAACGCAGTCACTACGTGGCTAATTCGCTTTTTAATATCATTAAACTTATTAGTATTTATTATTTATTCGTTCGAAAATCATTTTATAACCGCTTATGACTAACTAGGATATCCGTACGCGTGCATAATCCTAATGAGTAAACCCATCCGGACGATCTACCTTAACTATACCATCGTCTACAACCGTTACACCCTCCTCCATTAATCCTACAATGCTATCCGAAGCTAATGTACACGCCGCTGCCGTAGAAGAGCGTAAAATTGCTAAAGAGTAAAGGGAATAAGCCCGAGATAAAAGGGAGATTTAAAAGTATAAGGAAGAGCGCAAAGCCCGTCTAGTAGAGGAGACTTACTAGCACGAATACCACTAGGCCCGAATGGCTTAATTATAGTTAGGCTTGGCCGCTTCGGCCTTATAAGCTACCGCAACAGCTGCTATAGCTAATGACCTTAGTAAGCCTCTCCCTCCTGGCGTAAAGTCGCTTAAACTCCGCCTTCTTGGCGTTATAAAAAGGGATTACCTAGACATTTTTAAGGGCACCTTTAATCTAGTAAACCTCGCCCGCCTTTAAGTCTATACTACTTAGATTAAGATCGCCAATAAAATATAGATTAAGAATGGCACTCTAGTTATAAGGAAGGTAAAGGTAGATAGGAAGCTATTTATAGAGAAAGGCGTTTGGTTTAAAGGCTTTATAAACTATATAGTTATTACTAGCACCCTCTATATATGCCCGCCGGACCTTATTACTAGTATGCTTCTCTAGATAAACATAATTCGCACCTTATTAACTTAGTATATTTGGGTAAGTTGCATACTTAATCTAGTACTTGATTATTATACCTTTATAATAACTAATAGCCAACTAGAGCCCGCTAATTGGCAAATGCCAGCCTAGTACACAGCGCTATACCTTATAATGTCTAGTACTATCGGCTTTGCTGCCTTAAAGAGACCTAGGTCGGATATATCCTATACCTTAAATACCTACCGCAGGTTTAATACTAGAGGCTGCGATGATATACCTTATAGATACCCATATAAGTGCTTAAAGTGTAAAAAAGACCACGTCGTATTATCTAAATCTTGTGCCTAGGAATAGTAAGGCGAACCTTATAAAGTAGGGTCTAGCCTAACTATAACACTAACTTTAATTATACGCCTAGGACCTAGGCCTAATACGTTATTACTATTCCCTACCTTTATAAAGGTGAAGGCTCTCTACTACTCTCTATCGCCCCTAAGGATCTCAGCGTGGCACTCCCTTCTATTTAACTACCCGGGCAATCTACTAGCCATCTTAGTAGGCATCCTAATTTATAGCTGTAAGATAGGAGCCGAATCTGTCCCTACCCTAAGATCTTATAGGAACTATAACTCCTCTTAGGATAACGCCGACCTTATTTTTAAGAAAATAACATTAGACCTTATAAAAGGATATATTAGAATCGCGACAGAGCCTATTATAGTCTTACCTCTTAGCCTAGTGCTAAAATCGGATGGAGGATACCGCCGAATTTATAATCTCTCCTTCCTACTAGTATCTTTAGTTAATAACGCAATCCTAGAAGAATATGGAGCACTGGTATATACTATAGTTACTACTATTTAGGCCCACGTTATTTCTATAGGCCGTGGATGTCTGCTGCTTAAAAAAGATATTAAAGATACGTTCTGTATGGTCCCCCTATCCTATAGGGCAAGAATATTAATAGGCTTCTCCTAGGAAGGTGTTACCTACTAGGAATGCTGCCTATCCTTTAGTTTTTGGACTGCGCCACTTATATTTAACCTCTTCGCGGAAGGCCTATACTGGATACTCTATTTATAACTACCTTATAAGGTAAAACACTACCTAAATAACTTTATCTTTATCCTTACTAACCTAAACGACTTAGCGGCTATTACTTAGACCTATATCTCTGTTACTAACTCCCTAGGTATTCCTTAAAATAACTTTAAAGATATAGCAGGAACTGTTATTAAGGTCCTAGAATATACTATTAACACCATATAAATATAAACTCGATTATTACTACAGAAATAATTACGCGCTATTAAGGAGGTTACTACCGCACTCTATTACAGCTTATTATCGTTCCTTTAAGCCTAGTAGCTTGCGGGCTACCTCGTATAGTATACCTACGTAATTAGGCTTAGTCGATCTTACTCTAAATCCCTTTGGATTTTTATTACTACTTAGCCAGAGACTCTAGCAAACAAGTATAAACCTAGGCGATTTAGTACTAAGTTGCGAAGTAACTTATATATCTGGCTTAACCTACTTACTATAAGTAATAGGGTATTATTCTTTAACGACGTCAAGCGTGCCCATATTTATCTCTTCACTAACGCCTCTACCCGGTTTAGGTTTGGCAGCTTTTATTTCTTTAAGGAACTTAAACACGAGGATAACTAGCAGTGGTATACCGCCAACCTCCCCCAATCTTAGGCGTTTAGTATATTACCTAAGCCTAGTTAATAAGTAGACCATATTAATCCGAAGGAGATGCATACTATTGCTTACGCATTTAATCTATGGTTTACTAACTAGCAGTATAGCGCGCTATTTATTCACACCGATAGTATAGTGGTTTACTATAGTATTAAGAAGACTGTTATCCGCGGCGTAGCAAACAAATCGCTCCGTAAGATCTTACTGGCTGCTATAGCTTACGATATCATACTATCCGCGAAGTAGATCCTAGGTAATTTAAATGGCTTAGCTAATACACTATCTTAATTCTAGGCCGCGGCTATCCATTAGTTCTGCCCATACTAGGCCCTTAATTTACTATTACTAAAGCTAATAAGTTTTTAACTAGGTGCCGTAAACCTAATAGACTACTTATAACCGCCTATAAACTTTAAGGATAACGTTAACGCGCTATCTAACCTCTACGCGCTCCTTCTCTGGCATAGCCTTGCGCTAGCGACCTATAGGAACTACTCCTTAGCAGTTAATAGCTGGGAGTTATACTATGCACTTAAAGGAGTCTCTCCTTACCTAGCCAAGCCGCGTAAACTAGGCGAATGGATTACCTACCGCGCGTTTGGTACCTCCTAGCCATAGATAGGTAGGCTTAAGGCCGAAACCTTACGAGCCTACGTCTTCGCAATTCGCTCGTATTACGTGGACTATAGCATCTTAATTGCGGTATTTAAGGATCCTATAGTTTACTGATTACTCGCCAGAGCAGCCGCTATCTCTCCCTTAGTAAAGAAGGATAAGCAGCCTATTACTAGGGATATTCTAGCTGAGGTAGTAATACACGGCCTATTGCTACTAGATATTAACACTAATGCCGCATTCACCCTCGCATTTGCTAGATTTCTATAGATGGGCGAGATTATATACACTACAGCGGATCTTAAAAACTAAACGACTTTCCTAGCAAAAAAGGCTACCTAACGCGATATCACCTTTACGCCTAGTGGGATAACATTCCACCTTAAATAAAGCAAAGCCGATAAGTAACGCTAGGGCGTTAACATCGCCATTATAGCGGTAGGCGGCCTATTATACCCAGTCGCTGCTATAACAAAACTGTTTAATAGGGACCCCTAACCCCTTAACTCCCCCTTATTTAGTCTTAATGGAAAACCCTTTACCTCTCTAGGGGTTTATAAGATCCTTTCCTCCCGCCTAGTAGCCGCTGGAATTAACCTAAGTAGCTATTTAAACTACTCCTTCCGCCAGGGCGCTGCCTAGTTCGCTGAAGATTTAGGGTGTTTATATTAGCAAATTCAGCAACTAGGTCGGTGGTTATTAGAAGCCTTTCGCCTATATATTAGGACTAAGACTACTAACCTCTATCGCCTTAACTCTTACTTCTAGCGTGGTATACCGCTCTTAGCGTAAGGATCGCTAGCTAGATATTAAGATTTCCGCTAAGGCGCTAGTAGTAAGCGAGCTAATAGCGATTTTCTATACCGGGTATAGAAAATCCTAATTGGTTAGCTTATAAGTTAGGGTCTATAGAATATAGCAGAATGCAACAACGCGGTAGAATATAGCAGAATGTGGTAAGGTAGCAGAATATGGCAGAATACGGCAATGTGGCAGAATATGGCAGAATATGGCAGAATATGGCAGAATACAGCAGAATGCGGTAATGTCTTATTGGGCGCAGGAGCTTCGCTTGGGGATATCTGGTTACTTTAGGGCAAATCCTTAGCAGATTTAAGTGCTAGGTACTAGCAAAACCGCTAAGAACTAGCCCTAGAGTGACCTTATAGCCCTGCGTCTCCCAATTATACGGTTAAAATTAATATCCCCTTACGTGACTGCAATAGATAGATACTAGCGTCTATATGTTACTTAGCAGTGTCCACCTTAGCAACGCATAATGCTAAACCTCCTGCAACATTCGCGAATATTAAACGCAGTCACTACGTGGCTAATTCGCTTTTCCCACCCGCTATCCCTTTTACTCAGTATGCATTATATAAAGATAGCGCTTTAAGGCAATCCTTTAGTAGGTGCTAGGAACTAGTAAAACCATTAAGAACCCGCCTTAGTGCGACTACCACAGTTAGATAGCTTTGCAGCTATAGGCTTGCGGTTAGGGACATCTGGTCACTTTAGGGCAAATCCTTAGTAGATTTAAGTGCTAGGTACTAGCAAAACCGCTAAGAACTAGCCCTAGAGTGACCTTATAGCCCTACGTCTCCCAATCATACGGTTAAAATCAATATCCCCTCACGTGACTGCGATAGATAGATAATTAGACAAGTCTATTTTAACAATACATTTAAGGTCTAGATTAAAGTAGTTATAAAACGATATTTTAGGTTGTTAAAAGCTTATTTATACTTAGTAGTCCATTTAAATCTTATATATTTTATTATTAAGTTTACTAATAGCTAAATGATTTTTAAGAAGTAATTAATAAATTAATAATAGAAATTTGCAAATCCTAGAAATCCTTAAATGTTTTATATACTACTAAGACTTTCCTAGCTTATAATCGCAGCAATTTTCTTAGGGTTTATTTTAATTCTATTACGGGATATAATTAGGCCTAAGTATATAACTTTAAACGCGTAGAACTTGTATTTCTTAATATCGCATTATAAGCCCGCGTCTTATAGGTGTTTAAAAACTATTTAGATATGCTTCTAATGCTTAGAAAGTAAAGATAAATAAATAAAGATATTATTAATATACGTAGTAATAAATATTGTCTGTACGAGTAGGGGTTGTAAATATCGTCACTAGATGAATAGCGTGGAGCGTATGCGGCAGGGCCCGTATAGCGTAGTATAGATCACCTGACCACCTACGGCCCGATAAATAGCCCGACCTTTACTACCCCTTTCTTCCTCTTTTAGTAAACAAAAAAAGAACACGAATAAATCAAGAACCAGTTACCTTATATTACAATTGCAGTACCCCCCTAGGTAATACCGACAAATATATTAAGGAATTCGCGAAGCGTATTATTAATATATTACTAAAACGTATTAGGACCGTTTTTTATACTAAATAGCATTACTAGGTATTTAAAAAGTCCCTATTATATACGGAAAGCTATATACTTTTTATCTCCTTTATAAATACAGATTTAATTAAAGGCAGCAACTATATTAAGCTTTATAAAGTATTATACTTTTAATAAATAATTAAGCATTTCTTAAAGTAGAGGAATTGGATATTGGTTTTAAATTACAATCGCATTTAGGGCTTAATAATTAATATAGAACCTTAAGCCTCCTCTAGGTTTCTTAATAAATAGTATAGGTAAGGTAAATAGTAATTAACTAGGGCAAATAAATTCTTTTTCTAGGTGCTCTTTAAGGTATTATTATATTATAAGTAGCTCTTCTTATAACATACCGTATAATAGGCCGAACTTTAGCGTTATATTAGGTTTAAGTTCTATTTTAAAATTATACTCGTCTTAGTATAGGGGTAGTTAGTCTATAAATTATTTCTTAAACGTATTAATTAGATTATAATATTCTTTAGGTATAAGAGGTTGGGGGTTAATATATTACTTTAGTTTTAACGCCTTTTTAATATCTTCTAGTATTATAGTAAAGATCTTATAGTCTTATTTTCTTACTAACAAATAAAAGGGTGCGGCTTATATTATACGAATTTTAAGGGGTTTTAATATATTATCCTTATATTCTTTACCGCAATTAGCAGTTATAACTTTATTATATTAGTTCGGGGTTTATAGTAAGGGTAATTTATATTATATTAAATTTAAATAGTCGTGTATATATTTATAGGGCAAGTAGTATTTTAAGTAGTGACTTTAGTAGTAGGTTATATGGAATTTTAGTATTTCTTTAACCCAGCTAATTAAATGGTTATATTATTTTAGCTATCCGTATCTAAGTATTACCTTATAATACTTTAAGGGTATTATAAATAGGGAAATATATTTAAGGTATTTACCTATCTACATCTTTATAAGAGCGTAGTGCGTTAGTTCGCTATATATTAAAGGCTTACTATTAAAGGCTTATAGGCCTTAGGGCTTATTAAGTTTCTTTAAATTTAAGCGTTAAGTTTTTATATAGTTCGTATTAATAAAGCCTATACTAGTAGCTCCGCTATCTATAAGGATTTATACTTCCTTTTATTTTCTAAGTATTTAAATTTTGCTAAGTATATTAAGAAAATTATATTATATATTAGCGCTAAAAGAGCCTAGATACTTATACTCTTCCACTTCTTATTCTAAGGCGTAACTTAGCCCTAAAATAATTTGTTTTTTAAATTAACTAAAGGTAAGATACTTTATAGTAACTAAATATAATTTATAAAATAAGTACAACTTAAGGACTAAGAGGAGCTACAGTGGACCTTTTTAAAAGAGTAAGTTTAGCAATTTCTTTAAATATATCCCTTTTTACTACATCTAAAGCATTCTCTATTTACGGCTTATGTTCTTTATTTATTAGTTCCTAAGGATATATAGGATTAGGTAGTATTAAGGTCTATAGGGTTATATATAGGGCTTTTAGGTCTTAAAGACAGATTGCGCTTTAGGGTATATACTAGTTTTATAAAGTTTTAAACACAAGGTATAGTTAGCTTTAGAAAATAAGTCCATTTATTATATTAAAGGTCCTTATTAATTCGTTAACATATTATAGCAAATTTGGGTAAGTCCTTTAGCAGTTTTCTACCTAATAACTATACTTTAATTTTATCCGAAATAGCTTAACAGAGAGTAGTAACTTTAGCAGCTTTATTCTAATCTAGTTTACTAATAAGGCCTAAAAATTCTAAAAAGAAGCTAGTAAAGTCTTAGTTCCATTATTATAGGTTTTTAAGTTTAGTAACAGCTGTATATTTATAGTTAGCGTTATTATACGTTCGTTCTAGTAAAGAGATAACAATTTTAAAATTAATAAAGATGCCATTACGGAAGAATAGGTCTATATTTTATATAGTATCTTTATTTAAATAAGACATTCTATAGCTAATCTTACTAGCTTTAGTAGGATATTAGTTATAGTTTATTAAAAGTTTAAAACGGAGCTTAGTTATAAAGGGATATAGATTATTTTAATTTCTATTAAACATTAAAGGGTTAGGGAGCTTTTTAAATTTCGTAGTAGGTACTAGGTTTGTTATAGGTATAGATTAAACTACCGTTACTAGTTTAGGGTTTATATTTAATAGGTTAAGTTCGCATACAGTTATTTTAATTTTATTTATAGGTATTACTATTAGGGTTTCTAACGCGAGTACTTTAGCGTTATAGAGTTCTTTGCGTATTACTTTAATTAATTACTAATACTAAGCTTCTAGTATAGTTCGTTACTAGGCTAAAGCATCTATAAAGAACTGTTGTATTATAGTTATTTCTTCCCTAACTAGGGCTATAATAGTTAATATGGCGGATTCGAGTTTATTTGCTATTTTAAGGGTATTAGTATTAACGCAACATAATATAAGGGCGCGGAGAGACTTTAGGGAAGATTTAAAGGAATAATATAAATTCTATCTAAATTTAAGGGTATATACCTCTTGCTAAGAATAAGACATTGCGTAAAGAAGAGAAGGGAATAATAAGAGAATTATATAATTAAATAATTAGGGGCTTAGCGGTCGATGCGTGCGCATATACGCACGCGGTCTTTAACAGACTTTAGTAAAATTTAATTAATCTAGCAGAATTTGGTTAAAGCGTTGGAATTTATCTATTAAGTATTTCACCAAGACATTCCTACTATAACTGGGCTAGTCCCGTTACACTAAGGCGCTAGCTTTAAGCGGGCTAATTACAGGTCGGTAGAATATAGTAGAATTTGGCAGGTAACGTGCGATAGCGCTATTACATTATATCTAAAGAATAGGGCTTCTTTAACGTCTACTATAGAACAATTAAGAAGAAGCTACGTGCTCGTAGCATTTGCTAGCGGAAATCTATAAAGAAACTGGGTCTTATGGAAATATAAAAAGCTTAACGACTTAAGATTACGCTATTATAGAAGGATTGGGGGCTTAAGGAGTGGCGGAAGGTTATCTTTTCTAATAAGTCGTTGATTATTATTTCTATTAAGCGTAGCATATAAAATATCTTACGAATAGTAGGAGATTTAAAGAGATATCACCCTAATTATATTAAATGGCGGTATAATAACTATATAGAGACTATATTCTAGGGATGCTTTATATATAATGCTAAAGGGCCTTACTATATCTACTATAAAGAGATAGAGGAATAAAAGGAGGCGAATTAGGCTAAGATAGATAGGATTAATAAGGAAAAGGTGGAAGCTAAGTATTGTACGGCATTTAACGCTTAAGAAAAAGAGAAGGAAAGAATGTAGGATATAAAAGAATAGAAGTAGCTAAAGAAGCATGTATCTTAGGAGGTCTATTAAAAGAGAAATATATTCAAAAAGAGAGCTTTATAAGGAGGAGTTAATAATCTACGCTATATATACAAAGTCCTTAAGCCATTATTAATACTATATTGGAAGGAATTTATGCTCTAACGTTACAAACTAGACACCTTTAAGTGCGATATAATTCCTTACATTTTTTAATAAGATAAGTTCCTTAATACGCAAATAAGTAGACCTAAAGGAGGCTTAAAAAAGAGGGTATTCCACTCCTTAAGTATATTAGTAACTTACTAGAGATAAACGCGATAGAGGGAGTCTAAATACCTTTAAGAATAGCGATTATAAAGGAGCGGAATACCCCTTATATAATAAAATGGACCAATCGCGCGTATAGAGCTAAATGGGAGAAGTTTCTATAAGATAGAATACGTGTTTTAGTTATTAAGTAAGCAGTAATTAATAGCCTTATTATAGAGTTTAAAGGAGGGAATAAATTTCATAGATAATACTTTAGTTTTAGTGTGATTTATTATAGTAGAGGGTGTTACTTTAGTGGGGTAAATTCGCTTATATAACTTGTAAGGGATATTATTATAGACACCTTAGGTTGCCCTTAGGACAACCCTTAGACGCCCCTTAGATAGTCGCTGGTTATATACTAAAAGTATATACCCGTAGTATATAGTCTCTATAATCCTAAAGGCCTTACCTTCTTAAGAATTTATCTCTTTTAATAATCTATCCTATTCCTATAATCGTGCCTTATAGCCCCCTATCTATAAAACCCCCTTATATTTAAATCCTTCCTACTCTATTTAAAAGGGTAGCTGGCTTAAGAACTAGATTGTTTATTTATATCTTTTATTTACAACTACTATTCTCCCTTAAAATCTCGCGATAACCTAAATGGAAACTCTATAGACACCTTATAGAAAGCCATTACGCTAAGGTAGAAATGTCCCTTTAATAGTAAGAGATTGCGATAATATAAATCTCTAGGTAAAATAGCTAAATAAGCCCTAATACCTAGATACTCTAGGAGCTTAAAGATTTTTATATACCTATGGTTACTGCTAAGGAAAACGTAGATACCCTCTATAATGGTTATAACGCTACTAAAAAATAATTAAAACCCCTTTAGCCCTACCTAGGCTAATTAAAAGATTAAGCGCTAGGAGTAACTTTAAGATCTTCCCTTAAGCTAAAAATGCTAGAGAAATATACTAACGCGTCTAACTAGGGACCTAACTAAAACCCTCCCGGAAGACCACCAGCCTATAATTAGTATAGTGGTGGTATATAAACTGCTTATAAGCTAAGCGGGCCTACCCCTTTAGAAAACTTAATCTAAATACTAACTTAAGACCTAAGGCTTATTAGGAAACCTATACTAGCTATTAGTACTAATACTACTTCTATAGCAGGAGCTTTCTTAGGCCCGAGTTTGGAAGGTTAAAAGCCCTATATTAATCTTCTTTAAGATAGATATTAGGAAGCTATTATAAGGCTCTTAGAAGCTATATAGGAGGAAGTCACTAATAAATATATTAAAACCCTTTAAGGGTAAATCTATATCCAGTAGGGTTTAATCTAAGGTAGGTAAATTTTTTTATAACCTAGTTAAGATTAAGGGCTTCTAAGGGTTACTTAATACTTACCTAAGAAGGTATAAAAGACTTAGAGAGGTACCTATATAATAAATAGAAAAAGGATATAAACTAACTAGTTAAGGCCTTTAATAGTTTAGAACTTCGTTATAGACCTAATGCCTAACAGCTAGACGATTAGGTTTATTAGGTAAATAACTTTTTTAAGATGCTAATAATATAAGATAATACTAAAGAGAGTATACGCTAGATTATTGGTAAGATCAAAGACTAATTACTAAACTAGATTACGCTTAATTAACTAAATAAAGAGTAAATTACTATATGGCTATAGCTGTAGACATTTCTAAAGGGTTGGACCTAAGATCTATATATTATATAATATAACAATATAGAATAATTCTAGAATTGTATATAGCTAGACCGTTAAGACTTCCGCTAGTTTATAAACTTTATAGAAACTTATACTTAATAAATAGATCTAAAGCCCTCTAAAAATAAGAACGGTAGTATTTATAAAAAGGAAAAGATTAGATTTATTTAGGCTAGAATTAAGCTAGTAATTTATAATAAAATTAAGCATGTAGAAGCCCTACCGCGGATTACTGTATATATAAATTTCAAACAAGTAGTTCTAAATACTAAGGATATAGTAAGGAACTAGACCTCTTTTAGTAGAAAGCTAGGGGGTAACTAGAAGCGTAGGTATTTTAATAGTAATATAGGGTAGACCTAAGCTTTAAAGAAGCCGTTTTTAAGAAGAACTTTAAAAGGGTTAAAGTTAGGAGCCCTAAGTAATAGGAAAGACTTTTAGGGCTAACCTAATACCTATTTAATACCCTTATGGAAATACTCTAAGAAGCAAAAAAAAATTCCTTAAAGGTAAATCTTATTAAAAAATATAAGTGAGTAATAATTGTACTAATAATTTAAAAAGAAAAGAAAAGCCCTAGTTGCAGATTTTTTTTCCTAGCTATAACTAGGGCAAGATATAGAAGGAGAGACTTTTTATATTGCTATTAAGCTAGAAACGGTACTCCCTATAATAGTTCTAAGTATTATATAATAGCGGCGTCGAAATTAATCTTATATAATATAATTTAGTAAAAGAGTATAAACTTATCCTATTATAAAAGTGGCGGAAACCTATTATAGACTTTCTAAATAAGTATTGGATTAAACTATATAGTGCCTATAAGCGTATAGTATTAGTGGCCAATATATATAACTGCATTAAGGTAGTCGGCCTATAACCCTTTTAGGTAGTTAACTTTATAGGTTATAACTTTATCCTTAAATACGCTTTAAGATAAAAGCCTTTAAATGGTAGAAAAATAAAAAATTAGAAAGGTATATATTACTAATAAGCCTAAAGGATATCCTAGAGGATATAGCCCCAGGTAAAATAGTATACGCTTTATACCTAAAGGAGTATTAAATCTAACCCCTATTTAATAGCAAGATAGGTATAGAGCCTAGTATAGGTAATAACCCCTTTATAATAGAGACTTTATAGGAAAATACTAGATATGTCGCGGAGATATTATAAGAAGGCGGCGATCTTAAAGATCTTATAAGATACTTTAACCGCTATAGGTTATCCTAGCCTAAGTAATACGCGGAGAGTATACTATAGTACCTTAAACGCTATGTTAAAGAATTCCTTACTCTTTACTGACTACTATATAAAATAGTATAATATACGGTAGCAACTATATATAAGTAACTACTATAGTACGTAATACTACCTATAAGTATTATAAGAGAGCTTTAGGACCTACCTAATAATAATATAAAAGATAAACGCGACCCTAATTTATTAAATATTCTATTAGGCTTAAGGGGCTTACTAAGGGTAATTTTAAGGTAGATAGGCTAAAGTTCTATTATAAAACTTAGAATAGAATTATATAATCAATCTAAAAGAAAGTAAATAACTACTAAACCTTTATATTTATAACCTCTCTTATAAAGAGCTTAAGATCCTATAGGAGTACCTTAACGGGTTACTAGAAAAGGGGTAAATATAGCCTAATAAGTCGCTAGTAGGCATACTAATTTTCTTTATTTTAAAATTAGATAGAACTATAAGGCTATATATAGACTATCGCAGTCTTAATAAGATTATAATTAAGAACCGGTACCTACTACTACTAATTAGTAAAATACTAGATTAACTATTTAAGGTAAAGATCTTTATAATGCTAGATTTATATTATAACGTTTCCTGCCCCAACGTCGCCATTCGGCCAAAAAGACATGGAGTGCTTGCGAACTTATTTGCAAGCGCGGCGGGATCTAATATATATACTCTTACATTTATATAACATATATTATAGGCTTTATATTAAAGAAGGGAATAAGTAAAAGACCGCTTTTAAGACCTAATATAGCTACTTTAAGTATCTAGTAATACCTTTTAGGCTTGCTAATACGCCTATAATATTCTAATTATATATTTATAGAGCTTAAGGGGGACTAGTTAACTATATATATATTATCTATTTAGATATTATCCTAATCTATATAGAAGATAAGAATTAGTACAAGTAATATATCCATAAAGTACTAGAACGTTTAGATAATTAAAGCCTCTATACTAAGGCGTTAAAGTATATCTTTAATACTAAGTGGGTTAAGTTCTTAGGTTATATTATAACGCCTATAGGCGTAGTTAGAGACCTAGTATAGGTATAAATAATTTAAGAGTAGCTAGAGCTAAAGAGTTACTAGGATATTTAAGTGTTCTTAGGCTTTACTAATTTCTATAGGCGCTCTGTTTATAACTACTTAAACGTTATTTAATACCTATCTAACTATATTACGGAAGCTTTTTAAAACCTAGCCTAAGGAGTAAAAGGCTTAAAGGTAGAAAGGAAAAAAACTAAAAAGGGACTAACTAAATAGTATAAACTATAATTATAGCCTAGAAAGGGTTAAGAGGCCTTTTAAAGACTATATATAAAGTTTATAGAAGCTCTATTACTACGGTATTTTAATCTAAATTAGCTATTAATAATAGTTACTAATATATTAAATTTTGCCCTTATTAGTATCTTACTATATATTACGGAAAACCCCTTTACCGCACATACAACCTTACCAAAAGGTAGCGCCACACTCTAAAACTTACGCATACCCATTTTACCATCAAAAACAATTGATTTTCTAACTTTTAAGACCTAATTCCTACCGCCTAGCGAGCTAAAGGTGGATTTATTTATTATTTTACCCCGTTATCCTAATAGAAAAATTTCTCTAGGGGTAGTCCTAGCTTATAAGCGAGGCACGGACAGGAACACCAAAACCACTACCACTACCACCAATACTAATACCAATAGGGGCTAGTCTTTCTACTCCCTTTTAGCCTAATCTCCCCAGAAATCTTCTAGTA
>Ga0307515_10014803_pt1 | contig 14428 bp, 2 predicted proteins | sample 17_EM_MG_FD_194513 | JGI IMG/M metagenome (GOLD analysis project Ga0307515, IMG submission 194513) | Populus trichocarpa ectomycorrhiza microbial communities from riparian zone in the Pacific Northwest, United States - 17_EM | ecosystem: Host-associated > Plants > Roots > Unclassified | place...
TAACGTATTTAATATTTAGGGTATTAGGTTAAGTATTAGGCGGCAGCTACTAAACCTAGCTATTAGGCAGTTTAGGTTATTATAATAATAGCCTTCTTAATGGTATCTATAGCAGTATCCTAGTTTCTAAAATAGCTCGTGCTTTCCATCTAGGAGTTTTTATAAAAAGGTTAGTATAGAGAAATTAATATTAGTTCTGGTAGTACTTAAGGTAGTAGGCGTTGGTAGCTTAGTATATATAGGTTTAGTAGGCCTAGGGGGCTTTTATAAAGAGGTCTTTAGGTAAAAGTTAGTAGTAGTAATCTAATTTAGTTATTATTTAATCTTCCGTAAAGCTACTACTATATTATAAATATTGTTATAGTTGTAGCTAGCGGCTGCGTAACTAAGGCAATAAGTAACTTTTTTAAGGAGGTCCTCTTAGTCTTTAGTATTATCTTAGGTAAGAGCTCCAGTATATTCCTAGAATTTAATATAAAATTTATTAAATAATTTAGTAGAGTTTATCTTTAGGGCATGTAGTTTAGCTTAGTTAGTAGCTAGTAGGTTATAGTCGCGGTATATTAGGTTAAGATTATTAAGGACTTTTTAGTAGGACTACTACTTCCGGGGGCTACTAGTCTCCTATTAGGCAAAGAGTCTATTAAATAGTATACCCTTTATTCGCCCGATAATATAGCCAATCTTAGTATCTTTTATAGGAAAAAAGTAGGCGCTCTAAGTTAGTTTCTTGCGGATTTATATCTTCTAGTAGCTATATTCCTTATGGTCTCCCTAAAAGACTAAGGGATTAAGGTAGCGTATATTAGACCTTATAGTAGCAGTTTAGGTCTAATTATTATGGCTTTTATCATCGCTACTTTAGTAGGGGTTCCTATTAGGTAAAGCTGCTTAGTACTAGCCCTCTATTAAGTGTTAAGTAGGTAAAGTTACTAGGGGCGTAAAGACTTAGGTGGCGTTATATATAGTAAAGAGGTATCTAGCGTTATTATAAATATGCTTATTAAGCTAAAATTATAGGTATTTAATTATACCTTCTCTTTTAGTAACCGTAGCAATTAGTATAATCTTAGCCTTCTTTAACTATTAAACGTCGCGTTTAGACACGTAGAGGTTATCTTTGGTTTTTTAACATATATTATTAGCGAGCGCCTTATAAGCTTATAGGTCTTAGATAATATCGCAATCTTAGGCAGTATATATCTCGGCTTATATAAGCTTTAGGTAGTAATTCTATAAAAGGTAGTAGTATTTATTAGGGTCTTATGCTACCATTTTTATAAACGTCTCAGCGTCTCGTATTTCGATTTTAATAGGTAATAGCCCTTCCGTTTACTTATCTGTAGTTATATAGTTAGTAAAAGATAAGATATTATTAGTGTCCATCTCCTTAGGGGTTAAAGCTAGGGCTAATAAATTAAATTCTCTTAGGATTAATTAGCGTTATAGGTTAAGTATAGGTATTGAATTGTTCTTTAGGTTTAATATAGTAGCTAGTAAGGGATATTATCTTACTATTATAGGTTCCTTAGAAGTATAAAGTAAGGTAATTTATAGATACGCTACTTTTAGCAGCGCCTGCAGTATTATAAAGACGTAGAATTAGTTATAGGCTAAGCGTTAGTAGTAAGAAAGGCGTAACGTAATGTTATGGACGGGGGCAGTGGCTATAAAGCGTATGTATTTAAGGAGTCTACAAGACGTTACGCAATTGATCGTAAGGGTTAAGGGTGTAAGGAGGTAATATACCTACGCGTAGCTGATATAAGCTATACGTAAGGTGTGCGCGAGAGCACGGGGCTCTCCTATAGAGGCCCCTGCGGTGGGGTTCTGTGACATAGAGTATATATATAGTAAGGCCTAGGATATCTACCTGCTTTATTACTTTAACTATATTATTAGCAAAGTTAATTAGTAGCTTTATTAGATATAGTAGATAATATATATAAGAATTCTGTGTAATAAGGCAAATATAAGGATACTATACTATATTAATAGAAATATAGTAATCTAACTATACACCGCATATTCGGCTTAGTACTCTACCTTAGCCTTATAGGTAGTTAAATTCTATAAAGAATTAGTATATATATAGCGTATATATAATTTATATATTATATACCACAATATTTTCGCTTTAACGTTATATATCTAGTATAGGTATATTCTTATTTAACTTCCTAAACTCTATATTTAATAAGTAAATAAAGGTATTAAATATCTACTTAGGTAGTTGCTAATAATAAAGGCCAGATAGTATGCTATAGTTTAGTATTACTACTACTAGAATAACTAGTAAACTCTACTTATATATAATACGCCAGGAAAAAATTTACCAGTATCTAATTTTACTTTTCTGCCATTTTAGCATTTTCTAGCATTTCTAGCATTTTCTAGCATTTAGCAGCTAAATGCGGCATTTATTACTAAGTACTAGCATTTAGCTGCCAAATGCCGTATTTATAATTAAGTACTAGCATTTAGCTGCTAAATATTACGGACGCTTTAAGTACAATGTTATAACTACTAGGAGAGGAGTCGGAAGAAGCTAGTTAGTTAATTTAGGCATGGTTTAAAATAGAGCCAATAGAGCTATATAACGAGGAATAGTAACTAAGGTTATATAACGTTATATGCAGTATACGCAGTGTATAAAGGGAATGTATATATAATACGTATAACACGTACCTTACGTATAAAGGAGGATTTCTTAGGAGTACGGTTGTGTATTTAAAGGACTACAGTCCCTACCTAGATAGTTCTCTCCTTTATAGTAAATCTTAAAATATAATTAAAGTTAATCTATTAGGCAACTACTTTACTAGTTATTATTACGTTATTAACTTCTTATTTACCTATATACCCAGCCCATTAATAAGTCCACCGTAGTTCCTACTATAAGGCTTCGTTATACATTTACTACTAAGGTTATAGTATTAATAAAGTTAAACAACATGCCACTAAAAGCAGCCACTATAACGCTATTAACGGTAGCAACTACTTTAAGGTTAGGAAACGATATTAGTATAGCAAATACTAACTTATAGCAACCTATAACGGTCGGATAATTATAAGAGATAGTTAACTAGTTAATAGAAAATAGAATTAACGGGATAGGAGCAGTAAAGATTAAGTTACTATTAATTAAGAGATACTTAGGGGAAAGATTAAAACTTAAAGAATTCCTTACGTAAATGTACTTTAAGGTTATATAAGAAGGAGTAAAGCTACTAACACCTATAGATCGAATAGCGTATACGGGACTATTTCTATTAAAGAGGGTACTTAAGTAGTTTAAGCCTTACCTTATGGAAATATAAGCGAATAGAATAACAACCACTAATTAAGAAGTATAGTTTATGTTTATAAGCTAGGAAGGGTTTATAAAGTAACTTATATAGATATTTAGAGACCTAGAGGCAGTAACTATAGCGGAAAGAAAACTTTAAGATATTACGTAATAAATGTAACCGACTACCGGACCTTGCATATTACCCTGTTTTACCTACGTCAGCACTACCCTCATATGTCTCGGATACGTTTAATATAAGTTATAGGCTTCGGAGTTAGGGGTCTACTTTCATATATATATACCACTTAATTTCCATAGATTTACAATTAAGTCGCTTATTTAATTACCACACACTACAAAGCTTACAGTTATGAGCCCGGCCTGCCTACCGTACTGCATCTAATCTGTACATTTAGCGCTTACTAAGCAATCAATCTGCTACCTCGTTTAAGAAGTCACTACTTCTTCCACCTTTATAAGTGTTTAGAGCTTCTTCCGGGTACCGCTCTTATACTCGTAATTACCTTTATTTACCAAACGGACGGACGATTAAACATTGATCGCATTAAATATCGATCGAACCGAACCGAACCTGACCATACGAACCCGACCGTACGAAACCCAACCTCCTTTAACCCAGATACACAACCATTTGACAGAGTTGACCTATCTACCACAGCGTAACGACCTCATATGGCGTCCAAGGGAGAGCCCAGCCAGCGCGATTCAGAGCACGGAGCCAGAGCGAGATGCCAGAGCACGGAGCCAGAGCACGGAGCCAGTAAAAGCCAGATGCAGAAGCTAGCTTGGATATACTGATGGTGAAAGATAAGGATATTGGGTAGACACAAGGAAGGCACCAGACCGACGGCAGCCAGTAGAGAACCGTCGCCAAAACTAGACAACCGTTCGAACGACCAGCTAGCGAACACCAGAGCCTTAATATAGGCCTGTCACCAAATCAAATCAAGGCCTCCTGGGGAGGCACCAACACTACAACCAGTCGCAGCCATCACGCTGTAGACGCCCTTCCGAAACGCCAGCCTATATTGGCACCAGCCTCATCGGCACCAGTTGCGACGACCGCAACGTCACCAAATTCGACGTCTTAACGTCACCAGAGTCACCAAGTGACTACTTCCAGATCTAACTCGATTACAGCTCATATGGCTACAGCTCAAATGACTACCTCGAACACAGATTGAACATCTACCTCGACTATGGATCAAAAAAGATCTACTGCGAGCACAGATTAATTGACTGCCTCGAATGCAGATTAAAACGGTATCACCTGGATCAGACGATTCGGTAGAGCCTCCTACAAAGGATGCTAAATATCTACCTCGACTATAGATCAAAAAGATCTACCGCGAGCACAGATTAATTGACTGCCTCGAATGCAGATTAAATCACTACACCTCTTTGAATATAGTCTCCTAAGAGGCTGGGGAGGACGCCTTTTTAAATACAGTCTCCTGAGAGGCTAGGGAGGACACCTTTTTAAATATAGTTTCCTGAGAGGCTACGGAGGACATCTCTTTAAATATAGCTCTATGTCCAGAGATATAAAGCTAGGAAGTATAGTTTCTACCTTTATTTTGCTTTCTATAGCTTTAACTACACCGTTAAATCTAGGGGGGTATATAACCGACTACCGGACCTTGCATATTACCCTGTTTTACCTACGTTAGCACTACCCTCATATATCTCGGATACGTTTAATATAAGTTATAGGCTTTAGAGTTAGGGGTCTACTTTTATGTATATATACCACTTGATTTCTATAGATTTATAATTAAGTCACTCATTCAATTCCCACACATTGCAAAGCTTATAATAAACCTTAGCAATTAAGTATATAATATAGTTCTAGACGTTAGTAATATAAGTTAAGTGAAATAATAAGGCGCTTATGGCATAGTATAAATAAGGACTTAAGGCTAAAGTCTAGGATGTAATTATCTTAATAGAAGATACGGAAACCCTAAGGGAACTAATAGATTAAGTAATTAAGATTAATAATTGGATCTACTAAAGGGAACAGGTTAAGAGAGGCTAGGATAAAGTTCTATAGTTATATAAGGCGTAGAGCACGCAATAACTAAAGCTAAGTTAGAAACTATAGTATAGCGTAGAGCTAATAGACCTAAGTAGTACTAAAGAATCCAGGAAATGGAATAAGAAATTATAGAAACCTAAAGAATAAGAATTAAGTAATTAAAGGTCTAAGAAGCAAAGGCTAAACTAGGGATCTTAGCAGTAGAAGACGTTTAGGTGGACTCTATAGTAAGAAAAATAGTTTAAAAAAAGAGCTTATATAAATTACGGAAAATAGGGTTATTATATTAAAGACTGTAGAAGTAGTTAAAGTTACTATATAGTAAAAGGAATAAGACTAGTAGATAATATATACGTATAAAGGGATAATAATATACTACGCGGAACAAAAGAATATTTAATTAAAAGTTTTGTATTTTATTATAATAATATATACTAAATTTATTAGGACGCTAAGTATAGCGTAAGCTATTAGCTATAAGAGCTATAATTAGTAGAATATAAAGGAACTAATAAACCAGTTCGTAGATCGGACATTAAGGACGATAAATTTAATATAGGCGAAATATTCCGTAATAATAAGGCGATAAGGGCAGCTTACTAGGAGCATATAGACCTTAAAGATATTATATAAGAGGTAGAGGATAATTCCACTATAGAACAGGAAATATTAGTAGGGATTAAACCCCCACTAAATACAATATCTATCGCTTTATAAGACGCAAGAGAAGTAGGACAGCGAACTACTTTAGCACTTAATAAAGGCAAAAGGCTAAAAGCTTAAGATTCTTAAGATAAGATATAAGATAACTAAGATTCTTAAAACGAGATAAGGTAAGCTTAAGGACCTATAACAGACAATAACCGATAGAGTAAAGTAATAGCTTAGTTTAGTAATATATAAATAAGCTTAGGACGAAGTTTCCTAAAGATATAAGACTCTTAAGATAAGATAACTAAAATTTAAGACTTTTAAAATAAGATAAGAACACTATAGAAGCTTAGTTAAACTAAGGCTAAAGTAAAGCTTAAGATAGAAGCAGGCTTAGGACTAAAAATCTTATAGGACTAAGATTTTAGCAACAGAATGAGGACTATTAAAGAAATTATAAGTAAGGCTTAGCAATAAAATTAAAATATTAATACTAAAATTAAGAAGTAAGAAGACTTTAAGGATCCGTCTATAAGACGCAAACTAAAAGAAACTATAGAAGAATTCCGATAAAGAATTATCGTATAGCAAGAATAGAAACTAGATAAAAGGTCTAGTATACTAGATTATATAAGAGACAGAGTATCCGTATAAAGAATTACTAATTGGCTTAGAATAGATATACTAAGAGCTAAGTAGCTTACTAAACTAGAAGACGAAGAGGGTCTAGGGATCCCTACTAGGTTTAAAAAACGACACATAAAAGGCTATTATAACGCAGTAATAAGAAGATACTTCCTTATAGACAAGCCGTATACACTCTAGCAGCTATACTAAAAGTAGTATAGGCAATAACATAATAATAAGTAGGAAGATTTCTATATATAGTTAGATAAATAAGTTATTTAAAACCACCTAATTATAGAGAAGGCTATAACTTATATTAAAGGAGCCTTAATTATAACGTTAAAAGATCTAGAGGAATAATTAGAGGACTAGAGAAGCGAGAGGCATATCTTAGTACCTGCGAATAAAGTTATAACGTTTAGATCGATACGGTAAAGGTTTAAACTTAAAGATAAAAATAAGTTAAGAGTTAACCTAAAGCACCTAGCATACTATACGCTATTATAAATTGCATGCGTGGATAATATATATAAAATATATAAGAATCTAAAAGAAAAGAATTGGAAGTACCCTATAAGGATATATTAGGCGCTAGATAAGTAATAGTATAGGAATGCTAAGTATATATACGGCTAGCATCCAACAGAAGCTTAAGAGGAAGAAGACTTAATACTTTAACTAGGAAGATTCCTTATAGAAGAATGCTTAGATAAATAACAGTAGTAGAAATACCTAGAAAATACGTGTTTATAGTATATAGAAGATAAAAAGCGAACTAGGTATTAGCTAAAGAGCGAGCTAAGTATATAAGAATTAAGTAGCTAATAGTTAGAAAAAGCGGAGGCCTATAGAACTAGAGGGAGCTAGTAGTAGAGCCTTAAACCCTTAAAGAAATTCAAGGATAATACCTAAATTTATGAGTTAAATAGTAAAATTAGCAGTTTAAAGTACTAATAGATAGTGGAGTAACGCGGAACCATATCTTACTAGTAGTAGTTAAGAGAATAGGATTACCTTATAGATAAAAGAAGCAATTTTACCTATTAATTATAATTTTAGGAGATCTAATAGCCTATAGAGGAGGGATTATTAGTCTTAAAACAGGACCTATTTAAATAACTATTAAAGGAAGATAAATTAAGATATCTTTTAATATCCTACTATTAGGACGGGATAAGGCAGTATTAGGGATGCCTTAGTTATAGGAATACAATCTAAAGATTAATTAGATTATAGGTTAAGTTAATATTAGAGATACTTAACGCTATAAAATATAACAGTAAACTAAGTTAGTATAGTACTAAGTTAGAGCGATATATAAAGAGACTAAGTAAGGCTTAAGTTACGTACTAAAAAGATACTATAAGTATAGTAAGAAACTATAGAGCCCAGAAAGTAAAAAGCTAGTAGATTATATAGTATAGGACTATAAAATAGAGTTAAAACTAGGAATAAGTTTAAGGTTCTTTCTAACCTATAAGCTTACGGAAGAAGAATTAAGAGCACTTAAAGAGTTTATCTAAGAAAACTTATAAAAGGGATATATTAGACCATCGCAGTTATTAGTAGGTTATTTAGTACTATTCGTACCAAAGAAGAACGGAAAACTTAGGTTATGTATTAACTATAGATAGTTAAATAGTATTGCTTAAAAAAAATAGGTATCCTTTACCCTTAATTAGCGAAATCTAGAATTAGATAGGTAATGCATAAATCTTTACAAAGATAGATCTAAGATAGGTGTACTATTAGATTAAAATTAAGGAAGGCAATAAATAAAAGGCAGCCTTTAGGTTAAGAAAAGGACTATATAAACTATTAGTTATGCAATTCGGGTTAATAAATATACTAGCAACGTTTTAGAAACGAATTAATAGTGTATTAAGGGAACACCTTAATAAATTTGTTATAGTATATCTTAACGATATTATTATCTACTTAATATTTAAGGAAGAATATAGAGAATACGTTAAATAGGTCTTAAAGAGACTATAGGAAGAACAGATGCTAGTAGTAATTAAGAAATACAAGTTCTTTATAAGGAAGATTAATTTTATTAAATTTATTATTAAACTAAGTTATATTAGTATGGACTTAAAGAAGATTAAAGCTATAGTAAGTTAGTAAGAACCAGAGAATGTAATATAGTTAAGGTTATTTTTAGGGTTTTGCAACTACTATAGAAGGTTTATAGCATAATAGTTAAAGAATATTAAACTATTTACTAAGCTTATGAAGAAAGAGGAACTATAGGTATAGGAAGATAAATAAAAGAAGTTGTTTAAAGAACTTAAGGAGTTATTTACCTAGGAGCCAATCCTTAAAATCTACTAACTAGGATTAGATACGGTTGTGGAGATAGATATATTAGACTATATACTAGAAGTATACTTATTATAGAAGTATAGAGACGCATGGCATCTAGTATTGTACTATAGTAGAAAGATAATACTACTAGAGTTAAACTATAACGTCTATAATAAGGAGTTATTAGGAATAGTTACAGCACTAAAGAAATAGAGAGCATTCTTATAAGGCGCAGAAAAACTATTTATAGTTAAAACGGATTATAAGAACCTAACGGGGTTCCTAATAATAAAAGAACTTAATTATAGATAGGTTAGATGGGCAGAAATACTTATAGAATACCATTTTAAGATTTAGTATACTAAAGGAACTAAAAATATAAGAGTAGATATACTTAGTAGAAAAGCTAAACTATAGAATAATAAAAAGTTATTAAGAGCAATACTACGTAGAGATAAGGATAGATGGATTAGGTATAACCACCTTAAACTAGTAGTAACTTAAGAGGATAACAAATTAGAAAAAGTCTATAAGATACTAGAGAGCTTTTAGGTATAAAGAATTCTAAAGGTATAGCTAGAAGATCTATAGATAGATATATACGAAAATTAAGAAGCGAAGTATATCCTAAAAAGCATAGCAGAGTATTTTATAAAAGATTTCTATAAGGGAATAACTTAAGGACATAATGGAGCAATAGGCTTAGTATTAAGACTTTAAGAAGAGTATATTATTAATAGAATCTAAAATATTGCAAGAAAAGTAATAAAAGAGTATCTAGATTGCTAAAGAAATAAACTAATAAGGTATAAGCTATACGGAGGGCTATAACCTATTGAAATACTAGAGAGACTATAGGAGGTTATATTATAGGACTTTATCATTAAGTTATTAAAGTTAAGAGATCCTATTACCGGATAAGATTATAACATAATCTTAGTAATAGTCGATAAGTTAACTAAATAGGGCTACCTTATAGCATATATAGAAGAAATCTTAGCGGAAGATATTACTAAAATCTATATTAAAGAAGTATTTATAAAACACGGAGTACTAAGTAAAATTATATTGGATAGAGATCTAAGATTTATAGTAGTATTTTAGAAGGTATTCTTAGCAAAGTAAAGAGTTAGAGCAGTAACTTCTACTATATATTATTTATAGACAGACAGTTAAATAGAAAGATTAAATTAGACGCTAAAATAGTATCTAAGATATTATATTAATCATGTATAAAATAATTAGGTATTATTATTACTAGTTATATAGTTTATATATAATACAACACTATAGGAAGGAATAGGTATATTACTATTTAAGGCAAATTATAGATATAAGCTAAGAATATTATTATTACTAAGATAAGTAAAGAAAATAAGTAGTATAGCTAAAGAAAGAATAAAGATATTAATAAATCTTTATGTAAACCTTATAGAATTAGTAAAGAAAGTATAAGAGAGAATAAAAAAGTACTATAATACTAAGAGATCTAAGGGACTAGATCTTAAGGAGGGAAATAAAGTATAGCTACTATATAAAAATTTTAAGAGTCAACAACTAAGTAAGAAGTTAGACTACGTTAGACTAGGACCTTTTAAAATTATATAAAGAATTTCACTAGTTACGTTTAAGTTAAACCTACTAGCTAAGATAAAGATCTACTCTATATAGTATATTATAATACTAGAGCTAGTATATAGGAATATTAAGCCACTAGTTTATAAAGTAGATATATATAGAGGATAAAAGGAAAATAAATAGTAAGTTTTAAAGATTATTAGTTATAAGGACGTTAACAATAAAATATAGTATAAGGTTAAGTAGATAGGCTATACTAAAACTACCTAGGAGCTACTAGAGAATTTAAAAAATGCTATAAAAAAGGTATAGGAGTATCGGAAGAAATTAGGTTAGGTAGTATTAATAAAAAAGGATTACTAAAGAATAAGTTACCTAAGGGGGACCTAAGAAGAGTAGTTACTAAACTACTTAAATTTATTTCCTTCTTAGTTAGAAGAAAATCCGCTCTTTTATTACTAAGTTTCTATAAACCTTATTTTATAAGTTTCTACTTTTTAAAACAAACCTTCTTATAAACCTTCTTAAGATAAAGTAACTAAGTAGACGCCGTAATACGGGCTTTAAAAGCCTTCTACTCTACGTTATAAGAACGTTCTAACTTAGCTAGGGCTTAAGATAGTTTACTATCTAGCTATATAGCAGTAGATTAAATATAAGACCCTAAAACAAATTAATTAGGGAACTAGACGACTATTAAGGATAATAGGTCGCGTATATTTAGTATTAAAGATAGAGTAAATGTTATAGAACGAATAAATATTTACTTTAGTATACTCTAAGAGGACAGTTATTATAAAGATAGGTTTACTAACGCAACGTAAACTAACCCCTTTTTTAAATAGCGAGAATACGGAGATAGTATAATCTTACTAAGAGATAATATCGCAGTAATAGTACAAGCATAACGTTACGCTGGTGAAAAAAAAGAAGCTTTAGGTATAATAAGTAACGATATTAACCAAATTAATTAAACGGATATTATACCTCTAGTAAACAACTTAGAGATATTTAAAATCTTTAAGGACAAAGATAAAGAGGAGGGAGATAGTATTACGGACGCTTTAAGTATAATATTATAACTATTAGAAGAGGAGTTGGAAGAAGCTAGTTAGTTAATTTAGGTACGGTTTAGAATAGAGCCGATAGAGATATATAATAAAAAATAGTAATTAAGGTTATATAACGTTATACGCAGTATATATAGTGTATAAAGGGAACGTATATATAATATATATAACACGTACCTTATATATAAAAGAGAATTTCTTAAAAGTACGGTTGTGTATTTAAAGGACTATAGTCCCTACTTAGATAGTTCTCTTTTTTATAGTAAATCTTAGAATATAATTAGAGTTAATCTATTAGGCAACCACTCTACCAGTTATTATTACGTTGTTGACTTCTTATTTACCTATATACCTAGCCCATTAACAAGTCCACCGTAGTTCCTACTACAAGGCTTCGTTATACTAAATACCGCATTTATAACTAAGTACTAGTATTTAGCTGCTAAATGCCGCATTTATAATTAAGTATTAGCATTTAGCTGCTAAATGCTAGAAAATGCTAAAATAGCAGAAAAGTAGATGCTAGTAAATTTTTTAAAGTTCTACACGAAGTTCTGCACGAAGTTCCGCACGAAGCTCTGCACGAACTTCTACACGAAACTCTATACGAAGCTCTGCGCGAAGTTCTACACGAAACTCTACACGAAGCTCTGCGCGAAGTTCTACACGAAGCTCTACACGAAGCTCTGCGCGAAGTTCTACACGAAGCTCTACACGAAGCTCTGCACGAAGTTCTACACAAAGCTCTACACGAAGCTCTGCACGAAGCTCTACACGAAGCTCTGCACGAAGCTCTACACGAAGCTCTGCACGAAGCTCTGCACGAGGCTCTACACAAGGCTCTACATAAGGCTCTGCGTATAGAGGCTCTGCACAAGGCTCTGCGCGAAGCTCTGCGTACGGAGGCTCTACACGAAGCTCTGCGTACGGAAGCTCCGCATCGGGTCCCCGCTATATTCCCGATAACCTCTACACGTGCCTCTGCCAAGTATACCCCCTATATACACCTAGGTAGCCACCTCATTTTTTACCCTTCCTTCCTTCCTTACATCCTCCCTACCTAGGGGGACACCAGAACGACAGCTAGCAGACGACCGTCGCCGGAGCCGGGCGACCATCGCTGGAGCTAGATGACCGTCGCCAGAGCCGCACGACCGTCGTCAGAGCTAGACGACCATCGTCAGAGCTACAGTGATGTGCACGACCAGCTTCACCCCCCCTCCTTAGCGAGTTGCAGATTCGGTACGCGCATCCAATTTCGCCTGGTTGCCACTAGCTGTACATAGTAATTGTAGCGAAGCCGTATGCTTGGCTACAAGAACATTACTTCTGGCGGCCTTCCTCAGCGGTGTCGTGATCTTTGTCAAATATCGTGAGGCTTCCACCCGTACAATATTGCCAAATTTCGTCAACCTCTCTGCAGAGACAGCTTTGTATTCGCGTTTTGGCGGGCATAACGGAGGCATAGTTAAGGGGGAGAAAAGGAAGCGTTGTCTTTAATTTAATTCTCCTGGCCAACCAAGGCGATTCTCCAGGGCAACCAAAAAGGACCTTGCGTGCAGCCACAGCCGTTCGCTACAATTACTATGTACAGCTGGTGGCAACCAGGCGAAATTGGATGCGCGTACCGAATCTGCAACTCGCTAAGGAGGGGGGGTGAAGCTGGTCGTGCACATCACTGTAGACGACCGTCGCCGGAGCCAGATGACCGTCGCTAGAGCCAGACGATCGTCGCCAGAGCTGGATGACCGTCGCTTGAGCTAGACGACCGTCGTCAGAGCTAGACGACCGTCGCCGGAGCCATATGACCGTCGCCAGAGCTAGACGACCGTCGCTAGAGCCAGACAACCGTTCAAACAACTAGCTAGCGAACACTATAAACGATTCAATTGATTGATTAAATTAAGGTAACATAGACGGGTAGGCATAGATAGGTAGGTATAGATAGGTAGGTATAGACAGATAGATAGATAGACAGATAGATAGGCGAACGGGTAGGTAGGTAGGTAGGTAGGTAGGTAGGTAGGTAGGTAGGTAGGTAGATAGGTAGGTAGGTAGGTAGGTAGGTAAGTAGGTAGGTAGGCAGGTAGGTAGGCAGGTAGGTAGGTAGGTAGGTAGGTAAAAGAGAACCATCGCTATATTATATTAAATTATCTAAAATAATATAATTTATTTTGTACCAACTGCGTAGAAAGAGTAATACTTATTTATTACTTAAAGTGAGTAAGATATATAGAATGTGTAAGAAGGGCATTATATACAGAATGTGCGAGAAGGGCATTATATATAGAATGCGCGAGGAGGGCATTATATATTAATTGCGCATTAAGTATAAAATGCGTAATTAGCTGTACTGCATTGTTAAATATAGCAGTATACCGCACTGCATTATTAAATATAGCAATATACCGCACCTTAGTTAATACTATACGCTATACATTATAGTGCGCGGAATACGCATTTGGCCGCCAAATGCTGCCAAATGCTGTAAAAATGCTAGTAAATTTTTTCCTAATATAAGCATATATTACGTATATACGGGCTATATATATACTCTATACCGAAAAAACATTATTAGTCTACTTTTACTATATATACGTTTTTATATATTAGGGTAGATATACTACTATTATAATTATAGAACACTATAATAGTAGCTATATATTATAAGTATAACGTATTTCACTACTAAGCGAGTAGCACCACCAAGTAAGCAACGTCAAAACTTACTAAAAATTAGAAAAATCGCACTTTAATATCTTAACAACCACTTAATAATAAATTCTAATAATTTGGATTTAGACTTTTATATACACTCTACAGCTTTTATTAAAGTTGCATTGT
>Ga0307515_10014804_pt1 | contig 14428 bp, 12 predicted proteins | sample 17_EM_MG_FD_194513 | JGI IMG/M metagenome (GOLD analysis project Ga0307515, IMG submission 194513) | Populus trichocarpa ectomycorrhiza microbial communities from riparian zone in the Pacific Northwest, United States - 17_EM | ecosystem: Host-associated > Plants > Roots > Unclassified | place...
TGACGCGACGACTTCACGAACAGATCTGCAATACGATCTTGAGGAAGTTCTTCGGCGAATGCGGCGCTCTTGGGAATGGTAAGCTCATCCAAGACTCTCCGCCGATCCAAGCCTGCAGTTCGCTTTAGCGCGATGCTATCAAGATCTGCTCCAACAGCACGCGCAAGAGTCTCGGTAAGGGAGCGGTATCGATCGAGTGTAGCCTCACGTTTCAGATCAACGCTGCCGCGTGCGGCGAGATCCGCATCATATCTCAACACCTCGAGTTCCCACGGAGCGCGCTCCGGATCCTCAAGCAGGTCGGCCTCGTCGCTGGATAGAGGAGCAAGTCGCGCGTCGTGCTCCCTGCGAAAGCGAGCGGAAAACTCGCTCGCAAGGTGATCACCGACATCTCCTGGAGGCACCATGCTTCGTAGGACTAGCAGTGCGGGTGTGCCCGACCTACGCGATCTGGATACCGCGAGCGCATCGAGAAAGACTCCAATACCTTCCCAGACTTGAGGCGAGATAGAAGTGCATAAAACAATCGCATCTGAGGCGTGAAAGAGTGTCGTCGCGGCGATGGGATGAAAGCCTGTTCGACAATCGACGAGCACAATATCCAGCTTGGAAACAAGTCGCTGGATCGCTTGCGTAACAACGCGGAGCGGATGCGCACCGTGAGACAAATGCCAACCAGGCAGATTCAACTCTTCGAGCGTCGCAAGGTAACGAGCATCGATCGCGCCGGCGGGCATGACCCAGAGGTCATCGATATCTGCGACACGAATGAGGTGGGGAGCCGCATCCAGCTTCGTTCGTTGCAGTTCACTGGCAAGAAATGCCTCGCGGAGAAAAAAGACCGCACCCGCTCCTTTCACCGATTGGACACCCAGCACCGTGTGGAGCCCCGGTGCTTCAAGATCGAGGTCGATTGCAGCGACACCTAGGCCCCTCCTTGCGAGCGCGACTGCGGCGTGGGCCAACGCAATCGTGCGTCCCGCGCCTCCCCGGAACCCATAGAACGCAACGATAGCTGGACGCCCTAGCGTTTCAAGTGGTTCCTCAGTCGGTCCAGATCCCGCTGCACTTGCGACGACATCGTAGAACGTCGCCGGTGAGAAGATTCCATTCGATGCGTCCGAGATGGCTGAGTCTGAACTCACTGCCTGCTCGAGTGTCGGGTCCTCAACCGAGGATTCCATCATACTTGACTCGACGAGCGCTGAGTCAATGGGCGGGTGGTCTGCCGATACATTCTGACGTCGCGACATGCGCCGAGCTTTGCTCATTGGAGAACCTTCTCGATCAGACGCAGAACTGTCAGCGCTAGCTCCACCTCCTCCTTAGCGTGGTCCGATGCGAGGGTAAGGACACCATACCGCAAGTTGTACGGACGAGGTGGGTTCGCCAAGCGTGCCCAAGCCGCAAGGTCCATGAGGCCGGGTTCGTTCTCCGCTACAAGGTGTCGCTTCAACGAAGCCTTCTTGGCAAGCGCCGCCAAGTTGTGTCCCTTGGCGGAGAAGAATTCATCGGCCTCCTGCGGGGGCAGTCGTGCCCGAAACTGGCGTGTGTCGTCAGCGTTGCTCTTCAGCAACAACCAAGCCTTTAGGAGGCATTCCATGCCTACATGCGCGAGATACGCCGCCACAGCGGGCCGCGAGACGACGCTTTCGTTTGACCTCGGAACGAAGTGCTCCGCCGCCTCGATACGTTGCCGCGCTGCCTTTGCCAGCTGCTTCCTAGTAGCATCGATCACACCAGCCAGCGTCCGCCGCTTGGCTCATGCTCGTCAAGGCCGCCGGTCTGTATCCATCGCGAACATGCTCGGAAAGTCCGAACGGGGTTAGATTTCAGGGTCCAGTTGCCCGGATTCAGCCGAACCCGCCGTGTTCTCGGACACGCCAGCACATGCAACATTCTAAGGCTGAGGAAATGAACCCGGTAAGGGGGCATAGCCCGTCGAGACCGGCACCCACTACGAACTCCTGGTGCGTAGCGACCACTACAGCCGCTTGGTCGCCGCCCAGCTCCAGGCAGAATCCTCGCAGCGAAGCGTCGCGTGGTCCGGCACGTGCTGCTCGTCGCCGCTCGCCGGCTTCGGTTGCCGCGGCTCGGCAGACAACACCATGAGGTCTCCGATCCCGACCCAGCTTCCACGCGATGGCCCACCGACCTCGAAGATCGCGCAGGCGACAAGCCCGACCTCATCGCCACGCTCCCCCGAGCGTCCGCCGACGTCATGGCGCCTTACATTGACGAGCGCCCGCTTGGCGCTCAAACTCGGCGACACCATCGCCAAAGACCTGCTCGACGATCGCCGCCAGGTCCGCCGAGGGCTCGACGCCGCCCGCGCCCAGCAGCGCATCCGCCGTGCCGCGATCGTCCAGGCCGAGGTCGGACAAGCGCAGCGCAGAGGTCATGAACGATCGCGCATAGAAACGACGGTCGGCGGTCTCGATAGGTGCTCTTGGATGCAGTTGCTACGGGCAACGCCAAGGCTGCCAAGGGCAGAAAATTATTCGCAGGCCGGCACGAACCGCCCCAGGACCACGTTCGATCAACCCGCAGCAAGCCCTCGTGACCGAAGGTTGTATGAGATCCGCTTCTCGCGATGCAGTGTGCAGTCCCGTCGCTTGAACTGGGTCTACCTGTTCGATAACGTACCTTCGTGTTGCCGGGGAAGGCTAGCCGCGCGGCGCGCGAGAGCCGCGATCGAGAGGGTGATCAGCCGACGGGGCTATCCGTTGGCAAGAAGACGCGTGTCGATCAGGCACCAGATCTTGCGTCCAGCCGCGCGGCGCCGGCCGACGCGGGTCCATCCGAATCGATATCCGACGATGTCTTGACGAACGCTCCGGAGACGGGGCCTGGCGAGCAGTCGGCAGACAGCTCCGCGGTGGGGAAACGTCCTCGCCGCAGTGCCCAGCGCCGCTTCGACGACATCGGAGCACAAGCGCCGGCGTCAACCGACGAACTTGCGCAACGCGGTGCGAACGGCGATGCAGCGCTCGACGCATCACCGGCCGACGTTGCCCGAGGGCACGGCGATGACACTCGCGGATCCAGTGCCGACGGAAACGGCGCGCACACTGAGAGCCACGACCAGGCGCGTTCCGACGGACACGCCGCGGCGTCCGCCGCGACGGGCGCTGCATCAAACCCGACGGCCAAGCCTCGGCCTCAGGGGCCGGTCACGGAAGCCGTTGCAAGAGCTGGCGGACATGCGCCGCAGGCGGCTGCCGCGCGCGCACGAGCCGCTGACGCTCATCCACCCGGGCCACGAGCCGCGGCCGCGAGTGAGCCGCAACACGGTGGCGAGCGCAGCGTTGGTACAAATGGCGATGCCCTTGGCACGCCACCAGTCGGGGTCGATCACGGCGCAGATGCGCAGACCGGCATCTCTGGATCTTCCCCTCTCGGCGATCTCGGCGCGGGCGCTCCGGCGACCATCCCAGGTGCGCCGCAACCCGGCAGCGATCGTGGCGGCGGTGAACACACCAACGAGGCTGGCGCCCACGCAGCCGACCCGCATCCGCCAGGTGCACATGGTGGAGCCCAATCTCCCGTGGCGCACCCCGGCGGTGTACATCCCGCCACGGCGCATCCTGGTGCGGGGCACCGCGGTGACGCGGCCCATGGCGGGACGCACCCGCATGCGCCCGCTGCCGACGCGCACAGCGCCACAAGCCACGACGCTGATGCGAGTAACGCGCACATCCCCGAAAATCCACCGGCACCGCGTGCAGCTCCAGCCTCGTCCGCAGGTGGCACGGTCGGGTTCGCCGAGACCGATGTTGAACGGGCAGTCCCCGTGCAACCGAGCGAGCAACCCGAGACGCGCGCACAACGTGTCACCCAGGCACGCCAGCAGCTCGCGCAGGATCGCACCTACGCGACAGGCCGGCTCACCGAATTCCGATCCGCGCAGCGCCAGCGGATCGCCGCGCTCCAACAAGCGCGGCCCGGGATCGATCAGGCACTCGAGACCTCAGAACGCCAGGGCACGGCCCACGTCGCCCAGGCGGCAGCAACGCAGACCGCCGCAATTCGCGCCACTGTCGCCAGTGCTCTTGCGCAGGCGCAAGGCGCGGCGACCACTGCGCGCGCACAGATTGCGGCATCGTACGCGACGACCACGCAGGCGATCGAGGCCGCGACCATCGGCGCGCGAAGCCAGATCGAAACGTCGTACCAGCAGTCCGTCGCCGCAACACGTGCCTCCGAAGCCCGCCAGATCGGCCAGGTCGGACAGCTCTACTCGCAGGCGGAAGGTGCATTCTACGCGGCCGCATCCGCCGCCGGCGCGCACGCGATCGGCGTCGCCTCGCAACGGGCAGCGAAGTACCGCAGCCACAAGATCAACGAAGACGATAGCTTCCTCGACGGTCCACTCACCGACAACCGCTGCGATGCCCAGGCCGAAGCCGCGGAGAAGGTCGGTCAGGCGTACCGCGACGAACTCGCCAAGGAAGGCGACAAGCAGGTAGAGCAGATGCGGCAGCGGCGTCCGACCGACGACGCCGCGGTGCATCAAGTCGCCGACGAGGCGTGCCGCAACCTCGACACAGCTCACACGGAGAGCTTGCGTGCGCTCGATCAGAGCCGGCAGCGCGCCGTGGACAGCGCGCGCCAGGTGCGCGACGGCGCGCTGGCCGGCACCGCGCGGACGCTCGCACAGACGCAGATGTCGCTGCGCGAACACGAGCGGACACAGCTCGCCGCTGTTCGGCAGCAAGCGGGGGCCCAGCGGCAGGCGCTCAGGCAGCAGCGCACCACCGCCGCGGCGCAGCTGCACAAGGGCATCGACCATGCCGTCACCGATCTCGACGCGGGCGTCGACCGCTCGATCGGTGAGCTGCACAAGGCCGAAGTACCCGAGCGAGCAGCGCTCGAACACACGCTTGCGCAGGCAAGCGGCGCGACCGACGCGCAGCTCGGCAAGCTCCACGCCGGCCTCGACCAATCTCGCGAGCAGGTCACGCAAGCGCTGACCAAGGGTGGCGCGAGCAGCGCACAATCAATCAGTCAGGCCGGCGCCGCTGCGGTGGCTGCCGCCCATCACACCGGCAGCAGCGCGGCGCAAGCCCTCGCGCAGGGCGCCCAGTCGGCCGGCATGTCGTTGCAACAGATCGCGACAAGCCACCAGCAGTCGACGACTGCCAGCGTCACCGTCGCGACGACTGGCAACACCGGGATCACGCAGGGCATCGACCAAGCCTATGCGCAGCTCAGCCAGAACCTGACGCAAGGCATGCAGCGCAACGCCGATGCGGTGCGCACCGGCCTCACCGACGCCGTCGACCACGACATGGGGGCGACGATCACGAGCGAGGCGCAGAAGGCCTACGACCAGGTCAAGCCGCGCTGGCAGTCGGTCCTCAAGTGGGTGATCATTCTCGCGATCGTCCTGGTCGTGGCGATCGTACTCGGACCGATGGTGATCGGCGCGGTCGCAGGTCTCGCTGCCGGGCTGGGGGCGAGCGCCGCCGTCGCCGGTGTCGTGGGCGCCGTGGTCGGAGGCGCGATTGTCGGCGCCGGTACCGCCGCGGTCACGACCGTGGTCGACAACGCGTTCGCCGGCCGTACCGGCTGGGACCTGTTTCACGGCGTCGGCACCGCGATGGCCTGGGGCGCGCTCGGCGGCGCGCTCGGCGGGGGGGCCTCGGCGCTGCTCGCCGGCCCGATGCAGGGCATGAGCGCACTGGCCCGCTACGGCGTCCAGGTCGGTGTCGACAACGTCCTCAACACCGGCCTCAGCATCGCGCAAGGCAATTTCTCGTGGGAGAACTTCGGGAGCGGGCTGCTCATGTCGATGATCGTCAATGGAGTCACCGCCAGCCCGCGTGTCCGCGGAATCTCCGAAGGCGCGATGAGCCGCGGCTACGGCGTCGGCTTCGAAGGTGGTATCGGCATCCGCAATCGAATGCCGGGCGCCGCGAACCCTCCGGGACCGACCTCGATCCCGGCCGGCGACATGGAGCACGTCGCGCGCGGCGATACACTCGGTCCAAACAGCCCCAACGCCGGCAAGTGGAACGTTCGCGGTGGCGGCCACATCCCCGATGAGATCATCCCGCGCGCGGACGCGGAAGGTGTCCCGCACGCCACGAGGACAACCGACCCGGTGAGCGGAGTCTCGATCGAGGACTTCACGCGACCGAACGGCGCGAACACGCCCAAATCGGAGTTCCCTCCCGGCACCACGCGCCCGCAGGTCGAGGCCATGGGCACAGAGGGGCTGAACCGTGCGCTGACCGGCGCTCCCGGCAGCAGCCTTACCCCACCGACCCCACCCAGCACAAACGGCACCTTCACTGCTACCGTGATGGGTCCCAACGGACACCCGATCATCGTCCAAGGGTTTTATCATCCCAATGGTGTCGGCGGCTTCGAAATACCGAGTGTGTTCCCCAGTACAGACCTCGGTGCCGGAACGATTCCAGTGCCGGGCGGAACCGGCCTCGGCGGGTCTCGTAACGTGCCACCCCCGATCTATATCCATCCGCCGGCTTCCAACGACGACCGAGACCGGCGGTGATACACATCGTCGGTAGACCTCGATGACCCCCGAAGCAAAACGACTCGATCTACTCGCCGCAACGCAGATCATCGCCGATGGCGAGGTCGCGCACTGCTGGGGGCTGGTCCGCGTTGGCATCCAGATGCACTTCATTGGCACCGGCAACCTCGGCGAGCTCATCGCCCATCTTCGCGCCGGAAATGGCATGACGCTCGACGAGCTCACGATCGAGGTCGATCCCCCAGGATCGGAGCGCGTGCTCGTCGGGATCCTCGACGACCAACGGACGTGCTCTGCACCGAAGATGATCGACGAGCTGGAACGCCTGGCCGGCCGGGCGGGCGCCGCGAGCCCAGCCGGGGGTCGGTCGGCCGGGGGCAGTACACCCGCTGGAACGCCCCCTGATACGCGTACGGCCGGCGACGATGCGCCAGATCTGCTCGGGTTGCTCGCTGGACTGCTTGGCACCACGCCCGACCGGCTAGCCGGTGATCCCACGGCCTATCGCACCCAGGTCGAGCGCGTGCGCGTCGCCGCAGCCCGCTGGCGCGAGGTCATCTCCGATCCGCACAGCGATGCCGCAACGCGCGATTCGGCCGAGGCCGAGCTGCGCGGGCTACTCGCGACAACCGGCAATAGCGCGACGTCGACTGCAGCGAGCCGATCGCGAGATCTCGAGGGCACCGTGCGAGCGCTCGGCATCGAACCCAGCCGAATTGCTGACGCTCTACGCACGATTGCCGAATGGTTCGAGCAGCGAACCCCTGCAGCTGGTGCGGCGGTGGACCGCATGATCGTCGCACTCGACAGCGCGGCAGCGCCTTTCGTCGGCCGCCTCACTTCCGCCGAAAGCGAGCGAGACCAACGCCTCCGTGAATCCGCGCGATCTGCGATCGCATCGAGGATCAAGCGGCCGCCTTCGTGACCAGGACCGCTCTCACGTAGAACGCGCACGTCCTCGGCCCCCACGTGAGCCCGAGGTAAGAGATACTGGAGTGCCCCTTGCCGACGTCGGCCCGCTACGTCGCACGTCGGGAACCCTCGAACGTTGTCCCCGGCGAGCCGCCGACGTGCGGCTGGGCGGATCGTACGGCTGTGCATCGATGAAGGTCACGACGAACAGACGGCCCTCGGGCTCCACGACCGCACTGATATCCAGCTTCGTGCTCCGCTTCCGGGTACGCCATGTTCCGCTGTTGGGGTGCTGACGCGCGTCGATGAGCAGGTCCGTCAGCGCGCGGCGCGCGGCCTCGACCTCGTGCTCCTGGAAGCCGCCGGGCTCGATGAAGCGCCGGGCAGCGGCATAGGTGACAAAGATCTGGCCGGTCTCGCCGAGCGTTGGACGTGAAGCATCTGCCACGCTCGGCATCTTAGCCGGTTCGCCGCCCAGCACGCGGTCGGCCCGGCCAGCTCGCTCATGACGTGCGGCTCCCCGGCCGCTTCCTGGCCAGGTCGCCCAAGCCGAGCGGGGCGAGTCCGTGATCGCGAAACCAGCTCGAGATCGTGGTGGGCGGGCCGCGCCTGCGAACCGCTGCACGGACTGCCGCTTGTTCCGCGCTGGTCAGCTTCAGCGTCACGTTCCGATTCCGTGCCGCGACTCCGAGCGCTGGTCGTCCCATCTTCGGCTTCCGTTTACGCTTCATGCTCGTCTCGCCTCGTCGACTCATGCTGGTCGCCCTTCTGTCAGGTCACCGAGTTACGGTAGTCTCGAAAGTGCTGCACGGATCCATCCGGGAGTTGACTTGTCCAGGCAGCGCAAGCATCCTTGGTTCGCGAGCATCATCGCTCGCGTGTCGACTTTGTCGACGTGTTTACGAAGAAAGGAGAACAGGATGACCTCCATGGAGATGAACGCCGTTGATGAGATGCGGCAGCTGGCGAGGAAGACGGTAGCGCTCGCGCGTGCGGCCGCGAACGTGCTCGATGACGTGATCCAGGTGGACGACGACGAGAGTCGCGCGCGGCTCGAGGACCTGGCCCATCTGCTGGGTGCTGCCGAGGACGCGGCCCAGGCCACCGTCGAGGCGGGCGTCCAACTGGCTGTGGATGCCTGCAACAACTGTCACCGTCAGGATGCGTGATGTCGACGGAAGAACTTCGAGGATACCTCGGACGCCTGCTCGGGTGGACGAACACCCGCGCGATCGATCAAGCGCTTCGATCCATCGAGCTTGCGAGAGACCATCGAGCACAGCTGGCGCTCTGTGGGCGCGGCGACCTGGTGCCGCTCGCCCATGGACTGCACCGTCGCGCGCTCAGCCCCGATGCACCTTTCATCGTGTGTGATCCCCATCGTGGCGACACGCCAGCGACGGTACGGTCTCCGGCGAACCACGTCGACGTGACTACGGCGTTCGAGGCCGCCGCGGGTGGATCGCTGTGCGTACGTCGGCGCCGGCCACCGCGCGATTTCTCGTCGCTGGTTGCGCGGCTTCGCGACAGCGACAATGTGCAATACATCTGCCTCCACGAAGATTCGCTGCAATGGCTCGTGCGGCCTGGGCCGATCGTGGTGCCGCCGCTCTCGGGAAGAGTCAGCGAGCTGCCGAGGATCGTCGACGAATACGTGTTTGATGCCATCGTCGATCTTGTGCCGAAGCCAGGGACGCTGGCTCTCGGCGAGCGTGATCGCCGGTGGCTCCTCGAGCACGCCACCGCCATGTCGCTCGCGGAGATCGAGAAGGCGACCCTGCGCCTTGTCGCGTTGCGAAGCTCCGCGAACCTGTCCCACGCTGCCGCTCGGCTCGGGATGACTTCGGTGTCTCTCTCGCGATGGGTAGCGCGCCGCGACTTACCGAGCTTCTCGTACGCGGCACGCGCCGCCTGAGCCGCTGCGTGCGCTATTCTCCGCCGCCACAGAATCAGGATGAATCCCCATGAGTGAAGATCGCATGGCGGCGATCTTCTACGTTCGACTTCCCGAGGGGGCTGCACCACCGTCCCTCGAAGACCTCGCGACGCGTGCAGGCCTCGAGCGCATCCATCACGAGCGCGGGACCGCCCCCGCCATCTACGGGCAATGGGGCGTGATGGAGAGCGTCGAGGCCATGCGCCAGGTCCTCGCCTCGCACGTCTGCTTGCAGCTGTTCCCGCACCTCGGCGACCTCCTCGATCGCCAGGGTAACGACGCGGCCGACTCCATGCCGATCGCCGAGGCGTTCCGCGGCGCCTGCGAGGCGCTCCGGCCCGACGCGGCGCTGCTCTATACCCGGCCGAACGAGGTCGAGCAGGAGTACATCGACGCGCAGTATCCCAGGGTCCTCGGCCTCGACGGCATCCTCCTCGACGAGTCCAATCCCGCGCTGCTCTACCTCGACACCGAGCTCGCCCAGCACTTCCCGGCCGCGTATCGCACCGGCCGCGACAGCCTCGCGGTCGGCCACGGCCTGCTGCTGTTTCGCGGCTCCGGCGCCCGCCGCTGGTGGTAGATGAGGGAATGATCCAGCATTGCTTGCTCGTCCTGGTACTGCTGACGAGCACAGCGATCGCACAGCCGGGAGCGACGGCCCCGGCGGCGCCGCCGGCAGCGACCGGTGCGCAGATCGATCTCGACGCGCTGATCGCGAAGGCGCAGGCGGAGGCGCCGACGATCGAGACGGTGGCGCGTGGCGCGTTTCGCCGCGCGCGGCGCGCGCTGTCGATCGGGCCAACGGTCGGGTTGTGGACAGCGGCGGTCATCGATCCCGGCGATATCGACGCCGCGCTGACGATCGGCATCGGGTTCGAGAGCTTCAAGGTGCCGGTGCTGCCGAGCATCGAGACGCTACAGGACCTGATCGTGGAGCGCCTGAAGGCACAGCTGAAGCAGCGGGTCGTCGACGCGTTCAACGGCCGGCAGCCCGAGCCGCGCGAGCTCGACGCGCTCGTCAAGCAAGTCTACGAGGATGTCCGCAACGAGATCCTCGGATTGCAGAACGTGCGCCCGAAGACATTCGAGCGACCGCAGTACACGGTTGGCTTCGAGGCGAATCGGCTGCTCGGCGCCGATCGCTGGCTCGGTCGCACGCGCGTGGGGATCGGTGTCTGGAAGCTGACGTTGGCACTGTCCGCGGCGGTCGGCCGGGTCTGCCGCGGAGGCACGTGCGACGATGGCGTCAAGGCGTTCGTCGGTCCCGAGATCGTGCTGCATGCGCTGATCTCGGATCAGCCGCGCGCCTCGGTGATCGATGCGTTCGTGCGGGCTGACTTCCAGGCGAACGGGCGCGGCGTCGAGACGTACGACCAGCTCGTGCTCGGGGCGCGCTACTTGCTCGACGTGTTCTGAGGTCGGAGTCGGGGCTACGCGGCGGCCCGGGCGTGGAGCGGCAGGACCAGCCGGAACGCGGCGCCATGGCCGCTGCCGGCCGAGCGGACCGAGAGCTTGCCATGGAGCTCGGTCGCGGCGCAGGCGCTGTAGTGGAGGCCGAGGCCGTGGCCGTCGGACTTGGTGGTGAAGCCGAGGTGGAAGATCTGGTCGAGGTGCTGCTGGTCGATGCCGCAGCCGTTGTCCTCGACGGTGATCTCGATCTCGCCGTCGGTGCGGCGGGCGCGCAGGGTGATCCGGCGGTCGTCGGGGGTGTCGAGCACGGCGTCGCGCGCGTTGGCCAGGAGGTTCATCAGGATCTGCATCGCCTTGTGGCGATCGAGGGTGACGCGCGGCAGCGCGTCGAAGTCGCGGACCAGCTCGATCGCGTGCTGCTGGCACGACGCGGCGCTGAACTTGAGCGCGTCGTCGAGCAGCTCGTGGAGCTCGAAGGTCTCGGCGGCGGCCGCCGGGCGGACGTGGGACTGCTGCGAGGCGACGATGACCTTGATGTGCTCGATGTTGCGCATCAGCGCCTGGAGCTCGGTCTGCGCGGCGGACCGGTCATCCTCGAGCACGGCGTGGAGCTGGGTGAAGTAGTCGGGCAGCTTCTGGCCGCGGTGGTCGTCGCGGAAGAACCCGCCGAGGTCGTCGCGGTGCGAGGCGATCAGCGCGGCGGCCTTGGCCAGGCCGGCGATCTTCTGCCTGGTGACGAGATCGTGGACCAGCGAGGCGGAGACGTTGACGCTGTTGAGCACGTTGCCGACGTTGTGGAGCACGGCGGTCGCGACGTCGGAGCGCCCGGCCTGGCGCGAGCCCTCGACCAGCCGGGACTGCATCTCGCGGAGCTCGCCCAGGCTGGTCGCGAGCTGGAGGCGCAGCACCACGTTGTTGCGCAGCGAGCGATGCACCCGCCGCATGGTCAACAGCATCGCGATGGCGTAGATCGGCAGCGCGAGCTGCAGCACGTGCTCGAAGCCGGGCAGCGGATGCGTCAACGACACCACGAACCAGGCGGACAGCGTGGGGCTCACGTAGAGCACGTGGAGCAGCGGGCTCGCGCCGAGCGTGACCATCGCGGTGGAGTTGATGCCGATCATGATCACCAGCAGCATCAGCACGGTGACCGGCGGCAGGTGCGGCGAGCTCGCCAGGACGATCGCCGCGAGGCACACGCCGCTGGCGACGTAGACGGCGGCGAGCCACCAGAACACGCGCATGTGGGGCAGCCGGCGGATCGGTCCGCGATCGAGCCAGATCGCGCCGGCCAGGCGGACCGCCGAGATCGCGATCAGCACCACGAACAGCGCGGACACGACGGCGCCGGTCCACTTCGCGACGAGCATCCAGATCAGCAGCGATGCGCCGAGCAGACCGACGGCGCCGCTCCGGGCCCCGGGGACGAGCTCGCGGACGAGGGCCTCGAGCAGCCGATCCTGCAGGGCCGCTTCATCGGGCGTCAGCCTCGTCAACGTGATCAGGTTGAACGAACCCATCACGGCTCGAATCGGCCGGCCGGGCGCGGTTGCGAGGCCGACCGCGGCCAGAAGTTCCCCGAGCGGCGGCTACTCGATCAGCTTGGCGATGATGTAGGTGCGGTCCGGCGCGGCGGGCTTGCGCGAGTCTTCGGCGTCGGGTGCGACGAAGTACGCGCCGTCGAGCGACGCGACGCCGTGGCCGTGGAGCTCGACCATCGCGGCGGCGACGCCGGCGGGGTGCGCGGCGTCGCTCCGGGCCTTGAGGTCGGGCAGGTCGTAGACCGCGTAGCTGCTCGACGACGCGAGCGCGAACAGCCGGGTGCCGTTGCGCGAGATCACGAGGTGGTGGAGGAACCTGGGGCCGTTGACCTGCTTGTCGATCTTGCCCGACGCGATGTCGATGCGCGAGATCGTCCCGCGCTGCGAGCTGCCGAGGTAGATGTAGCGGCCGTCGGCCGAGAACGCGACGCCGTAGGCGGCGGGAGGCGCGGGCACGGTGAACGTCCCGCCCGACGACGGCTCGGCGATGTAGACCTGGCCAGGCGCCATGCCGACGTTGTCCTCGACGTACTCGACGATCGCGAACCGCGAGAAATCGGCGGACGCGTGGACCCGCACGGCGTGCTCGCGATCGCGGTTACCGGCGCGCGCGGCGAGCGCGACGCGCTGCTCGTCGCGGGCCTCGAGGGTATCGAGATCGAGCCGGTGCAGCACGAGCGCGCGGCCGCGCGTGGTGCGCCGCGTGATCGCGAACCACGCCGCCGAGGAGGTGACGTCGGCGCCGACGATCTCGAGCTGCTCGCCATCGCCCAGCACGGCGAGGTCGGCGCTGCGCAGGAGCTTGCCGGAGCGGGCGTCGAGCTCGACGTACCAGATCCGGCGGGTCGCGGCCACGGCGGCCTCGGTCAGCGCGATCCCGACGACGCCGTCGCGATAGACGACGACCTCGCCGAGCGGCATCGCCACGGTGCCGCCGCGCTTCGAGCCGAACCGCCGCGCGAACACCGAGCGCTTGGCGCTGACCTGGATCACCGACGGCCCGGCGAGGTCGAGGACCTCGAGGACCGCGCTGCGATCGCGGTAGAACAGATCCGAGATCGCGACGTAGCGCGCCTCACCGACGCGGCGCTGCGACAGCACCGTGCGCGACGCCGTGACCCGCCCGACGAGCTCGACGCGCTGCGCCAGGACGGACGACGAGAGCGCGAGCGCTCCCAGGAACACGGCGAGCGCGAGGCGGGTGGATCGCATGCGACGCGGTGGCGATCCCCGAGCGGGCGCGGCGGTCGACAGCCATCCGCGCCCGCGTGACGGTTTGCTCAGTGACCCTGGATCTGGGGCTTGAAGAAGTCCTCCATCATGAAGGACCCCTGCTCCTCGACCGGTGCCACCGGCCGCTCCACCAGCTCGATCGGCAGCGGCCCGCCGTCGAACGCCCGCTGGACCACTTCCGGCATCAGGTGCGGGAACCGCAGGCAGACCGAGTTGGCCACGCCCACCAGGTCCGACTGCCGCCGCAACAGGTCGTTGAACGTACGCGTCGGTGCGCCGAACGCCGGATCGGTCACGGTGATGCCGGTCAGGAACCCGGACAGCGCCGCCGGCAAGGTGGTCGGCGTCATCGGGTTGATGTGCGTGAACGGCGTGCGGGTCTCCCCGGCGTGGCAGGCGTTGCACGTGTTGAGGCTGCACTGGAACCGCTTGGCGTTCCAGTTGCCCAGGTTGGCAGGGTTCAGATCGAGCGTGCTGGTGTTCCAGAAGTACCCGAGGTTGTTGAAGGTCACGGGCGAGGCGCCACCCAGGAACGGGGTGCCCAGGATCGACCCCGGCACGGTCGGGCACGGCGCGTTCTGCGGTGTGGACGTGACGAACGTGTCGAACAGGGTCGAGCCGCTCCAGAACGGATCGGCGGCGTTGAACCGGTTGTCAGGTGTGTTGAACACCGGGGTTTCACGCAGGAAGCTGATCGGATTTATCAGGTTGAACTGTCGGAGCTCCCAGGGCGACGCGAGCGCGATCTCGTTGGTGCGCAGCTGGTTGAGCGCGCTGCCGTTGGGCTTGCCCGGCCCCTTGTTGCGCAGCACCACCTGATCGGTGATCGCCTGCAGCGCCGCGTTGTACGCCGCCGAGCCGAGCACGAACGAGTTGAGGTTGACCCACTGCTGG
>Ga0307515_10014805_pt1 | contig 14427 bp, 13 predicted proteins | sample 17_EM_MG_FD_194513 | JGI IMG/M metagenome (GOLD analysis project Ga0307515, IMG submission 194513) | Populus trichocarpa ectomycorrhiza microbial communities from riparian zone in the Pacific Northwest, United States - 17_EM | ecosystem: Host-associated > Plants > Roots > Unclassified | place...
GCGGCCGGGCCCGCCCGCCCCCCCCCCCCCCCCCCCCCCCCCCCCCCCCCCCCCAATACTCATCAGATCACGGCAGTTCATTCTTTACACCACTCAAGGATCTTCAGGCCATCGATTATCAGACTGATCCGTCCCACACGGAGGTTCGAACCTAATCTAGGGTGTCACAATGCGTGCGTAAAAGGCTATGAATTTAAGCTAAATAGAGTTATATTGGTACGCCTTTACTACGAGCAATAGATAGCAAACTCCTGCCTACAAACTCGCCAAACCGTAGAGCGTCGTCTGTATTTTTCGAGAATCCGGCTGCAGTCTGCAATAGGCGATCGAGCAGTTCGGGTGCAGTCTCCGGAGAGGCTGTAGTCTGGTGAAGTTCTAAATCTGGGAGTTAGTTTTCCACCAAGTAGAACTTGAGAGTACAAACCGGCAACTGCATAAGCGCCCGCTATCACCGCTCTGCGGCTGTACCACGATAGCTAGGGTCAATACACGGTCAGACCGGGTATCTTACACGGATCGCGAAGAGAGCGTACTCCAAGTGAGTCGTCCAGCGCCAGCGAGCAAGCCTCATCAGCTATCAGGGATGCGTGCTGAGCCCCTGGAAGAGGATTGAAAGGCGGTGCGTGGGTCAATGGAGCAGCCAGTAACCTGAATACCTGCAAAAATCAAATGATTTTCAGGCTCGGTCCTTCGGGATATAAGATTCTAACACAGCCAGACCTCGGGTAGCTTGTCTAGTACGGGCTCATTCCATTGAAGGCGTCTTCTCAGGGAGACCTCGATAGGAATTGCCATTCTCTGAGTGTTTTCGGTCGCGTCCTCTAAACCCTTCATGCAACGTCGGCCCTCTTCGAACCATGCCCAAGCCAGGTCCTTGCGAGCTTTGTCGCCAGCTCCAAAGAGGGCGGTGATAGCACCCTCCGACAGAGGTTCTGTGTGCGACCTAGGCAAATGGAGAGCCGCCATTGCAAGCGTTTGACGCGAGAAACCATATGTGGGAATCAACGGTATTGCATGACGGAGTAAAAGTGACCTAGGTGATGTTTAGAATACACCCGTTCCGGCGCTGTGACAGTCATACGGACCTCGAAGTCATGGTGGAGACTGAACTCGATTTCTACCTTGGAATCTGACCTTTCCGGGCCATTTCAGCTTGAAATTCGCAAGCCGGCCACCAGTATGAGCGGGTATCTGGTGATTTATGTCCTCGTTGTAATCCTCGGACTCGGCGCCATTGGGTGGTTCGCCACGCCGAAAGGCAACCAACAAACGTAAGCAGCGGCTGCGCGGTTTTCGCCCTCGTTCTAGAGCTAATTATTACCACTGTTGCATAGTCTTATTCGTACCATGATTCTTCTCTCCCTAACCTGCTGCTATCTCATGTGGTCGATCACATACCTCGCACAACTTCACCCCTTAATCGGTAAATCGGTATTATTCGGAGTTGGACGATGTGTTAACCGGTAGCTCAGCTCCAAAACGCAATGATTTGCGACCAGAAGTGGAGGGAGCGGGCCATAGGCTGAAATTATGATGGATTTGCTGACCGTAAGGCTTTCTATTGACCCTCCAATTCACGAAACTAATAGAAATCCACCAGGTGGACTCTGTTATTGATTGGTATTGACTAGTAGCATTGACGCAATTTCAATGACCATGGCTCCCGGCATCATAATAAGCGGCTTCGGTATTCTCGTCAATCTCAGAATGATTAAGCGCATATGAAATGCGCTGTCGACGACACCAGGCCTCCTCTGATTCGTTCAAGTACCTGACGATTCTCCGTTTCATCCACGTTGCACAACACCAACCTGGTTCCTAGGGTCTTTGAATATCTATCTGTATTGTCTCCACCAGCCACCAGTCTACCCTGGGGACTTATTCGGAATCCCCGCGTGCATTGGACCGTGAACACCTTTTCCTCGGCCGCCACTGGGTCCTTGAGGGGGACATAGCCGGTCGAGCAAATATACAGAAGTTGGTTCCGTGTGTTACCTCGCTAAACAATCGTTTCCCTCACAGCTCGTGAAAATGAGAGGGTGTAGGTCTTAGGTTCATAAGCACGGTAAAGGACGGGAATGATGATAGCAGGGAGAAGGGAGGACAGCTGTGAAATGTGAACACTGTTTGTGGCGGTCGAATCAAACGAACATCACCCCCAGCCACTCAACACTTTTCGACCCACCGAACAGAATAAACCCTCGAAATAAATCGAAATGCAAGCCACAAGCAGGACAATTGCTAAAGCCCCCTTCCGTGCCCTCGCCGCGAAGATGCTCGCCATGCGCACGCTCTCGACCTCACCGCGCTTCTGAGGCCGTCCTATCCCTCTTCGGAGGGCTCAAAAGCCGGTCACATCCCCACTGATATCGGGCAAGCGACTGGTCTCGAGCGTCTCCAACTTCTCGGTTACTATCACGGCGTCGATGTTTTCAACATGGGTCCCCTCCTCATGGCCAAACCCGGCACTATCGAAGACCCTTCTCTGGTCCCTACTTACGTTCTGAGAAAGTTATTGTAGCTTGTTGGTTGGTTTTCTGGGAATGGTCTTTCGTCTACAGCACCACGAACGAACCGTTGGTTGCACCGGGTTCCCAACCGACTCGCACGACACCATTTGGATGGAGGTAAACGATAAGAGGGAGCATCACCGCTGTGTTGAGTGTGGACATGGTGCATTCGCTTTCGATCCCGTGCGTTCCAAAAACTTTAACTGACAAATTTTCCACGGGCAGTGTTCAAACTGCAATATCTTAGGGGTGCAGAGGAGCACGGGCATGGCCACCATTAGACAACCTTACTCCTGTGGCGTGGACAGTATGCACCACTTTCTCAGCCTCTTCGGTGAAAACCAGGTAGCAGCTGGCGCCTCTACGAAAGGTAGTTACCAGAATCTACTGCTTCTCATAGAAGAAATTTAACAGCCCGATTATAATGAACTTCATAAACAACCCACGGACTCCGGTTTTTGGACCCTTCCATTGGTGTCCTAATCGTATACTGACATTGAACAGACTGTTATCTAATTCTTCCAAGACCAGCTATTGCTCTATCTACCTTGAGAGTGCGTGAAGCACGTCCAAACACGCTTGCTTCTTAGAGCCTGCCTTGACCAAACTACTCTCCAGTCGCTATCGTAAGCACACCACGCTGTCCCTCGTACACTGCCGCTCACCATACACAACTAGATGGCGTCAACGTTATCACAGAGTTATAAGAATCCCCCTGCCAATTATACAGCGACGTCCGCCCTCAAGAAGCTTCTCGACGGCGATCTTGAACACAAGTCCTTCCTTCTTCGTAGACTAGATGAGGTCAATGAGCAGTACACCTACGCTAAGAAGGCCGACGAGGTTCTCGCGGATTGCCTGGCAACGACACGCGCGGTCAAAGACGCCCATGAGGCCAGTATACTCTCTACAAAGGCCCTCGAAAAGGTTCTCAAGAATGCCACAAATCTGTACGACAATCACTGTGATATTCTAGGGACCATCTCGTCTACAAAGGGAATGTTGGTGACATGGGCTGAAATCGTGGCACTTACGGAAGCCCTGCTCACACGCTTGGACAGAGCCACTCCGCAAGTGGAAGCACACTTGCACCTGGCTGCCGACGAGCACGCCGCCCATGATTCCGCCCATGTTGCGACTTCAGAATCTAAGCTATCCTACACTAAAATGCTCCATGAAGCGGATCGAAGTATTGCCAAACATAAGGCAGCATTATCTGGTCTTCGTCGCGTACCAGCCGAAATACTCCAGCAAATCTTCATCGAGGCGGTCGATGCGAGACAACACGAGATCATCACTTCTCTATCCTCGTACGAAGAGCCAGAACTCTTATATCTTGATCTCAATGCACTTTCCAAAACCCTCAACCTCGTTCCATTCACCCTCTCAGCGACTTGCAAGCGTTGGCGGACTATCTGCCAATCTACACCTCAACTATGGATGTACGCTCGTGTGCCCATGATTTGTCCCACCGATATGGGGTATAAGATCATAGGAAAAGCACAGTTTGAGCGATGCGTGCTCCTCGCCCAAAAGCGACCACTTGACCTCACTGTACTACCATGCTACAACCCCACCCAAAATGTTGCTACGTACCCTACCCTTGTGTTGCCAGCAGAGTCTCAGACACTCCGGGTCAACATTGTCTGGCATAGTAATGATACCGTCCTACCAGAAATCCCTTCGCCAACCGAGTTGTGTATAGTGGCGTCAGTGAACCCTGATATAGGTTACACAAAGGTGCTCCCCACGCAGTTGCTCGCGAACACAAAGTCGTTGCGATGCATAGGAATTTCGCCTTGGATTGGCTCCGCCGTTGGGATACAAACCTTGCATATCTCTCATAGTAAACACAGAACACGTATACACCCCACTATATTCAATGACCTTCTCCAGAACTGCCCACAATTGGAGGAGTTGCACTTGGAGAACCAGGTACCCCCATTTGCGAATCAGCACAGCTTCTCTTTCACTCACCAGCAACTCCATACCCTTTCCTTTACGGGAGTTGTACTTCCATGGGTCATGAAAGCCTTCACTGGTCGCTGTCCTCACCTGTCACGCCTCGTCCTCACCGACATTAATGGATTCAATTCACACAAGTATAGCTGGAGTCCACCACATTCCATCAGTGACCAATTATCTCTATTAACTCACATTGAAGTCCACACTGCGTCAGAACCTAGTGTTGTGGCTTCCCTCCGTCCGCTGTTCGACGCCTCGACGGCTTTACGCACCCTCACCCTAGGTGGCAGTGCGGTGGAGCCGATGTTGGAGATGCTTATGCTCCCAGATCCAAAGAGAGTTCAGGAGCTTAGGTTGAGCGACTCGGATGCAAATGGTACGACGCTCCGAGATTATTTAGCAGTGATCGCAGGGGATGGCGGAGGGACATCAGGAATGCAGGTGGAGTGGAAAAACTGCCCAAATTTCTCGGATGAATATGGAGGGGCATTTGGGGAACTTCATCTGTAAAGAGTGTATTACGGGCAGAAATTTGTGCCCGCCCGCTGAGGTTTTGAAGTTGGTAGCTGTGTAAATAACATGACCTCGAATATCTACCAGACATGTTTGGTGAAATCTGTTGGCGCATTTTGTTTGGTCTCTGTTAGTCTGGTCTCTTTCTTGTGTTTCATTTTTTCTTGTACGTGAAGTAGAGTACACACATTGTATACATGGTATGCTGATGAGCTGGGAAGGGCCTCATGATTCTTTCTCCCACTCAACACGCTCGTCAATTTGACTGAGGCTACGAACGGCTTCGCCGACCCAAATGCTATGATTGCCCGAGACGAAGGAAGGTGGCTGGAACTTCATTTGATACACGGTTGACGGATAATTTGGCCGTGAACCTTGGAGTTGCATCGGAGAGATTGAACCGGGCAAGTAAAGAGCCAATGAAGGCCTCTTGCGAGATCGGAATCGTCCGAGCGGTGCGATCACGCTCCACCAGCATCCCAAGGATCCACTTAACGTCGCCAAATCCCGTGGTACCATACTTCTCGTCGACTCCCTTCGCTAGAACCTCCAGAACCTTCCCAGGTCCGATCCCGACGAAATCGTCCACCCAGAATCCTCCCGCGATGAAATCCTCCCAGTCCTAGTTCCCCTTGACGTAGACAGCTGGGTCCTTGTGCGTCGCAGCTAACCCAACACCCACCATATGTGAGTGCAGTTCATCATCATTCCACGTCCTGCCTGCCTGCACGAGCCCGTAAAGGCCCTCCTTGAGCTTCCAGACCCAATCCGGCTTCTCCACCACCCTGTAACCCTCGGGTTGCTCCATGTAAAGCTACTCCTTGAGCGTTCCATGAAGGTAGAAGGGGCATCACCGCTGTGTTGTACGCCCTATGAACTTTAACTAAATAAGTTTACACGCGCAGTGTCCAAACTCCAATATCTTGGGGGTGCAGAGGAGCACCGTCATGACTATCATTGGACAACCTTACTCCTACAGTGTGGACAGTGTGAATCACTTTCTCAGCCTCTTCGGTGAAGAGTAGGTACGTACCAACTGGCACCCCTACGAAAGGTAGTTAGCAGACTCTACTGTTTCTAATAGAAGAAACTTCACAGTCCGGCTATAATATACAACCCACGAACTCCAACATTTGGACTGATGTCCACCTCTTTTGGTGTCTTGAGCGTATATTGATATTGAACGAACAATTGTTTAATGCTGATCTTCCGGCTATCTACCTTGAGCGAGCGAAGTGCATTCAAACACGCTTGCCCCTTGGAGCTTGCCTCGATCGACCGAACCACGTTCCAGTCGCTATTATAAGCACACCACGCCGTCTGTAGTAAACTTTCGCCTCACCATACACAACCAGATGCCGTCAACGTCGTCACAGAGTTATAAGAATTTCCCTGCCGATTATACAGAGGTGTCCTCCCTCAAGAAGCCTCTCGACGGCGATCTTGAACACGAGTCTTTCATTCTTCGTAGACAAGCTGGGGTTCAAGCGCAGTACACCTACGCCAAGAGGGGCGCCGAGGTTTTCGAGGATTGCCTGGCGACGACACGGGCGGTCAAAGACGCCTATGCGGCCAGTATAGTCTCTATAAAGGCCCTCGAAGTGATTGTCAAGGATGCTTTGAATCTGTACGACAATCATTGTGATACTCTAGAGACTATCTCGCCTACAAAGGGAATGTTGGCGACATGGGCTGAAATCGTGGCACTTACGGAAGCTCTACTCATACGCCTGGACAAATCCACCCCACAAGTGGAAGCACACTTGCACCTGGCTGCCGACGAGCAGGCCGCCCGTGAATCCGCCCATATTGCAACTTCAAAGTTTAAGCTATCCTGCACTAAAATGCTCCATGAAATGGATCAAATTATCGCCGAAAATAGAGGAGCATCATCTGGTCTTCGTCGCGTACCAACCGAAATACTCCGGCAAATCTTCATCGAGGCGGTCGACGCGAGACAACACGAGATCATCACTTCTCTATCCTCGTACGATAAGCCAGCACTTTTATATCTTGATCTCAATGCACTTTCCAAAACTCTCAACCTCGTTCCATTCTCACTCTCAGCGACTTGCAAGCGCTGGCGGGCTATCTGCCAATCCACACCTTGGCTATGGAGGTACGCTCGTGTGCCCATGATTTGTCCCACCGATGTGGGGTATAAGACTATAGGAAGAACACAGTTTGAGCAATGCGTGCTCCTCGCCCAAAAGCAACCACTTGACCTCACCATATTACCATGCTACAATCCCACCCGAAATCTTGCTATGTACCCGAACATTGTGCTTCCAGTAGAGTCTCAGACACACCGGGTCAACATTGTCGTGCATAGTAATTATCGCGTCCCACCAGAAACCCCTTCGCCAACCGAGTTGTGTATAGTGGCGTCAACGACTCATGTAGGTAACCCAAAGGTGCTCCCCACGCATTTGCTGGTGAACACAAAGTCGTTGCGATGCATGGGAATTTCGCCTTGGATTGGTTCCGCCGTTGGGATACAAACCGTGCATATCTCTCATAGTCAACTCAGAACATATATACACCCCACTATATTCAGGGATCTTCTCCAGAACTGCCCACAATTGGAGGAGTTGCACTTGGAGAACCTGGTATGCCCATTTGTGAACCGCGTCTTCTCTTTCACACACCAGCAACTCCACACCCTTTCACTTACGGGGATTGTGCTTCCATGGGTCATGAAAGCCTTCACTGGTCGCTTTCCTCACCTGTCACGCCTCGTCCTCACCGACATTAATGCACTCGATTCAGACGAGTGTAGTTGGAGTCCACCACATTCCATCAGTGACCAATTATCTCTATTGACTCACATTGAAGTTCACACTGTGTCAGAACCTAGTGTTGTGGTTTCCCTTCGTCCGCTCCTCGAGGCCTCGACGGGTTTACGCACCCTCACCCTAGTCGGCAGCGCGGTGGAGCCGATGTTGAGGATGCTGATGCTCTCAGCTCCAAAGAGAGTTCAGGAGCTTAGGTTGAGCGACTCGGATGCAAATGGTACAATGCTCCGAGATTATTTAGCAGCGATCGAAAGCGATGGCGGAGGCACGTCAGGAATGCAGGTGGTGTGGAGTAAATGCCCAAATTTCTCGGGTGAATATGGAAGGGCGTTTGGGGTGCTTCATCTGTAAATAGTGGATTATGGTCAGATGTTTGTGGAAGTTGGTAGTTGTGTACATAACACGACCACAAATATCCACCGGATATGTTTGGTGAAATATATTTGTGGCACATATTGTTTGGTCTCTGTTTAGTCTTGCCTCTTTCTTGTGTTTCGTGTTTTTTGTTGTTGCAGTGATTAGATAGTAGGTACACGTAATGTATCTATGACATGCTGATGAGCTGCAAAGGGCCCCATGATCCCCCCCACTCATCCGTGTTACAGGTTATGAGCAAAGCACCTGCTCCCATATCCACATCGTGAGCGGGTGACCTAACTAGATTTGGTGTGGAAACCACCCAGCATGTGGTCTGTGAAAATGAGGGAGTGTAGGTCTTAGGTTCATATAAATAGTAAAGGACAGGAATGGTGATAGCAGGGAGAGGAGAGGACTGCAGCAAATTGGGGGAGATGTGAACGGGTCATTGATGACGGTGGCTAAAGATATGGTGGCAAATGGCAATCTGAAACGCTCACATTCCGAAGACATGAAGAGTATCGAGCTGTAAAGTGGTAGTAGGGAACAAGGATGGTACGACCTAAAGGCGAGTGCAGAGCTTAAATATGTCTCAGATAGTCCTGCCCCTGACCGTTCAGAGGTCACCGAAGATTCGGATTCCTGCCGATATTGAGCACTCAAGTATGATGGGGTCACGAGCCAATTGTGTCCATTGCATAAAAGGTAACAAAGTCGATGGTATGGTTCTACAGGTCATCACCGTTCTAAGAAGGTGGGGTGTAGGCAAAGTTCATGGCCTTCGCGATCGTCTCAGCAAATTTTGGCGAAACCTTCGCGAAGACATCAAGCTGGCGTTTCTTGATATCATCAATTTTAACATGCCCCAGATGACCTGCAATATTGGAAATCAAATTTGCCGAATCCTGGGCAGAGAGTTCATTGACCTGGATAGAAGGGTCAGCGGCTCCTATTCAATACGCAAGATATTCCCTTACAAATTGCTTTGGCCATACCCAGTCAACACGCTCGTCAATTTGACTGAGGCTACGAACGGCTTCGCCGACCCAAATGCTATGATTGCCCGAGCCGTAGGGAGGTGGCTGGAACTTCATTTGATACACGGTGGACGGATAATTTGGCCGTGAACCTTGGTTGGTAAACGCCATAAAACCGTCGCGTTGGAAAGAGGCCACGGGATTGAGGGGACAATTGACGGGGAGCTAGAGGGCAAGAGGTCAATCAAGGAACGGGAGCTAAGACTGCGGAGGTACTTGTTGGTAGTTGACACCAAGCCGATATCGGTGTGCGTCTGGATATGAGAAGAGCCGTGCTTGGAGAACAGGATCGGCGCTAGTCTCGAAGCCTTCGACAGTGTGGCTCGGGGCGAACGCAGCCTGCTCGACTTCTGCAAAGTAGTTGGCACTAGCGGATGCATGTAAGTACCCCAAAGTGGATAGAATGTGGTCTCTTACGGATTCTGGTTGAGGACAATTTTGCCGATTTCCTTCAACGGCACGTCTTTTGGATCCCAATCCTTCGTCAGGTCAAGGACGTTGACTACAATACAATGGTGATGCGTGAGTATCAATCAAACACGATCAGAGCACCACTGACATTTAAACTTTTCTGCTTCGCTTGGACTCAGCGTCTGGATGTAAACGGTCCAGGACGGATAATTCCCAGATTCGATGGCTTCGAACAAATCTCGGGTTCCAAAGTCAGGATCCGTCCCAGCGAGTGTATCGGCCTCGGCCGCGGTATGATTACGGATACCCTGATCGGTGAAGGCCTTGATCCTGTAAACGGCTTAGCACCACGATTTGAACGTTGAGGAAGCTAGATACTTGACATAGTTCCAGGAGCCGTCGGCCCGTATAGCCCTGTATGCGTGTCCGCTGTACCCATGCATAAACCGCATACCAAAGCTACATCCACCGTCAGAATATCTTTAGCCCCTTCTTAATATGACTTACGGTGTCCCCAGGTCGCTAAAGAGCCGTAAAACTTGATGAAGAGATTCGGGATTGCTCGACAAATAGTCCCAAAACATCTATCAATGTGTAAGATGCAGATACGGGATTCGTATTTTGGTTCACTGACATCCTTGTCTTTGAGATGAGTCTGTGGGTTGCGCTACAAGAGCTGTGTTAAGGATATGCGAGCTGTGATCGGACAGCGCGAACCTTTTGTGTATGGATGAAATCTGGTTACCAAAAAGTTCAATACGGGTTGCTACTCTTCAACGAATGTGACCTACTAGGGAACTTTGCTGGGTCCCTCAAGAAGAATACGGGCGTGTTATTAAAGACCCAATCCAAGACTCCCTGCGCAGATGGTGTCATCAGCTCGTTCCGGTCATAACGGTATCAACCCACCGTCTTTGTACGTAGTTTCAATGCGAAGCCTCGTGGGTCCCGTACCACATCCGGGCTCCCTACCTCACCGCCGACAGTTGAGAAGCGAGCAGTGAGGGGGGTCCTGGTCCCGACTATTTGCAAGAAGTCGGCTACTGAGTATTCAGCACCTGTGGTCGTCGTGGTTTCAAAATATCCATGCGCCCCTGCGGCCTTAGCGTGTACGACACGTTCAGGCTGCGTGGCCATCAGCTTAGATAGCTTCGAAGGATGAATGTCATACGATCCGCTCCCGCTCGAAGTGGGCCAGTGATTCGATCTGGATGTCTGTCAGCACATTCACAGAGAACGAACCGCCGGACGGAAACAAACCAAGTGAAAATCTTGAAGTAGAAGAGGCCCTTCTGGCCCAGCTCGCAGCACGGAATAAGGGTCTTGTACACTACGAAAGTCGATTAGATATTGCCATATTGATTAGGACGGAATGAACAGACGGAACGCCACCACTAGTGGTGTAGTTCAACTTGTCAGCACCGAGCGCATCTGTCTCCTGCTGTGTCTGCACTCCAGAGTTGATGTCAAAAGATGACTCGTTGTCAGCGGCGACAAATGACGCGAGAGAGAGGAGGAGGGAGCGGATTGTCTTCATGATTTGAAAAGCGGGGGTGGGACACGAATGACCAGTAGTGTTCGACTTAAGTAGTCCACATGTCATAAAGTTTGTCCTACCAATCCACACCCTGTTGTGATATCACTGCATGGTTGGGAGACCGGAAGGGCCAGGATCCAATTCGGGTTCTTAGCGATGGGGTCTATCACGGAGCAATCTTTAGAGTTTTTTTAGTGCCCTGCTGGTCCCTCCGCCCCCGATTTTTTCCATCAAACAAGATGCGTTCGAATTGGTAGTGACCACCGGTTGGTCGGCGCGACTAAATGGTTGCAAAAAAGAAGTTACACCTTCAACGGGCTTCGCCGATCACCATATGTCAATGAGCCTCGCGCAGAATTGGGTCCTGTCTCAGGGCTTCGCGGCTTCTGTGGACACAAAATAGGCGTCTTGCATTTGTCTTGTTATTGCTTTGCTTTCGTTGGGGACATTGCAGGTCCATCCCACGAAAACATCCGCCGTGGGTACCGTCACAACGCTCACTCGAGTCTCCTCGCCCCGAGTGCATGTTGCAGCCATCGCCCGCTATATATATGCAGGAACCATCAGAATTTGGGTACTTCACCGGTTGTACCTTCTGACGGGATCGCCTGAAAATATTGGAATAGTACTGTGTTGAAATGGAACATGGCCGAACCACTCCGTTGCAAACAATGATGCGCGCGGCTATGGTGTTACCACGACCTATACAATTTCGAGCACCTGTTCGTCGCGGGTCTGGCGAAGGACCGAGAGGGCTGAGTCGAAGCCATCCGAATGACATATGACATATGCTATTGGCCCCAGCGACACCACCCCAACGACCAACCGTCCAATGGCGTGGATGCAAAGTTCCAGCCTCTCAACACCTTTCAACCTTGGCCAAATAGAATAAACCCACGGAATAAACCAAAATGCAAGCCCTAAGCAGGGCAACTCCCAAATTACCCTTGCTTGCCCTCACCGCGAGGACGCTCGCCGTGCGCACGCCCTCGACCTCACCGCGCACATTTGCTGAGGCCGCACTCTCCCTCTTCGGCGGGCTCAAAAGCCGGTCACGTCTTCGCTGATATCGAGCAAGCGACTGGTCTCGGGTCTCGAGCGTCTCGAGCTTCTCGGTCAACTTCACGGTGTCGATTTTTTCAACGTCGGCCCTCTCATTACCGAACCCGGCACTATCAAAAACCCTACTCTGGTACCTGCTTACGTTCGTGATAACTCCTAAGAAGGTCATTGGAGCTTGCTGGTTTTCTGGGAATTTTCTTTCGTCTACAGCATCACGAACAAATCGTTGGTTGCACCGGGTACGCAGCCGACTCACACGACACCACTTGGATGGAGGTAAACGATAAGAAGGCGCACCACCGCTGTGTTGAGTGCGGACATGATATGTTCGCCTTTCCGTCCCATGCGTCCCATGAACTTCAACTAAATAAATTTACACGCGCAGTGTTCAGACGGCAATATCTTTGGGTTGCAGAGGAGCATGGTCGTGGCCACCATCGGAAAATCTTACTCCTGTGGCGTGGACAGTGTGTCAGCCTCTTCGGTGAAGACTAGGTAGCAACTGGCGCCCCTACGAAACGTAGTTACCAGAATTACTGTTTCTAATAGAAGCAACGTAACAGTACGACTATAATATACGACCCGTGAACTCCAGCATTTGGGCTAATGTCCACCCCCTCCTATTGGTGCCTTGATCGCATATTGACATTGAACAGACAGTTGTTTAATTCTTCCGAAAACAGTGGAGGCTCTATCTACATTGAGCGAGTGAAGTGTATTCAAATTCGCTTGCTTCTTGGAGCCTGCCTCGACCGAACCACGTTCCAGTCGCTACCGTAAGCACACCACGCCGTCCGTCGTACAATGCCACCTCACCATACACAACCAGATGCCGCCAAGGTTGTCGTCGAGTTATATGAATACACCTGCCAATTGTACAGAAATATCCGCCCTCGAGAACCTTCTCGATGGCGATCTGGAACATAAGTCCTTCATTCTTCGTAGACAAGAAGAGGTCCAAGCGCAGTACACCTATGCCAAGAAGTCCGCCGACGTTTTCGCGGATTGCTTGGCGACGACGCGCACGGTCAAAGACGCCTATGCGGCCAATATACTTTCTACAAAGGCCCTTGAAGGAGCTCTCAAGACTGCTTTGAATCTGTACGACAATCATCATGATATTCTAGCTACTCTCTCGTCTACAAGGGGAATGTTGGCGACATGGGCCGAAACCGTGGCACTTACAGAAGCTTTGCTCACCCACCTGGACGAAGCTACCCTTCAAGTGGGAGCACACTTGAACCTGGCTGCCGACGAGCACGCGGCGAATGAATCTGCCCATATTGCAGCTTCAGAGTCCATGCTCTCCTGCACTAAAATGCTCCATGAAGTGGATCGAAGTATTTCCAAAAATAGGGGAGCATTATCTGGTCTTCGTTGCGTACCAACCGAAATCCTCCGGCGAATCTTCACCGAGGCTGTCGACGAGAGACAAGACGAGATCATCACCTCTCTACCCTCATACTATGACCCGTCACCCGCATGTTATGATCTCGGTGTACTTTCCAGCACCCTCAATCTCGTTCCATTCACACTCTCAGCGACTTGCAAGCGTTGGCGGGCTGTCTGCCGATCTACACCTCAACTATGGAGGTACGCTCGTGTACCCATGATTGGTTTCATCAATTCGAGGTATAAGATCATAGGAAAAACGCAGTTTGAGCAATGCGTGCTCCTCGCCCAAAATCAACCACTTGACCTCACCGTTTACTCATGCGACAACCTGACCCGACATAGTGCTGCGTACCCTAACCTTGTACTGCCAGCAGAGTCCCAGACACTCCGGGTCAACATTGTTTGGCACAGAAATAATGTCATCCCGCCAGGGATCCCTTCGCCAACTGAGTTGTGTATAGTGGCCTCAGCGAACTTTCCTACACCTTACATGCAGGCGCTCCCCGCGCAGTTGCTGGCGAACACAAAGACGTTGCGATGCACAGGGCTCACACCTCGGATTGACGCCGCTGTTGGGATACAAACCTTGCATATCTCTCTGTGGAAACTCGAAGTATTTCTACCGTCTACAGAGTTCGGGTACCTTCTCCAGAACTGCCCACAATTGAAGGAGCTGCGCTTGGAGAACCATGTATACTCACCCACGCCTAGTCCCGTTATCCCGTTTACACACCAGCAACTCCATACCCTTTCCCTTACGGTAACTCTACTTCCATGGGTCATGAAAGCTTTCACTGCGGGTTGTCGCTTTCCTCGCCTCTCACACCTCGTCCTCACCCATGTTA
>Ga0307515_10014806_pt1 | contig 14427 bp, 10 predicted proteins | sample 17_EM_MG_FD_194513 | JGI IMG/M metagenome (GOLD analysis project Ga0307515, IMG submission 194513) | Populus trichocarpa ectomycorrhiza microbial communities from riparian zone in the Pacific Northwest, United States - 17_EM | ecosystem: Host-associated > Plants > Roots > Unclassified | place...
AATGATGGCTGATCCATTCAGGAAACTCTCTACAAGTCTGTGATGTTCCTCCCTTGCACATACTCTCTTTTAAGCCATGCATTTATAGCTCTTTTTGGTACTCGGCAACAGTTTTCCTGTTAATTTCTGGTAGGTTTATTGCTACGGCTTATTGAGTTAGTACTCGCCATTAATTGGGTTGGAAATTGAACTGTTACAGAACAGAAGCAAGGAGATATTATCATGCAAGAAGAAATAATATCTTTGAAATTCTTTTGAGGGTATTGAAATGGAATTCAAATTATAAAAAATAAAGACGAGTAAATCAGAGAACAGAGACCCTCTGATTTGCAAATCAATTACTCTATGAAATAGCACTGAAAATACGATTTCAAAAATACCCAATCCCATCTTCTTCTGTCCCAACATTGTAAGCGCGCGGCTCAAGAAACTCCATTCCTGTGAGAATCTCTGTTGTTCCATGCATAACATGCTTGACAGGTTGTTGACGCTGTGCAAATTCCTGGGATCAAACACAAGGTAAGAATATTCAACTTCAGGATTTGGCTTCCCCGGCCTCCATCAAAGCTTACACGGTCCTAGTTAATGCCAGCTGTCTATCATAGCCCTCGTTAATAACTTTCCTTTCCAGTACTGTTGAATTAAATTAAATTATGATATAGAATTAAATTTCATTCCACATATAATTTGATTCTAAACAAGCTGTTAGTCCTCTCAAGATTTGTTTGATGTTTGATAATAGAGGGAAAGATGGACGGATAAACTCAATATCCATATTAATATCAATGATATTAATAAATAATAAGAGTTAAAAAGGATGTCCATGTCGATCATTCATGGATTTGAACCTAGACAGACAGGTAATAATTAACATGACTTGCCAGGTTTGATGTGTTGGTTTTCGAACTTGAATAAAGATAAAGAAGCAAAGTCAAATTAGGCAGTCCAAGTTTAACCTAAGCTCATGAATTGATCTAAGGGATTACAATTATCTTGAACCCTAATTGGAACTCAAACTCAAGACAAACCCAAATTTGGTCGAATAAAATCATTTGTTATGGCTTTTTATATATATCCTTTCATAAAGCAATGGTACAATATTATGATATTGTTCAAAAAGCTTCAGATATTTTTTAAAAGCTTTCACTTGGAGTAACAGACCACAATTGATTACTATTTTTATTTTTATAGAATAATATAAATTATATTTTGAGATTTTATTTAATAATTTAAATTTTTAAATTAAATTAATTTTTTAATATAATATCAGAGACAAAGAGATAAATTATTCGTGTCTTTTATTCATCTCACAAGGTTTTCTGTTTTGTATTCCAATCCATCCAGTAACAATGACAGATTCCGCTTGAATTAGATATTACTAGCAATTATATAATGTTTCGAGGATGAGATCACTTTTTTTCATTAAAAAAAAACACATAAGTTTTTTTAATAAAAAAATAATTATAAATTCAAAATATAACAGCATATTATACAGCTGCATCTCTTTGAAATATTGATAAGATAATATATTGAATCAATTTGGGTTAATTTGTCAAATCTACAATTTGAGTCATGAGACTGTAATTATCTTATAAAAAGCAAATCAAAATAAATCATAAAGACCAACTCTTGATTAATTCAATATTAAATAGTGAAATTTAAAAAAAAAACAAATTAAAAAAAAATTATCCAAATCAACTCAAATTAACCTATCAATCATGTATAATCTAAGTTGTGGAGTCGAGATAAACCCATAAAAAATAGAAATTCATGAATTTCAATTTAGAAAAAAATGTTAACCTCATCATAGAAAGAGAGAATAAAATTTAAAAAATAATAATTAGAAAAAAGCAGGGGGGGAAAAGAGAGTAAAGTGATGCTCGCAGTCCCGAGCTCCAGGCAAGGGATTGCTGAACCAAGATTTTCACGTATGTTGGCTTAGCTTCAAAGCCAAAGCCAAGCACCACAATATATCGAGGCCCCTCTGGGAAAAGTAATCAAGAAAATGATAGTAACTCGACATGCTGGCACAGTGACAGACTCACCATCATGCATGTATGTATCCACTACTCATAAACAAACAAGTTCTTGACGTTCTTTTCTTATCCACCGAATTAACACTTGAAATTGCCTTTCCTTCAAAGTTAAGCACAGAAATATGCTCATGGAGTGTTACTAATCATGATAACCTTCTGTCACTCTTCCACCAAAATAAAACATCATTCACCTAACACACAAATGTTAACAAAAGCTTGCTAGCTAGCTGCCTGCCTCCTCCAAGCCTGTGCCATCCTTCAGTACTCTAATTATTCCGTCAACTTTTTACTAAAATGCCTCTCCTGTTCGTCCTCCTCTTCCTCTCCTCGTATGTTCGGACTGCATTTTCTGCCCATTGCAGCACCACCACGCCCACTAAGACTTTTGAAAAATGCATGGCACTCCCTACCCAGCAAGCCTCGATGGCTTGGACATTTCATGCCCACAATGCCACCCTAGACCTCGTGTTTTTTGGTACCTTCATTTCACCTTCCGGTTGGGTGGGGTGGGGGATCAATCCTTCCTCGGCCGAAATGACCGGCACTCGTGCTCTGGTTGCCTTTCCAGACCCCAATTCAGGCCTGTTAGTCCTGTTACCTTTTATTTTAGACCCAACAGTAAAGCTCCAAAAATCGCCACCCCTCTCTCGCCCCCTAGATATCCAGCTTCTATCCTCCTCCGCCACCCTCTACGGTGGCAAAATGGCCACTATACACAATGGCGCGGCCGTCCAAATTTATGCCACTTTCAAACTTGTAAGGAATAAGACCAAAATTCACTTGGTGTGGAACCGTGGCCTATACGTTCAAGGTTACTCCCCAGCTATCCATCCCACAACCTCCAGTGACTTATCTTCCATTGCCACCATCGATGTCTTGTATGGTTTCAGTGCTGCCCATAAAGATGATACCAGAACATTAAAGACGGTGCATGGGATCCTAAATGCTGTCTCATGGGGAGTCTTACTCCCAATTGGAGCTGTCACTGCAAGATATTTGAGGCACATACAAGCACTAGGGCCAGCATGGTTTTATGCTCATGCAGGGATACAACTCTCTGCTCTTTTCATAGGAACGGTAGGATTTGCCATTGGAATTAGACTTGGGGAATTATCACCAGGAGTGGTTTATGGCCTACATAGGAAGCTTGGTTTCGCCGCATTTTCCTTCGGAGCTTTGCAAACACTAGCACTGTTGTTTAGGCCTAAGACCACTAACAAGTTCAGAAAGTACTGGAAATCTTATCACCATTTTGTGGGGTATGCTTGTGTGGTGCTAGGAGTTGTAAATGTTTTTCAAGGACTTGAAGTTATGGGAGAGAGCAGGTCTTATGCTAAGTTAGGATATTGTCTGTGCCTCTCTACATTGATAGGAGCTTGTATAGCATTGGAAGTGAATTCTTGGGTGGTTTTTTGCAGAAAATCGAAAGAAGAGAAGCTGAGAAGAGAAAGGTTGATTGGAGGAGGGTCTGACAAGGACAGTGGGAGCCATGGTTAAGAAGTTAACCTGTGATCAGTTCCATAGAAGGAGAAGAAAAATATAAAACTGGTGCGACTGGGATTTTGCATGGTGCTTTTTGTAGGCCAAGAAATTTGTTCGTTCTTCTTTTTGCATCATCTAGTTGTTAATTAATTATTTTCAGGTCTGTAAGGATGTTCTACAGAGAAATCTCTATAACTATCTATCTCAACGCCTTCCTTAAAAAAAATAGGTTTATTAAAGTGTCGCATGTAAGTCGTCGTTTCTTTAGGCTTCAGCCCCTTCTTGTACTCACGAAAAAGAAAAAGGAAGAGACACTCCCTCTCTCGACAGGTCATATCATTAAAGGCCGTTTCCAGTCCCTCTTTTCGACTTTGGGCCATTAGAAATCTCCATCTCTTCTCACCTTCATCAGTTTGGTCAGATCAAACGCACCAAAACCGAGTAATTGAGTGTTGAGGGCAACATAAAAATGGCGGTTCTAAACATGGCGTTGATTGTCTACTTTAACAGAAATACCACCCACCCGCCAAGTTATTTATCTTTTATGATCGCTGACACGCCATAAAGCCACAGGGACACTGACAAAAAAGCATAGCATCAATGAACCATTTATTAATGATAAGTTGAAAACGTTGATACAGAAGAGTTTTCTTGAGAAGCACTTTTATCTCATTATCCAAGCTTAGGTGACAAAACTGACACAAGTCCGACCAAGAGAAAAACGTACAAGACCAACATAAAAAGACCTGCCGGATTTCATGGTAGAAAGCATTCGACCAAGAAAGAATCCGACTGAATCCAGATCAAAAGCATTGCTAATGGCTCGATATAGCCACAGGTGAATAAGATTGTACTGTGCCTGCAAAACTGATGGCTCGATAGCCACAATGTCGAGGTCAGGAATTCGATCTTCGGTTTTCTCTATGAGCATGAAGGCCATTAGACAGCATTAGAGGAATAAATCATTGTTCATTTACAGAGAACTGAAAGGGACGATCAAGCTTGAAGTGATGGGAAATGGGCAAAGAACAGTCAAAACTTAAACAAAAAACAAAAGACTATCCCAGATGAAAACGAATGGGATATCATATGATGCATGCAAGTCCAAAAGCCAGGGATTGGAAAGCAAGGCATGTATGGAAACTCGGAAACATTGGGAAGCAAACGAAATAACAAGACTGACTTAAGCATAATGAGGAGACGAGAATCGGAAAATACTATTGTCTTAGCAGGAAATAATATGCAAATTGCTGTTGAAAAACTAGGAGGATCCCACTGCTGACCACTCTGAATGCACGCAATACTGCAACCACTAATTAGAATCTCATCAAAACAACGTAATCGATTGAACACTAGATAGATATCCAGTCATCAATATAACTTGGTCTAAAATGTGGCAAGACAATTTACGTATTCAGATCAAATACCAAGTTTTTTTTTTTTCAACTGTTAGCTTACAAAATATAGAAATGGAAAAAGAATAATATTATGTTGCTAACTTATTCATGGGGGACCCTAGATGGGTATCCCTTGAACGTATCACACTAGTAAAATAAACAAGAATCTGGGGGGTACAATCTGCTGAAAAATAATCCCCATTAATGGGAAGTAGGAAAAACAAGAAGACATAACTGAAAAATCCACAACTTAGCCAGAAATTACAGGGCGTAAAAAACTAGGGGGTAAAAAAAGTCTAAATCTTTTTGTATCGCCGGCCTCACCAGAGATGCATGATACAGTTCGACTATATCCCGCAAGCTGATTTTACATCTCAATCAAAGAACAGAAACAAAAAAACCTAAATTGTAACTCAAAACTCAACCCTTAACACAAAACCTTATAACTTCTATCTCTAAATTTAATTCTTCGAGCACTCCAGTTAGCTCTAGATAACCAATTTGTTTTAACTGAAATATACTAAAGAGAGGATGCATGAAATTCACAATTCACCTGAGTCACCGGAATATCTCCACTTAATATATCATGATAACTGAAATGATCCAGCTAGGCAGCAATTCCTGAAAAAAATTAGAAGAAAATCCCTCAAAATCTAAAGGTTGAGGCACAATTAAATCAATTCATCAAATTGTACCATGTAAATTTCCCTGGAATTAGTTGTCAACAAATTAAAATGGCTATGCTTTGTGCAAAAAATTTCAGTTCAAAAATTGCAGGCGAAAAAATTAAATTACACAAGGAAAACCATTGACATCAGCATGAATACTAGTGAGGCAAATCAAAGAATTTTGCGTTGTACATAATAATCATACAGATACTTGGAACGCACTCATTTCTTAGCTAAATGGATGGTACAGTACAACATAAGCAGTTCAGTCAACAAACAAGATGTAGAACCACATATTTAATAGATATTTGTAACACAATGATAAATAAAGATGCTCCAACCTAATGAATAAATGCAAAATTGTATTCATGTGAGTGGATTGTGTTACCTTTGCAACCCATCCCTCACAAATTGGTGAACTTATAATCCAGGAATTAAACTTCAAAATCTGTGAGCTTGTAATCTAGGAATTATTATTTAGAAAAGAAACCTCCTTGCTTCACTGAAAAATTTATTCTTTGAAACATCACTGACTTCCGTCTGTCTTTGTTATTCAATCTTCTTATAGGTCCCTAATCGCAGGAATTCCCAGGCCCACCATTCCCAATTTCATAATCTTCCTTATCCTTTTTACATCTTATCAATAAGCATACAAACTACAATCAATCAACAAATGTCACGTGCTCAGAACTAAAGAATGTTTTTATTTACACAATTTGATCCCTTACAACTAGTTTTTTTATTCACCTAGGTTTAATATGAAATACTATCATAGGAAGCCTCCAGGACAACATGATTACCTAAACTTGCAAATGCAGCAACTAAAGTGTGATAAATTAGTCATTTAGTCTGTTATCATTACTTGCACACATTCCAGGCCTTCTACACCATTCTATCTGAATCTTTATTTGCAAAGCATATGGTTGAACTTCTAATTCAAAATCCTCAAACCAAAATCCTCAAAATGTGGACTGGGTCAGATTCACAGGTGAAAACACCTTAGTTCATGAAACAGTTGGGTCAAAAGGGGAACCAATTGACACAAAATTCCAAGTAGACAGAAGATCTCAATATGGTATTTTTCAAGCCAACAAAGCATAAAAGAAGATTAATGCCACAATACAAGTTTATATTTAGAAGCAAGGACAACATGGTAGGAAAGCACATGAGGAATCGAGCAAGTTCTCCCTTCAATGCACAGTCATAGTGGAAATTTGAATTAACATCCAATCTTGATAAGCCTACGCTAGAGGCCAACACTGGGATCTGCCTTTTATTTTCGACATTGGCTATAAACTAACTTCCGAGGTATAATCCCACTGTTAAGATGATAATACTAGGATCGTTGAAAAATCCAAACTGAAACAGATCACTGCAAAACTTAAAGGTCTAAAATGCTAAGAAATACGAGGAAAACTATGGAGATTACAGATGCAAAATAAAAGCAATTGGAGACAAAAATAATATCGTTTAATATAACATAAAACATATGCATATTTGAAACCAATTTCCTATCCAGCATGAAACTATTGTTGTGAAAGAGAATATTATGGGAGGAAAAATAATTACACCATTTGAATTCTTTTTACTGACAAAAATTAGCAGGCACTTCAAAACAGAATGGTAAACAAAATGGAATGGAGGGAGTACAGTATGTGTAATAGTGCATAAATAATAGTGGAGAAAATTCATGGTTTTACATCATGTAAAAATCAACCACAAAGACAAAAGACTTGAAGAGGCAGAAAAAAGTTTTGTGCTAATCACTGGTGCTTTATCAATCGAGAAAAACATTTCTTGACACAGGGATATAAATTAAATCAATATCAACAAAGATACTATAGAATAGAACTAAACCTTGCTAGGTAAACATCAACTATCTACATCTCAACAATGGGAATGAGGCAAACTTGCAATAAATGCACCAGAAAGAATGAGCAATTTAATGGCAATTCACAAAGTCACGAACACATGACAAATGAAGGGAGAACATGCAACTGAAGCGAGAAATCATGCAGACAACTAAACAAAAATCAATGTTGTGTCTACTTGAGTAAAGTTTTTCAGTTTTCTTGAAAGATTTTCTAAGAAATAGAAACTAAAGAAAAGGCGTTTTCTAGTTAAGAATAAAAATTGTTTTCTTGGACGTGTTTTCTATCTCTCTATTCCTTCAGAAAACTGAAAAACATCAAAAAGTTGTTTTCCAAATTCTCTCTTATTAGAGATAAGGGCATTGTTCAGCTCACCTAATTTTTTAAGCCCCTTTCTTTTATTATTTTCAATGCAAGCCAAAAAGGACCTTATTTTATATTTTGAAAATTTTGTATTTGTAAACACATTTCCTTAATTTTCCAAGAAGAAGTCTTTTTAGAATAAATTAAGAAAACTAGAAATGGAAACTAAAAAGTATTCTAAAAGTAAACACAGCCTAAGCTTTTCTAGCCTCATTTTCCAATCAATATATGCACAGAGAACATCTTCTTTTTTCACTTTTCATATGACAATTGTGACGATAGTTTGGATTGCTCCTCTGAACCTCAAGACCAAGAATGTTAATTCATGAAAATGGAAAATGATGATATTGAGCTCTCAGCATTATTAATAACTAAATATTCTGCACAGGGTGTGGGGGTGCCCATCCCAAAATTGTGATTAGCCCATGGTTTCTAATGAATCTACAACAGAGACAAGAATTTGAGACATTTGATGTATGTATGGCGTACAAGATCATGTTCCTCACAGCACATTGAATTATTAATTACTCAGTCAACTATTGCACCAACCATGAGGTTATGTAAATTTCTACTAATCAATTGTTTGCTACATTTCATGAACTGCAAAATTAAGTTCAGACATTTGAAACTAGACACTTGAACATTATTCCTCTTACATACTGTAAAAAAGAACAAATAATGTGGCAGTTCAATGATTTGGGTTAAAGCAACACTTTCAACAATAGAAATCAACTCGTTGTTGTAGGAAGACTCCCACATCCAGCGAGTGCAAGATGAGAATCCGTGTAGTGAACAAAACGAGACATGCTATAATAGCTACCTGTTTCAAATTGATTTCTTCATGTTTCAAAAATTACAAAGGTTTTGTGTAAATCATTTGTAATTTTTTCACATCTGTACATATGCGCATATATATTGATAATGAAAAGAAAAAGAAAAGAAAATGTAGACTAATAGCTTATGCTACTACTGGTTATGAAGCATACTTATCTCTCAGAACATTAGGAGCAACTTTAATGATTCAGTATGGATTTATTTGGTAATATTGAGAAAGAACTTTCAAAGAACCAGAGCAAGCAGTTGAATGGATGTACTAGACTAGGAGCTCTTACCTCTATTTGACTGTCTCTTATTAACACTATAACCATCAGCATAACCAGGAGAGTTCTGTACTGGAACATCAGAGGTGGTATTGCCGAGGCCATAACCAAAAGAACCAGATCCATCTCGCTCGGAATTTGACGGCTGCCAAGTGGGGTACCTGTAATCTGAATTACCACCATAAAGATCAGCAAATGCTCCATCAAAGCTACCATTTGATGCAGCATATGATGATGTTGGGGCCCCATTATTCCCACTATTTCTTGCATAACTACCCATGCCCTGACCAAAACTATTTTCACCACTTCCATGCCCAAAATTCAGACTGCTATTAGAAACATTATTTCCTCCACCTTGACCTGAAAGAGATGAAGAACCCCAATTAGCTCCACTGTTGCCAAAGGTGCTTCCTCCAAGGCTTCCAGTTCCAGATCCCATGTATGCATTTGAACTTGTAGAGTTGGTGTTATAATTGAGCCCCCCGTTTCCCCACAGATTTCTCGTTGCCGAGCTGAAAAATGAAGTATTTCCTCCATTACCTCCATCATATCCTACAGGTCTAGCAAGGTTATTGGTATTACCAATGTAGTAAGGACTCATTCCTCGACCATAGCTGAGATTGCTATTAAAATTTGCATCCCCCCCATAACTAGGGCTCAATGCTGGCTCAAAATTCAAACCCATTCCATAACCAGAACCAAATGGAGGGAAACCACTTCGACCACCAGCAACCAGACTGAACCTATCATCCATTCTAAGTCCATAACCTCCAACTGCACCTGGAGTATATCCCTGAGTGTAGCCATTAAGGAGGCTATTAACCCTATTTAGGCCATAGTTATATCCACCAAGTGGGCTGCGACTGGGACCGGGTGATAACTCTTTGGGAACAGCTCGCTTAACCTCAACCATTTTGCCATTCAGTTCATGAAAAGTCTTCATCAAAACTTTGTCCACTGCCTCCTCAGAATCATAAGTGATGAACCCAAATCCCCTTGGCCTCTGTGTGTTATGATCATACATCACCACAACATCTGTGATGAGCCCAAACTGGTCAAAATATTTCCTAAAGTCACTTTCTGTAACAGTGGATGCTAAGCCTCCTACAAAGATCTTTTTTGTACGCCCTGGACCAGGAGAACCGTGGATGCTACCGCCACTGTTTCTGCTCAGCATGTTCTGATCATCCCTGGGAACAGCCTTTTTTGCTTCAACCTGGTGATAAACGCACAATTAGAAAACCAAGCTTAGACAGTGGGAATCTGTCAACACTTAAAGCTTAACTTCAATACATAAAAAAAAACACAAATTTGGATGATTAGCAAAACTAACACCATCAAAAAAAATAAACAGAGAGAAGGCAAGCTTTTACTCTTGGCTTGATTTGATATCTAGTTTAACACAGGAAAAGAATTTAAAAAAAAAATTCTTCAGTTAGAACACTGGACACGTGACTCGGACACGGAAATGAATTCTCCACTTTGCATGGTGCAGTATATAGTAAACTTTCTGAAAAGCATTAGCACATTGCACACAAACTTAAAGGGTCACTTTAAGGTTAATATAGTTTACCATTCTGCCATCAATGCTGTGTTTTTCTTTAATGACTCTCTCTGCAATAGATGGGTCAGAGAAGACAACAAAGCCAAATCCACGGGCACGCCCTGTGGTGCGATCCTTCATTATCACAGCCTCTACTACCTCCCCAAAAGATTGAAAATAGTCCTTGAGCCTTTCTTCATTGGTGTCCCATGAAATTCCACCAATGAATAGCTTGCCACTGTCAGATTGCATTTTTTGTTTTTCTCTTTAATCTCTACAATACAAAATATTTTTCTTAGTGAACACGAAGCCCAGAACTTCACAGATACAAATCACACTACTAATCAAATCAATAAAAAAAGGCAAACCTTTTTACACAATCGAAAGCCCGCTTCAACTCAGTAAACGTGTTTTACACTGGATCCAATCAACATCAACACGATTAACATACAATTCAATAGCAAATCAAAACCAACAAAGACCATTAACACTAAGCAGAAAATGAATGAAAGTTGTCACTATATTGAATAAGAATGCAATTCAGATTTTGGCAATACCTTTATTTAGACAATTAAGAAAAAGCACACAACAGAACTCCAATGTTTGTGTTTGACACAAAAACCAAAAACTTATCAGATCCTTCAACGATCAATCAGCCAACCAACAATCTAGAATCAATCAAGCCTGAAACAAGAGAGAAAAAACAGAAGAACCCAGAAACATCCTGGAATTCAATAAAGGTCCAAAATTTAGAAAGATCCGAATCCAAAAAAATTAAAAAAAATTATATAGCCCACCGATTAAAGAAAAGCCCAGATGGTAAATCTCATCAAAATTGATAATTTAAGATCTGAGAGGAGGCATAATGAGAATACAAATAGAGGGCATGCTCAACCTCCTCTACAATATGCCCTCCTCCTCTTCTTCTTTTGCTTCGTCTTCTACTACTTGTTTTAATTTGTGTTTATGATTTTTTATCAGCTAATGCAAATTCAGTTACCAAACAAAATTGCAAATTTATTTATACACGCATAAATTCTAGTGAGAGAAAAGGGTTATTTTTGTTTCAGAGAGGGGTAGAGGGGGAGAGAGAGAGAAGGCTATGCGGAGTCTGGTGTGAGGAATATATATAGGGAGAGGCTCAGAATGGAAGGGGGCTGATTTTCTTTTCTGTTTTTATATTTTTTAATAAAAATATTTTGAATTTTTCTGGGTTTTTTTATTATTATAATTATTTTTTACTCCTAGCCCTTTACAGTGAAAGGCAAAAATGCCTTCTTCTTCCTCAACAACCCCCCATCCTGTAGGTTCCCCCTCTGCACTTCTACTTCTACACGCTTGCATGCATTGGATTTTGCGGTGGGAAGATATTGCAGCCGTTTATTTTTCTAAAATAAAAGAATAAATAAAAAATAAAAACATATGAAAATACTAAAATTTAATTTAATTTAAAATTAAAAAAAATTAATTTTTTAAAAAAAACTTTTTTAAAATATAAAAACAAACATTCTCTTCATCTCTATTATCTTTGTATCATCAGCCGTTTATTTTTCTGACTTTTCCAAATGTCAGAGACTAGTAAATTTTTTGACGGTTGTGATCCGTTGATGCTGGTGATGGTTGTGTTTACAAGGCATATTTTTTACCTCCTCGAGGTCAGAAGAAAAATGGAGGTGCTTAACTTTATTGGTAATTAGGCCCCTGATTTTTCTTTTAATTGTCATTTTCATTGCTTTTAGAACACACGACACATCAGCACCTTTTTTTGGGGGTAATCAAAACAGTTACCAGCCAATAACTTTTCTCTCAATTGGGTCCCCGGCTTAATTTTTTACCTTATTAAGTAAGTCCTCAACATGTCCAGGAATCCTTGTTTTGATCCCTCCATCAACAAATATACCTGGCATCATCCACAGATTGTGTGCCCAATTGAGAAAAGGTTTAGGCACATTCGTTGATGAAAGGATCCAATGAACGATTCTTGTGTACGACAGGGACTCGATTGATCAGAAACATAGATTGGGGATCCAATTGGAAATATGGTTATTTGTTGCTGACCAATATGAGGTTACTTTTTCTTTCATGTATTTTCAAGTCTTATGATGAAATTTGATTTCCGTTTAGGTACCTTTTGGGTTGCCGTTCAACTGGTTTTTTTTTTTAATTTAAAAAAAAACATTTACTTTTGAATTAAAATTTTTTAATATTTTTAAATTATGTTGATATATTAATATTAAAAATAAATTTTTAAAAAAATATATATTATTTTAATATATTTTTAAATAAAATATATTTTAAAAACTAATATCTCAACCAGATATAAATAAAAAGTTCACCTAGAGCGTTTAAATTTCTATTTAAATTATCAAACACTGTTCGATCTCATACTATTAGTGACTTTTATCTGGTAAATTAATTACCATCCACAAAATATCTTTTATATATAGATTTTTTTTTCTTGAGAATATCTCATTTTTATTGATTGAGATAATTACGTGAGTGTTTGGAAACGCGGTTATACTCGTATTTTTAAAAAATTTAAAAAAAAATTATTAAAAATTATTTTTTTTGTGTTTTGGATCGTTTTGATGCGCTGATTTCTAAAATAATTTTTAAAAAATAAAAAATATATCATTTTGATGCATTTCAGCACGAAAAATACTTTAAAAAACAATCGCAACCACACTTCTAAACAAGCATTCAGTATAATTGTTTTTTCTTTTATATATATGCAAATGTTATTGATTATTTTTTTTATTGAAAAGGTGATCGATTATTCTTTTTATAAGTGGTCCATCGATCTTCATATATTGTTTGGTTTCCCACATGAATTTGTCGATGCATATTTTCATTATTTCTTTGATAATCTTCCTATTAATATGTTTATTGCTTTTAAATTTTACCAACTACCTAACCAAGCTACAGTTACCGACTAGACTGGTGTCCGTACACGGAAATGCATTATTTTTCTATTAAAATATTTAGATTACAGAAACATGTTATTAAAAAAACAAATCAACCAATAAGTTGGTTTTATTTGTGCGGGATTGCATTATTTTTCTAGTAAAATATTTAGGTGTTGGAAATTTATTTTTAAAAAACAAACAATCAATTAAATAAGTTGATTTTATTTGAATTATATTAAAAAAAAAACAATGATAGCAAATAAGAAAATATATATAAAAAAAAGGGTCATGATAACACGGATAGAAAACCTTTTTTCAATAATAAAAAAACAGGTTATTTACCTGATTGTGTTTAATAAATTTATTTACTAAAATCAATTTGTAATAGAAATCGATACACACATGAAATTTATTGAGTAAAAAAATAAAAAAATATATGCAAGACTGTACATATTAAAAGTATTTTAAAAAATAAAGATTTAATCTATATAAAATATTAAAAAAATACAAATGAATCATAAAAAAAATTAAACCCGCCCAATATAATTAAAAAATAATTGTTATTTTAAAAAGGTTAAGAAATCTAAAAACATAGAATAGATATTAAGTAAATCATAAATTTAAAAGTTATTTAAGAAAAAAAAAGGTATTAATAAAAAAGAAAAGATTCAAAAAAAAAAGGAAAAAATTTTGGTATAAAAAATGAATTTTGAAAAATTAGAGGGACCATTACCTAATAGCCAAAAAAGATGGGCACTAGAATGAACTTTGCAAACAAATTTCAAAGTCACTACATATTTTACCTGTTCTTTTCACTTAAGTTCTTTGTCTTTCAATTCAACCATCCCTCCCAAAAAAACATGCAATAAAGTGCTAATTTGAGTTTCAATTGTTTAATTATACAAATAAAAGTTCAAGGATCAAAATGAATTTTTTTAAAAAAAATCATAATTTAGATCCACGGTGATATGCAGTAAAATTGATACAATAAAACTTCAATATTAGAGTGTTTCAAGTTACACGAGAGACTTATTTTTCCAGAAGTTCATAGAGACGAGCTG
>Ga0307515_10014807_pt1 | contig 14426 bp, 5 predicted proteins | sample 17_EM_MG_FD_194513 | JGI IMG/M metagenome (GOLD analysis project Ga0307515, IMG submission 194513) | Populus trichocarpa ectomycorrhiza microbial communities from riparian zone in the Pacific Northwest, United States - 17_EM | ecosystem: Host-associated > Plants > Roots > Unclassified | place...
GTCCTATATTATTAATCTTACTCTTTATACGTAGGCAAGGTGGCGGGGTTGTTTCTTGTTTATCTTTAATTATATTTTATGGAGGAGCCTAAGGAGCCTAAGAAGCTTAAGCAGCTCGAGCAGCTGCCTAAGAGGCTGTAGCTTAATATCGCGGTGTTAGTATATTTAACTGTAAGTAGGTAGGATTCTGTGTCGAATACGGTGACTTATACGGCCTTAATTAAGCCTACTGGCTCTACGTACAAGAAGTCTGCTAACTTTACATATAGTTAAGCCAAGCCTCCGTGTCTTCCTTATTGTCCTTATCTATAGCTTCCGGATCGTTTTCCATTTTCTTAAGCTCCTCCAATGTAAAGTCTGGCCGAACGGCGTTGTGTTCGCGTCTTGGCGGCTGTTGTAGGGCACCCCAATAAGAGCTCCACGAAGGCAGAGGCGTACGCAATGAGGGAGGAAGGAGGCTTCGTCGATTTCGTTAAGGGCGAGGAGATACACCCGTTGATTAAACCGCTACGCGTTTTAAAGGAGGATTCATATTAAAGGTAAATTGACGATTTTATAACACGATTTTGGATTGATATCGAAACTTTGGTAGGCTAGGTAAGGTCTGAATATATAGCTTTAATTTGATTGCCCCCGCAACCAGGCACTTGGCTTCGCTTCAATTACTATGTATAGCTGGTGGCAATCAGGCGAAATTGGATGCGCGTACCGAATCTGCAACTCGCTAAGGGGGGGGGGGGGTGAAGCTGGTCGTGCACATCACTGTACGTGAGAGTCTACTTTAAGCGAACATACAATATATATTAAGCGAGAGACGACAGGTGTTTGTAATAACCGAGCAGTCAAGGAGTGTAGCCAGAAGGTGACTGCATAACAAATTGGAATTTTCAAGTAACGCAACATTGCCCCTGCATGTCCCCAGTTTCCCTTCCCAATCAAATTTCATCTAAGAAACGTCTCCATGGGTGTCAGTACCATCGCAGGATATTCGCAAATAGAAGGTGGTGTGATGAACTTACATGAGCCGACCCTTTTGAATTCCCATAACTGATTCTCGCCGCCGGCGTCAGTATAGTTAATGATAGCGGTACCATCTTTCTCATTCGATCCGAACAAATCGACAAGCTTGCCTGAACTCTTGCTCTTGATCTTGTACGCGTTACTACTAGTCGATATTTCCCATTGCTGGTTCGCCCCGTAGTGGGCTGGAAAGGTAATAATCGGAGTTTCGTCGGCCGCAATGCCCCCATAGAGGTCTACAACGCGGCCAGTGTTGACGTGCGTAATGAGGTAGGTATTATCCTGCCCGATCTTCTTTAAACTGAAAAGCTGCTGGTTGATATCGTCAAAGCTAAACTTGGAACCCACGAGCTTCGGGTTTGGCGTGGACAAATCAGCGGTGACCAAGGTCTTGGTCTTCCGATTGCGAATGAAATAGACGCCTTCTTGAAGTGCGCTCATCGTTGCAGTTCTGCGGAATATAGTGTAGATAGGGAGGGGGCGTTAACGTAACAGGGAGTCTTGGAGTTGAAGAGCTAGAGCGCTGTTGGGGGGAAAGAAACAAGGAGTTCGCCATGGTAGGTGCAGGACAGGTTATATATACTGCAACTGACGTTACATTGGATAGAGTGGAGAAGTTGGAGAGGATGGATGGAATGGAGTGTGAGTGGAGAAGACGGATAGTTCCATCCTCTACTCCCTAACCGGACACACTGCGAGCCTTCTCCACACGTGTCTCCACAGTGCGTCGCCGATTACGGAGGTGTAGGACCTAAGTTATCCCTTGGTGTGGCAAGAATTTAAGGACTTTTCGTATATGCACGCCTCATAAGCCAATCTAGAGGCTCCATACCGTATAGAGCTTAGTGTTAGAGCCTCGAGTCAGTACGCAGCAAGGGTGCTAGCGCCTCATTGACGCTTGGATATTGCGGTGAACAGCAGCGATGTGGCCAGGAAGCCTATAATATTTAGTATAGTTAATTAAAAAGCTTTAATATTATGTCGCCGTCTATTTAATTATTGAATTGTTAGTAAAATATTGTCCTTATGCCGCCTAAAAAACGTTGTGCGTCTTTAGCTCTAAAGCCTCTAAAGCCTTTAAAAGCACCCCAAGCCTGGGAGTCCTATTTACAATCCTTTTAAACAATACAGTATACATATGATAGCTTATCGGCAGTAGCTACGCAGTAGGCAGTGATGCTAATTAAGGATATTAAGGAGGTTTGGCTAAGTAGCCAGATAGAGGATATTAAGGACGAATTGGGAGCCATTTTTAAGGCCTACGGCGAGACTACTAAGGATAAGGCAGATAAGGTAGATGAGACTAAACTACCAGAGCTATTAGCTAAAGAAGTTATAAGAATAGGCCTTCCTGCTATACCTTCTTTATGGGAGCCTATAGCCGCTGTTCCTAAATTAGATCTTAAAGTTATTAACCTTCTAGATAAGCTAATATTTGCCGCTCGGCGTGCTAGTAAACCTATTAGTGGGGTTAACGCGGACGTTAAATCTAATGACTTTCCTGATTAAGATGAGGATAGTAAGCGCTCTACTTACTATATACTGGCAGATTAAATTAATATAGCGTCTAGTGGGTATAGATCTGGATAGGACTTACTAATTTAAGTATTTCCATTATTCTTTAGCATTAGTGTATTTAAGAAGCTCGCGATTAATATAAACCTATATATAGCCTTTTAAAATGCTAGCGGATATTACTAATTAGGATAATATGCGGGTAAATAATTATAAGCGTAGAAGGAGACCTCTGCTAGCAAATTAATGATTTAGGTAGGGCTTATTATTTATATAGGCGTCTTTAAAAGCCCTTAGGTGTAAGATCTTTGGGCTATAGATCCTAAATATCCTAGATACTTAATCAGCTTATTTATAGGTAAAAAAAATAGGAGTAACTTAAGCGCTTTTTCTATGTCTTACTACCTCCACTAAAGGGCGTTAAACGTTAAGTCTTTAAGAAAATTGAGTCGTTAACAGCTCCTTTAGGCGAGGCGTTTAGAAAGTACGTTATACCTAGATCTATAGTTAGCTTTAATAAAATAATAGTAAGGTTTACTAAACAATCTACGGCTATAATTAAATTGCCTAGTAAACTAGTACTTAAGGGCTTTAAGATATTAAGCCTTTATTAATATGGGTATTACTATAGCTTTATATTTACCTTATCTAGCTACTTTTTTAGGCTTCCTTCTTAAACGGATTATTAAGATATTGTCCTTTTAAAGACCTTTAAATGTGTCCTTTATTTTACCTAACAGCTCCCTCTTTAGGCTCGTCGATTTTACTTATTTTTAAATAACTACTTTATAAATATTCCGTTGCTCTAGGTGCTTTAATAGCTCGGAATTACTGTAGCTAGCACGGCTTAATTAAACTTAAAGGACTATCCGGAGGTGTATAAAAGGGCTAATAAAAGAAAGGAAAGGCTACCGTTTAACTTTATTATAGAAGTAGTTATTAGGGCAGTTAATTTAGTGCTTTTAATTATATAGCAGGATAAGAATTTAGTACGGTTTTTAATGATAGTTTACTTATATAGTAATAAGGATGTTAATAAAGTTAATTAGCGTTAGCCGCGGGTATATAATTCCTTCCTTAAAAAGCTGGTAGCTAATATATAGGGTAATAATCTAATTAAGAAATTGACGCTTCCTAGGCTCTCTATTAACTACAATAACTAGATAAGTAGCGTTAATATTTATAATTAGCTTTAAAGCTACTCTACTACTTAGATTACTACTATCCGTACTTAGCTACCTTTATTCTTCTAGGCGCTTAATGCGGCTATAATTAATGCCTATATTATTAGTAAGAAGATCTTCTAGACGTCTAAGAAATCCTTCTAAACCCACCGCCGTTTCCGTATATAATTGGCATGGAACCTTATTATTATAGGTAGTTAGCGGATAAGCCTAGATGAGCACGATACTAAGCGTCTTTTTTATTAAAGCTTACCAAAATATGGGTAATATTAGCCTGGCATTGGGCCTAGTTATAAAAATATTAGAATAAATTAAAAAACTACCTATGTTACCGCTAAAACCCCATTACCTGTAATTTAACGGTATAAGACGCAAACTTACCGTTCTATTAAAAGCTTTATAAGGAAGCTAGGCTATAAGACCCTACCAAAGTGCTAGATGTGTAGATGGAAAGAGGCTAAAAAGCTTATAATAAAGGTTCGGCAAACGGTATATAAATGCGAGGCCTATAGGCTTCCTTTATGCCTTTAGTGCTTTAACAATTTTCATTTAATAGGCGACGACTAGGTGACTATTTTAGGCCCTCTACTCCCTTATGCCTTTAATATTAAGACTCCAAAGCTAATTAAGCCTTTACTGCAGTGTCCTTTTTAGCCTCCTTTAAGCCCTTCTCTACTACCTTTAATTAATCCTCTATATTAAATAACCACTAATTAAACCGTTTAATTACCTATAGCACTTAGTACACCTTATTTAATATATACAGCACATCCTCCCTTATAACCTTAAGCTGGTCCTTTACCGGCTTATTTTTATTAACGTTAAAAACGCATATAAAGTGGATAGGTGGTAGTAAATTAGGGGAGGACTTTAATGGAGAATTTTCCTATATAATTAGCAGCTGGTTAATAGAGGAAAGGCAGAAACCTACAGTCATAATGTTATATATTATAACTTTTGCCCAACTTCCTTAAAAAATATAGGTGTTTTTAATGGTAGCCTTGATGGCCTTCTGCAGTATTTTATCGGCATCGCAATATTGATGCGTTTTGGTGAGGGTTGCTAATAAAATCACGCTAGCTAGGGTGCCTGTAGCATGCTAACCTAGGCAGGAGCGCCCAAAGCGCCTAATACGAAAAGTCACTTCTGCCACACGAAGGGATAATTATTATATTAATAAGTTAGGCTTTTAATTAAGTTTGCTAGGTTAGTATATAATCTTAAAGTTAAATTATAAGAGGTATTTAGCCTAATAAATTTAGCGCTGCGTTAATTGCTTTATAGTTATAAAGTACTATAGGTTTTTATAGTCCGTTAATACGCGTATTAAAAACAATAATCCTTCTAGTTCTAAACGCTATTATTTAAAGTATCTAATAATTATAAGTAGTTCCTTATTATATATCTTATAGTTTAATTTAGCAGAAGCGAGTTTCTAGAAGAGGAAGGCTATTAGATATAGCTTGCCGTTCTTATTATATTACGATAACACTCTCCCTAGCGCATAATTAAATAAGTCTATTTTGATAATATATTTAAGGTTAGGATTAAAGTAAGTAAGAATTAGAGCGGTTATAAAATAATATTTTAGGTTGTTAAAAGCTTATTTACATTTAGTAGTCTATTTAAATCTTATATTCTTCCTTATTAAGTTTACTAATAGCTAAATAATTTTTAAAAAGTAATTAATAAATTAATAATAGAAGTTTGCAAATCCTAGAAATCCTTAGATATCTTATACACTGCTAGGACTTTCTCAGTTTATAATTATAGCAATTTTCTTAAAGTCTATTTTAATTCCATTGTAGGATATAATTAGGCCTAAGTATATAACTTTGGATGCGTGGAACTTGTATTTCTTAATATCATATTATAAGCCCGCATCTCGCAGGCGTTTAAGGACTATTTAAATATACTTCCAATATTTAAAAGGTAAGGATAAGTAGATTAAGATATTATTAATATATACGGTAATAAATATATTAAGGAATTTACAGAGTATATTATTAATATATTACTAAAATATACTAGGACCGTTCTTTATACTAAATAGCATTACTAGGTATTTAAAGAGTCCTTATTATATACGGAAGGCTATATACTTCTTATCTCCTTCGTAAATGCGAATTTAATTAAAGGTAGTAACTATATTAAGCTTTGTAAAATATTATACTTTTACTAGGCGGTTAAGCGTCTCTTAGATTAGGGGAATTAGATACTAGTTTTAAATTATAATTATATTTAGAGCTTAGTAATTAATATAGAATCTTAAGCCTCCTCCTAGCTTCTTAATAAATAGTATAGGTAAGGTAAATGGTAATTAACTAGGGCAGATAAATCCTTTTTCTAGATATTCCTTAAGGTATTATTGCATTATAAGCAGTTTTTCTTATAATATTCTATACAGCGGACCGAACTTTAGTATTGCACTAGGTTTAAGTTCTATTTTAAAATTATATTCCTCCTAATACGGGGGTAGTTAGTCTATAAATCGTTTTTTAAACTTATTAATTAGATTGTAGTACTCTTCGGGTATAAGAGCTTAAGGGTTAATATTTTGCTTTAGTTCTAGCGCTTTCTTAATATCTTCTATTATTATAGCAAAGATTTTATAATCTTATTTTCTTGCTAATAAAATAAAAGGTACGGTTTATATCACCTAAATTTTAAGAGGTTTCAGCATAACATCTTTATATTCTTTACTACAATCAGTAGTTATAGCCTTATTATTTTAGTTTAGAGTCCATAGTAAGGGCAGTGCGTATTATATTAAGTTTAAATAATCTTATATATATTTATAGGGCAGGTAGTGTTTTAAATAATAGCTTCAGCAGTAGGTTATATAAAACTTTAGTATTTCTTTAACCTAGCTAATTAAAGGGTTGTGTTATTTTAGCCATCTATATCTAAGTATTACTTTATAATGCTTTAGGAGTATTATAAATAGGGAAATATATTTAAGGTATTCGCCTATTTATAATTTTATAAGAGCGTAGTGCGTTAATTCGCTATATATTAAGGGTTTACCGTTAAAGCCTTGTAGGCCTTAAGGCTTATTAAGTTTCTTTAAATTTAGGCGTTAGGTTTTCGCGTAGTTTATATTAATAAAGCCTATACTAGTAGCTCCGCTATTTATTAGGATTTATACCTCCTTCTATTTTCTAAGTATTTGAATTTCGCTAAGTATATTAAGGGAGTTATACTATATATTAGCGCTAGAAGAGCCTAGACACTTATACTCTTCTACTTTCTATCCTAAGGCGCAACTTAGCCCTAAAATAATTCGTTTTCTAAGTTAACTAAAGGTAAGATACTTTGTGGCGACTAAGTATAATTTATAAAATAGGTACAATTTAAGGATTAAAAGGAACTACGGCGGACCTTTTTAAAAGGGTAAGTTTAATAATTCCTTTAAATATATCCCTTTTTACCGTATCCAAAGTATTCTTTATTCGCGGCTTAAGTTTTTTTTATTTATTAGTTCCTAAGGGTATATAGAATTGGGTAGCATTAAGGTCCATAAGGTTATATATAGGGCTTTTAGGTCTTAGAGACGGATTACGTTTTAGGGTATATACCAGTTTCGTAAAGTTTTAAATATAAGGTATAGTTAGCTTTAGAAAATAAGTCTATTTATTATATTAAAGGTCTTTATTAATTTGTTAACACATTATAGCAAATTTGGATAGATCTTTTAGTAATTCTCTACTTACTAACTAGGCTCTAATCTTATCTAAAATAGCTTATTAAAGGGCAGCGACTCTAGCGGCTTTATTCCAATCTAGCCTGCTAATAAGGCCTAAAAATTCCAAAAAGAAGCTAATAAAGTCTTAGTTCCGTTATTATAGGGTTTTTAGTTTAGTAATAGCTATATATTTACGGCTAGCGTTATTATATATTTATTCTAGTAGAGAGATAAAGATTTTAAAATTAATAAAGGTGCTTTTATAAAAGAATAGATCTATAGTTTATGCAGCGTCCTTACTTAAATAAGACATTCTATAGCTAACCTTACTAGCTTTAGTAGGGTATTAGTTATAGTTTATTAAAGGTTTAAGACGGAGCTTAGTTATAAAGGGACGTAGGTTATTTTAATTTCTATTAAACATTGGAGGATTAAGGAGCTTTTTAGATTTTATAATAGGTGCTAGGTTTGTTATATATATAGATTAAGCTACTATTACTAGTTTAGTATTTGCATTTAACGGGCCGGGTTTAGATATAGTTATTTTAATCTTATTTAAGGGTATTGCTATTAAGGTCTTTAATATAAGTGCCTTAATATTACGGAGTTCTTTATAAAGTACTTCTATTAATTACTAATACTAAGCTTTTAGTATAGCCCGCTGCTAAGCTAAGGCATCCGTAAAGGACTATTGTATTATAGTTAACTATTCCCTAACTAGGGATATAATACTTGTGGTTATTAAAGGGGATTTAGGTTCGTTTGCTATTTTAATAATAGTTATTTTAACGTAACGTAATATAAGGGCGCGAAGAGGCTTTAGGGGAGATTTAAAAGAATAATATAGATTTTATCTAAATCTAAGGGTATATAGTGTTACGGACGCTTTAAGTACAATGTTACGACTACTTAGAGAAGAGTTAGAAGAAGCTAGTTGGTTAATATAGGCACGGTCTAGGATAGATCTGGTAGAACTATATGACGAGGAATAGTAACTAAGTTACGTGATATAATCTGTATGATCTATACAATCTATGGGATCTATGATAGAGCAGATAAAGCATACATACATTACGTACAAGAAGGATTTCTTAGGAGTATGGTTGTGTATTTAAAGGACTATAGTTCCTACCTAGATAGTTCCTTCCTTATAGTAATTCTCAGAATATAATTAGAGTTAATCTGTTAGGCAACTACTCCACTAGTTATTATTACGTTGTTAACTTTATGCTTTACCTATACACCTAGCCTATTAATAGGATCTACCGTAGTACTTACTATAAGGTTCCGTTATATAATTACTACCTAGTTATAGTAACAAAAGTTAAATAATATGCCACTAAAAGCAGCCACTATAACGCCATTGACGGCGGCAACTACTTTAAGGTTAGGAGGGGACACCAGTATGGCGGATACTAACTCGCAACAACCCGTGACAGTTAAACAGTTATAGAAAATAATTAACTAGTTAACGGTAAATAACACGGCACTGGAATATAGGGTTAATGGGATAGGCGTAGTAAAGGTTAAGTTACTATTAATCAAATAATTTTTAGGGGAAAGATTAAAGCTTAAAGGATTCCTTATATAAATGCACTTTAAGGTAATACAGGAAGGAGCAAAGCTGGCAATACCTATAGATTAAATAGCGTATATAGGGTTATTCTTAATAGGAAGGGCGCTTAAATAGTTTAAATCTTACCTTATAGAGATACAAGCTAATAAAATAATAACTATAAATTAAGAAGTGCGGTTTATGTTCTTAAGTTAGGATGGATTTGCGGAACGAATAATATAGATATTTGGAGATCTGGAGGCAACAACTATAGCAGAAAGGAAGCTCTAAGACCTTATATAGCGAACCTTAGTAATTAAGTATATAATATAGTTTTAGACGCTAGTAATATAAGTTAAGTAGAATAATAAGGCGCTTATAGCACAGTATAAATAGGGACTTAAGGCTAAAGTCTAGGACGTAATTATCCTAATGGAAGATGCGGAAACCCTAAGGGATTTAATAGATTAAGCGATAAAGATTAATAATAGGATCTACTAAAGGGAGTAGACCAAGAGAGGTTAGGATAGAGTTCTATAGTTGTATAAGGCGTAGAGTACGCATTAACTAAAGCTAAATTAGAAACTATGGTATGGCGTAGAGCTAATGGACCTAAGCGGTACTAAAGAAACCTATAAAAGATGGAGTAAGAAGCTATAGAAACTAAAAGGATAAGGATTAAGTAATTAAAGGTCTAAGGAGTAAAGGTTAAATTAGGAATTTTAGTAACAGAAGACATTTAGGCGGACTCTATAATAAGAAAAATGGATTAGAGAGGGAGCTTATATAAATTATAAAAAATAGGGTTATTTTGCCAGAGATTGTAAAGATAGTTAGAATTACTATGTAATAAGGGGAACTAGACTAGTAGACAGTATATACGTATAGAGGGACGATAATGCACTGCGAGGAATAAAAGATTATTTAATTAACTATTTTACGTTTTGTTATAATAACGTATGCCGAATTTATAAAGACGCTAAGTATAGCGCAAGCTATTAGCTATAGGAACCTAGTTTAGAGAAACTAAGAGCTATTTAAGACTATAAAGAGCAAGATAGGCTCTATAAATATAATAAAGATTTAGCAACAACTTTTAGTATAATATTAGTGAAACAGTACTTAGAAAGGGACTTTAAAGAAAATCCATTCAGCGATATTAAGAAAGAAGACCTTAAGATATTAGCATTAGAAATAGAAACTAAGACCGCTATAAAGCAAGGTTTAGTAACGGGTATTATAATACCGTTAGATACGGCATTTATCGCTTTATAAGACGGCAGGAAAAGTATTTTACGGAGATTAAGTAAGTAGACGACTGCTAGTGCTAATTTACCACTCGATAAAGGTAAAAGGCTAAAGGCTTAAGATTTTTAGGAAGAGATGAGAGACAACTAAGATTCTTAAGATAAGATAAGGCATACCTAAGGACCTATAATGGATAGAAACCGATGGAGTAGGGCAGCGGCTTAGTTTAAAAACATACAAATAAGCTTGGGAGGAAAATTTCCCACGGTATAAGATTCTTAAGATGAGATAAGTGAGATTTAAGACTCTTAAGACAAGATAAGAACATTACGGACGCCTAATTAGACTAAGGCGGAAGCTAAACTTAAGTTAGAAGTAAGCTTAGGATTAAGAATCTTATAAAACTAAGATTTTAATAAATAAATAAGGACTATTAAAGGGATTAGAGAATCCGTAATATAAATAACAGTTAGACTAGGAGACAGACATATAAACCTAGAAGACTTACTAAGGGAATATAGTATTTAGTCTAAAGATCGAAAAGTTAATACTAAGATTAAGAAGTAAGAGAACTTTAAGGATCCACTCGTAAGACGCGAATAAAAAGAAACTATGGAGGAATTTAGGGCAAGAATTACCTCGTGGCAAGAACAGAAACTAGATAAGAGATCTAGTATATTAGGACATATAAGGAACAGAGTACCTATATAAAGAATTACTAATAGGCTAAAAACAGGTATATTAAGAGCTAAGTGGCTTACCGAACTAGAAGAAGAAGAGGATTTAGGGATTCTAACTAGGTTTAAGGAATAATATACGAAGGGTTATTACGACGCAGTAATAAGAAGATACTTCCTTATAGATAAAGCGTATATACTTAAGGAGCTATACTAAAAGTGGTATAGGCAGCAATATAATAATAAGTGGGAAGATTTCTATATATAGTTGGATAAGAAAGTTGTCTAAGACCACCTAATTATAGAAAAGGCTATAACATATATTAAAGGGGCCTTAATTATAACGTTAAAGGAGTTAGAGGAGTAATTAGAGGACTAGAGAAGCGAAAGATAAATTTTAGTACCTATAAATAAAGTTGCAACGCTTAGATTAATACAGGAAAGGTTTAAACTTAAAAGTAAAGATAAGCTAAGAGTTAACCTAAGACACTAAGCACACCACACACTATTATAGATAGCGTGCGTGGATAATGTATATAGTATATATAAAGCACTAAAAGACAAGAATCGGAAATATTTAATAAGAATGTATTAGATGGTGGACGAGGTAAAATACTAAAACGCTAAGTATATATATGGCTAGCATTTAGTAAAAGTTTAAGAATAAGGGGACTTAACACTTTAACTAGGAAGATTCCTTACGGAAGAATGCCTAGATGGACGATAATGGTGGGAATGTCTAGAAAACACCTATCTATAGCATATTAAAGAAAAGAAATAAATTAAGTATTGGCTAAAAGTAGACTAAGTATAAACAGGATCTAGTAGCTAATAGTTAGGAAAAGAGGAGGCCTATAGGACTAGAGGGAACTAGTAGTAGAGCCTTAAACCCTTAAAGGAATTTAAGGATAATACCTAAATTTACAAGTTAAATGGTAAGATTAATAGTTTAAAGCACTAATAAATAGTGGGGTAATAAGGAACTATATCTTACTAATAGCAGTTAAGCGAATAGGACTACCGTATAAAAGAAAGGAGCACCTATATTTATTAGTGATAATTTTAGGAGATCTAATAGCCTATAGAAATGGTATTATTAATCTTAAAATAGGACTAATTTAGTTAACTATTAAAGGGAGACAAATTTAGATGTCTTTTGATATCCTACTGTTAGGGAAGGACGAGGCGATACTAGGAATGCCTTAGTTATAGAAGTATAATCTAAAGATTAATTGGGTTATAGGTTAGGTTAATATTAGAGATACTTAACGCCATAAGATGCGATAATAAACTAAGCTAGTATAGTACTAAGTTAGAGCGATATATAAAGAAACCGAGAAAGGGTTAGATTATATACTAAGGAGATACCATAAATATGGCAAAAAGTTATAGTTACTAGAAAGTGAAAAGCTATTAGAGTATACAGCGTGGGACTATAAGATAGAATTGGAACTAGAAATAAGTTTAAGGTTTTTTCTAATCTACAAGCTTACTAAAGAAGAAGGTAGAGCACTAAAGGAGTTTGTCTAAGAAAATCTATAAAAAGGATATATTAGACTATTGCAGTTATTAGCGGGTTATCCAGTACTATTCGTACTAAAGAAAAATAGTAAACTAAGGCTGTGTATTAACTATAGGCAGTTAAACAGTATTACTAGGAAGGATAGGTATCCTTTACCCTTAATTAGCAAAATTTAAGATAGGATAGGCAATGCGCAAATCTTTATAAAGATAGATTTAAGATAGGCGTACTATTAAATTAGAATTAAGGAAGGCAATAAATAGAAAGCAGCCTTTAGGTTAAAGGAAGGACTATATAAACCATTAGTTATGCAATTCAGGCTTATAAACGTACTAGCAACGTTCCAGAAGCGTATTAATAATGTATTAGGAGAATACTTAGATGAATTTGTTATGGTATACCTTGACGATATTATTATCTACTTAATAACTAAGGAAGAATACGGGGAATACGTTGAATGGGTCTTAAGGAAACTATAAAAAGAATAAATGCTAGTAGCAATTAAGAAATGCGAGTTCTTTACTAAGAAGACAGATTTTGTTAGATTTATTATTAAACTAGGCTAACTTAGTATAGATCTAAAGAAGATCGAGGCTATAGTAAATTAGTAAGAACTAGAGAACGTTACGCAGTTAAGATTATTCCTAGGGTTTTGCAATTACTATAGGAGGTTTATAGCGCAATGGTTAAAGGATATTAAGCCATTTACGCGATTAATAAAGAAAGAAGTACTATAGGTATAGGGAAAGGAATAACAAGAACTATTTAAGGAAGTTAAAAGGTTGTTTACTTAGGAGCCAGTTCTTAAGATCTATTAACTAGAACTAAAGACGGTTATTAAGATAGATGTATTAGACTTTATACTAGGAGTATACTTTATATAAAAGCATCCAGATAAATGGCATCCAGTAGTATACTATAGTCGGAAGATAATACCACTAGAACTGAACTATAACATCTATAATAAGGAGTTATTAGGTATAGTTACAGTACTAAAGGAATAGAGAGCATTCTTATAAGGCATAGAGAAACTATTTATAGTTAAGACGGATTATAAGAACCTAACGGGATTCCTAATAATAAAGGAACTTAATTAAAGATAAGTTAGATAGGCAGAGATGCTTGCAGAATACTATTTTAAGATTTAGTATACTAAGGGTATAGATAATACACGAGCAGATACTCTAAGCTAAAAGGCTAAACTATAAAATAATAAAAAGCCATTAGGGGCTTTATTACGAAAAGATATAGATAGATTAATTAGGTACAATTATCTGAAAATTATAACAACTTAAGAAGAACTAGATAAGGTTTATAAGATACCAAAAAGCCTTTAGATACAGAGAATTCTAAAAGTATAACTAGAAGATCCACAGTCAAATATATACGAAAATTAAAAAGCTAAGTATATTCTAAGAAGTATAGCAGAGTACTTTATAGAGGAGTTCTATAGAGGATTAACTTAAGGATATAATAGAGCTATGGGCTTAGTATTAAGACTTTAGGAGGAGTATATTATTAACAGAATCTAGAGGATAGCTAGAAAGGTTACTAAAGAGTGTTTAGATTGCTAAAGGAACAAACTAACAAGGTATAAGCCGTATAGAGGGCTACAACCTATTGAAATACCAGAAAGACCATAGGAGGTTATATTATAGGACTTTATTATAAAGTTGCTAAAGTTAAGAGATCCTATTACCGGACAAGATCACGACGCGATTTTAGTGATAGTAGATAAGCTTATAAAGTGGGGATACTTTATAGCGTATATAGAAGAAATATTAGCAGAAGATGTCGCTAGAATCTATATTAAAGAAGTGTTTATAAGGCATAGAGTATTAAGTAAAATTATATTGGATAGAGATCTAAGATTCATAGCAGCATTTTGGGAGGTATTCTTAGCGGAGTAAGGAGTTCAAGCAGCAACTTTCACCGTATATTATCCGCAGATAGACGGTTAAATAGAAAGATTAAATTAGACACTAGAGCAGTATCTAAGATATTATATTAATTACGCACA
>Ga0307515_10014808_pt1 | contig 14425 bp, 12 predicted proteins | sample 17_EM_MG_FD_194513 | JGI IMG/M metagenome (GOLD analysis project Ga0307515, IMG submission 194513) | Populus trichocarpa ectomycorrhiza microbial communities from riparian zone in the Pacific Northwest, United States - 17_EM | ecosystem: Host-associated > Plants > Roots > Unclassified | place...
TAGTTATCCGCTTTCAAATTTGATTCTTAATCAAATTCAAACTTCAAAAAAGAGAATGAGTTTGATTGAAACTTGGTTTCTCACAAGCGAAGGGACTCTGGCACTATAAATACAGATCTCAGGGTATAAAAAAAAAAAAAAAGGAAAAAGAGAGAGGATTAGAGAGAAACCCTAAAAGAGAAGAAAACTCAGGAGAAGGCCATTACTCAAAACCCTACAAAAAAAAATTATAAAAAAGACATTTAAAAAAAAAAAAGGGGGGCGCGGCCAAATCCTAGACTAGCTGCCGCTGCCCCCTCCCCCAGCTTCTTTACTCCTCTTCTTCCCCCAGTCACAAAAAAAAAGCCAGAACAAGCCCTCCGTGGCTTTTCTTTTCCTCTCTAGCTTGAGACCAAAACTGCCACCACGCCAGCCTTGGCCTCTCCTCTGAGCAACAACGACATTCCCAGCCATGGTAGCCGAAAGGGAATGCCCCCTTACAGTGCAACGAACCAAATCGTCAGCTCTTCCTCACGTCAACAACAGCATCTCATCGAGTCTACGAGTTACTTCTTCCTCAGGCTGACAGTTCCGCCAGCAGTCCACCAGCGCGACTTCTTTCTGTTCCACTCGTTCTCCAAAGCATCGTGACCCTCGCCAAACGACGGCTCTCCTTCAGCAATGCGAATAACAGCTGCCTATTCGTCTCCTGTGTGTTAGCTGTTGTTTTCAGCAGCTGTGGACCACAGCCACAGCAGTAAGCTTCCTTTCTTCGGTCCAGCACTCCGAGTAGGCCAGGTCTCCATCTTCAGCAACAACTGCACCAGAACCTGAGCTCTCCAGAGGAGAACCACAATAGAGGACCAAAACAGAGGAGAAAGAAGGGAAGCGGAAGAAAACTGAGAAAACCAAGAAAACCGAGAAAACCAGTGGACGGACAAAGGAAACCAGAGAACAAAACATGAGGGACAACACAGGGGGGCCAAACGAAGAATATAAACACAGAGACAATTATAGGGAGAGAACAGGCGACCCAAGAAAGTGAAAGATGAGTAGAAGCAGAGGAGGGAGGAGGAACCGAGGGATCCAAAGCAAGCTACTGTCTTCAACTTCACCTCCCTGCATCAGGTAAGTTCTTCATTTCCCTTTGCTTTGCAATTATAATTGCATGGGTACTGTACATAGGCCAATTTAATTCTCTACTTACCGGTTTGTGCATGCACGTGTGAAGTTTAGTCCTAGAAAAAAATAAAAAAAAACAGAAAAATAAAAAAATAAAAATGTGTATGCATGAATAAAAATAATGTAAATTTATTGGTTTATTCACTGACGCCAGAGTCAGGAATAAAAATACCGGTTTAAATTTATATTATTTTTATTCGTTGTATTTTATTTTATTTAGCTAGAAATATAAAAAATATTTGCATTTGTAAAAAAATAAATTTATTATTATTTATTTATTCACTGGCGCCAGAGTCGGGAATAAAATAAAATATTGATCTAATTTATTTTATAGCTACGTAATATTTACCAACGCCAGAGTTGGAAATATTCGTAGTTGAATATTCACTGGCGCCAGAGTCAGGAATATTATAAGCAATTTTTCATAGCATAAACTAATAAACATTTAGCAATTTAAGACGAAACTAGCAATGCAGCCTGCCTTAGGCAGGACGTTTAAGGGGTGATAATATCTTCCCTTTTACGTAACCAGTCCTGAACCATAGAATCTTTGTTGACCAGTTAGGGTTCCTAGTGACCATAATACTAGGTGGCGACTCCTTAAACAAAGACCATTCCCCATTAAAGAACAGGATGCCAGAAATCCGTTCTTTTCCAAAGATTTAATTTATTTTTAAGGTCGTCGCGATGTCCGGGTGTGACAATAATGGGTGACCTACCCAAGTGGAAAGAATATGAAAAATGGTCTCGTTGTGATGGGTACCTACCCAGATGGAAGATGGAAAAAATGTGAAGTGCGGTCTCATTGTTATGGGTGACTTACCCAAAGAAAAAGGAAAGAGTGATCTCATTGTAATGGGTGACCTACCCAAGTGGAAGAATGACCTCATTGTAATGGGTGACCTACCCAGGTAAATAAAACATGGAGAATTAGTCGCGTTGTAATGGGTGACCTACCCAGAAAAATGTTGGCGAGGGCTCAAAGGTGCACTCAAAAGAAGGTAAGGTTATAAAACGCACTACCTGAGAAGTGAGGGCTCAACGGCGCACTCGAAATGAGGTAGGGTTAGAAAACGCACTACCCGAGATGTGAAGGCTCAAAGGCACACTCAAAAGGAAATGAGGGCTCAAAGGCGCACTCAAAATAAGGTAGGGTTAGAAAACACACTACCCGAATGGTGGTGGCTCAAAGGCGCACTCAGAATAAGGTAGGGTTAGAAAACACACTACCTAAATGATGGTGATGAAACACCGATTTGACAATGTTGAAAGCAATGCATTATGGTCAATATGCATGTATACTTACCTGAGAAATATAGGTCCCCATTTCTTCATGGTGTCTTTCTTTTCTTAAAAGTTGGAGTGTTGGCAGTGAACTTCGATGGCTTTTTTGCTCTTGTTTACTCGAGTCATCTCTTATGATCTTGACCCTTAGGAAAGACTTGATATCATCATACTTCTTTATCCTCCATCCTTTATCTCAAGGGTTGCCAACTTTGCCTGGCATTTTTCTTAGAAAGGGAATCATGGAGCCAGCCCTACCAGGTGTTTTTTATTGCCCCCTAGCTTGATCATGCCCCCAAGTGTTCAATTCAGGTTTGGGGATGAGGCTATGTGAAGGAAGGTTTGACAAGGAGTTGTTTTCATGCAGAATTTTTGGAATTCCAAAACTATTCCAGACACAGAAATCATTTTGACATCGATTCAAAGTAATCTCATTCTGAAGAAATTCAAGTGATTCCTATGGAGAGGTTATAAAAATGATGAAAACTTTTTGTTTTGCTTTTGGTGAAAAACATGAAGTCATATTTGGTTGGTCAAAATGGTTCAAGATTTAATATGAGAGTTTCAAAAAACTAGTCTTGAAAGCATTCATTTTATTTGCATGAATAATGATTTGGTTCGCATGAGAAAGTAATGCCTACCGATCCAAATTGCTTGCCTTTGATCAGAAAGGGCTTGATTAGGCACGTAATGTAGGCTTGGGCTATTGGTTATGAAGAAAAAAGATATTTACAAGCTCAAAAAGTGTTTAACGGATTTCAGGACTAAGAATCACTTGTGCTTGTTTCTTGACCTTTTGTCATTTGAATGTCTTTTGAAAATTGTCTATCGTGCCCCCTAACGATGGGCTTGGGCTCTTTCGCTTTGCTTTTGTATTCTTCATATGGTTTTGAGCATCATCATATTGTTTTTTTTTATGCTCAAAACTTTTGATCCTTTGGATTTTTCTTCATGCCCCCTAGATTTGTTCAGGCACCTTTGATGATTGAGAATTTTTTTTTATGCCCCTCAGTGTTGCTTCGACACTTTCAATCATTGAGTTTTTTTTTTATATATGTCTCTTGCACTTGCCCCCAGTGTGGGGTGTGATCCTAGCCAAGGTTATTTTCTTAAGAAAAGCATTAGGCTCAAAAGGGGACTGCAAATGATATATTTTAGCCTCGTGAAAAGATTATTAAAGATGACCTTTCTTCATTTCAAACTCATGCATTTAGGATCGGTAAGCCTTGCTTTCATGCGAGTATGCAAAGTGATTTCTCATTATTCATTCAAATAAAACTCAACTTTGGAGTCACTTCATGGTGTTTTTTTTTTCGGGTTTTCTATGTGTATGGTTACCTTTCTAAGGAATCATCCGAATTTCCAGAACTTGTTTGTTTGAACAAACACCAATATGATTTCTGTTTTGTACTTAATTTTGAATTCCCAAAAATCCTTGTGAACATGTATGATCATGCATAGCTTTGGAAGAAAAGGGAAACACGCCCAAAGATTCTTGGCACAATGGTTTCATGCTTAAAGGTTATGATAAATGTGTTATTGGCATGAAATAGAAAAAAAAAAAAAGCATGATCAAACAGAGATGGTTATTTTTTGGCAGAACAAGAACAGGCTCCATTCTTCAAATGTGGTGCAATTCCCCTTCGGATTATGTTGAGGCTCTTGACCATGTTTGCCCCCAATTTCTTCGGGTTGAGTCATTGTTGGGTTTCGAACAAAGATGATAGTTCGGTTGGAAAGAACTTCCCCATAGTTATTTCTAAGTATTTGCTCGAGTAAGCCAAAGGCGAGTCAAGCTTTTGTGCAGAGACTCCAACTCTTCTTGAAAATGGACGCTACGATGAGCATGCTCTTTATCTCCCATGTTTTTCGCTCAAAATTAGGTGTTGTAGACTCGTAGGGGACCTACTTTTCATCCTGGTGCATGCATGACAAATGTATGAATATGTAATCTATATGATGAACTCGCCCTTCGAGGGTGACATATGATCGTAACTCTTGCATGATGAAACAAGAATCTTGATTCTTGCCCGAACTCTACAATGAAAATTTTCGGAGTGACGGTCATTTTGTCACCCACAAGTCTTGAGTTCAAGATGCTTCAAGAAGGGTTCGCCCGGATGTAAATAAATGATAGCACATACAACTTAAGGACAAGTTTTATTCCTTATGTGAACATGGGTAGGTTTTCTACCTGGTCTCAAAAGGGTCTCATATCTGCCCAGTGACGATATTCGTAAAGACAGAATAGGGGCTTTGCAAGAAATAGTTAAGGCACGTATACCCACCATTACTAAGCAGACACTCAGATATGAGTTGGTTTTTCACGCATCTGAACCCTGACCAATAGTCATAGGGCAGACCGCTAATTCACCACTTAACTTAGAAGCTTGTGTGTGCTTTCAAAAATAAATACAAGTGTTGCATGAGACAATTCGATAAAATGCATGGAAAAAAATATTAACAAAAAGATAAAAATGCAAAAAATTAAACACATCAAATACACAAAGCTTAGTCTAATATTGTCAGAAACAGTACCTTTCCCAGTGGAGTCGCCATTCTGTCGCACGTCACCCGCGCGGCATTGGCTGGCGATTTTTTCTGTTATGCATTTGCTTTGTTCTTGGGAGTCGCCACCTAGTAATTTATTGAAGGCTACTAGAAAACCGGATGTAATGGTCTTGTTAGAGATTCGCGGGTAAGGGACTGGTTGTGATTGGGAAGGTATTAGCACCTCTAACGCACCCTACCTAAGATAAGCTGCTTCGTGGCTTTGATGTGTTAAAGAAGTTTTAATAATTGTCTTTTCATCGGATGCTAGAAATACAACTTACGTATAAGTTAATAATTCTTGACCGCGATCCAATCAAAATATTAAATTCTTCTTTATTCTCTGCAATTTTATCATAAATAAAAAAAACATCCATAAAACAAATACAAATACACACATACACTTTCACTATATTTCTTTTCTTTTCTTTTTGTTTTTTTTCTTTTTTTTGTTACATCAACACTACAAACAATAAAAATTCAAAACTAAACAAAAAAAATTACATGAAACAATTTAAAATTTGCAAAATAGCCCCTAAAAACTCCAGGAATTGAAGGGGAGTCCTTCAGGACCACAAAAACAACGGCGGCGCATCGTCTCCACGTGCCACGCTACTGGCGGAGCATGGGTTCACGCGCCGCCTCCGGAAAGCTGGAAAAACATGTGGATGCTTCTCCCTCCTCCCTTTCCTCGCCGGCAGTGACCTGCAACAAACAAAAAGAACGCACATGACAGTTGATTTTACTTTGTTTTCTATTTTTTTAGATCTACATTTCTCCCTTCTCCTTCTTCGAGTCTGCTTCACTGCGGGTCAGTTTGTTATGGGTTTCGTCTTCTTCTCCTCTGCTTCGGGTGGCAAATCGGGCGATGGTGTTGTGGCTGACGTTGTGGATGGTGCTGATGGCTCTGTGGGTGCTGCTGATTTGGTCGTTTGCTGTTGAGAAGACTGAAGAAGAAGATGCTGCCGAGAAGGGGCTTCGATGTTGATGGGTCTGTGGGTGCTGGAGGAACGACTGCTGTTGGTCGGTGTGCACGGCTGCTGAGGAAGGGAAGACCTACTGACCAAAAAGGAGACCGTGGATTTAAGGAGATAAGGAACGACTCTGCCCGTTCTCTGGTCGGTGGAGATGAGGTTGTTCTGTGGTGCTGCTTGTGGTCGGTTGAAGATGAGAGAGCTTGGTTTGTCAGATGTGGGCAGAAGCTGCCACTGTTGGAGGTTGGCTGGAGGAGAGAAGGTTGGGTCGGTCGAGAGGAAGGTCTGTGTGCAGAGGGTAATGGCTGTGGTTTGGAGATGAGAGGCTGTGAACATGGAAGATGAAAATCAAAAGGGAAGGGCTCTGTGTTATTGGCTGGCAAAGGAAAAGAAGAAGGGGGAACGGTGTGGAGGCTGAGTGGAGCAGATGAAGATGGTCGGGGGTCCTTGGCTCTGTTCTGGGAGAGCAACCACCAAGGACCCCGGGTGACGGTGTGGAGAAAAATTCCAAGCCGGGGGAGGCGGCGGCCTTGGTTTTTTTGAAAAAAAGATAGGTTTAGGTTTAGGTTTTTTTGTGTTTTTCTTAAATGTCCAAAATTAACCCCCTTGTGAAAGTGTTGGAAACTCTTATTTATAAGCAAATATGTTGCTAGGTCTCCAACTTGGTCCCTCAACTTCTTCTTTTTTGTAAATTTTGATTTTTCTTATTTTTTTTGGATTTTTCTGAAAACAAACAATATCAACATCGACTCAATGAGGAAAATCAATGATTTTAAAAATAACGCGTTAAAAGTCGAACGCGTTCCCAAGATCTTTGAAAATTTAAATTCTTTTGAGACGATGCTAAAATGACAAAAATATATTAAAAACATATTTTTTGGATTTTCATTGTTTTTCTCTATTTTTGGATTTTTCTGAAAATTTATCAAAACATTGGTCAAAAATTGGGTAGCAACAATTATCTTCATCTTTTCCAATATATTGGAAAGCCTTTCTTTTCTTCTCAGTTACTTCTTGATTTTTCACCAGAACATTCAAAATTATCTTCTTTACATCTTCTGGTACATGCTGACACGGCTCAACATCCTTTCGAGTGCAAGCCAAATGATGCTTGAAACGATAAATGCCACCAATAATTTTCTGACAAAACTTGCACTGCACTCTTTTTGAATTCTTGTCAACATCTATACCATATTACCATCCCACGTCAAGTCTATTGCCACTTGTAGTTTTTTTAGATGCCATGTATCCTACAATTCAAGAATAATTTGTTTCTTGCATTTCAATCATTTGTTTAAGAATTACAAATATGCATGTTGGACATAATTAAGATTATACATTCACACACCACTCTTATGGGGAAAATTCAAGCAATCTGAACAGTAGAAAATAAAAGTTCAAGTATAAGCGTGCCTAGACAAGCCTAAAGGTTATATATCACTAGGTAGATCAGGACAGTGATTAAGAAGTTTCCAAAGCCAACAACTCCATGTATCAAGATCACGCTAAAAATGGTAGTGGAATGGGTGCACGTTTGCATGATTTGGCAGAACAAAGGAATAAGGAAGCTAAAGTAGACCAATTGTGTTACTTAAAATGATTGTTCATCACATTTAACTGATTGATATACTGGCAAAAAAGCTTAATGAAATGCCTCAATCACTGAAACAAAAACTAGTGTAGTAATCATCAACTAGTAGCATCTAGGTTATATCTTGGACATGATTCTAACAGGGAAATATGAAAGAACAAGTGCAATGCCAAAGCATGCAAATGGTTACACTCTCTCTCCTGAAAAAAGGAAAACAGAATACACTCAATACAGTGCAAACCAAATATCACTAAATCAAAGCCTTGCAGGATGATATCATTTGAGAGATGCAGTCCACATTAAATTGCTTTCATTTTGTTTGCCAGTTTTCTTCTACCATTCAGATTCTAACTGGAGATCATTTGGAGTGCTTAATTCAAGCTCAAAACCTTTAGACATCGGTGAATTAACATTTTACTGCAAAAGGCATTCCAAGACGACATATCCAGTAATACACAAAAAGCCTAAATAAATTAAATGCAAAAGGCATTCCAAACAGGTGCATCAATTGCCCTAAAGTTTGCTGTTTTTAGATTTATAGAATACCTACAATCCTGGAAATTGGAATGCTTCGTTGCTTCCTTGCTTCGCTGAATCGTTGTCTATGCAGATTGCAGAATTACAGAATCTGCAACACCAAAGCAAGCAAGATCAAACAGAGCATAGGTGAACATTAAAAGAAATCACAACACACAGCAGTAAACCATTGTTAGAAAGCTTCACAGAAGATAAACAAAGCTGCACACGAAATTACTAGCAGCAGTGCAGCACCACTCCCCCTTCGAAAAAATACCTAGAAGCAAACCACTTAATTGTAGAATACCCAGAAGATAAACAGTGAATTTCACAGCATACCCAAATCATTTTTGTCTCTAATCACCACCATTAGACAGAAAAAAAAAAAAACAAAGCTTGGGATTGGAAATCAATTCTTACCTTCGTCTCGCCAAGAACGCTCTGGATTGGGGGGAAAGTGATTTCTTAATTTGCTGGGAAAAGGGAAAAGAGGAAGGGAGTCAGGGAGAGTGTGAGACAGGGAGGGGATAATTGGACGAAGTCTGGAGTCAGGGAGAGTGTGAGATAGGGAGGGGACAATTCGGCGAAGTCTGGACTTTGGAGTCAGGGAGAGTGTGAGACAGGGACAAAGTCACAGGTGGGGTGAGGGTGGTCGGGTGGGAATTGGGAAAGAAAAGAGATTAGTGCAGCACTGAGTCAAAATGTTTTGCATTTCTAATTTTGCATTCGGTGACATTTTGGTTAACTCGTGAAAACATAACATTTTTTATGTTTTTTGTGAGTTTACCGGTTTTATACGATTTTAACTCGGGTTTATGTGATTTTACTGATTTTTTATTTTTGCCTCTGTTTCTACACGTTTTATGAGTTTTAACTCATAAAATCGTACGATTTTACGAGTTAAAATACGATTTTACGAGTTAAAATGCATTTTTAACAACCATGACTAGGAGTGTCACGCCTAGTCTTGTAAGCATGTAGAACCCATGTTGGAGACACACTTAGCCTCTTAGGCATGTCGCGGATGGTGGGCTCTTAAACTTTCATGCCTAAGCCTGGCTAGGTGTATGCCTAGCATGAATTTGGTTACCATGCCTAAATCCACCAAACTTGATAGAAGTTGGGCTAAAGTGTCATCCTAGCCCAAATGAATTTTTTTTTTTGTACCTATTGAAATTTTGTTTTATGTTTTTTTAGAGTTGTTTTAAGCCATTAAATTTGTCTCCATCACCCTCTATGTTAATTACGTACCACGAGGTCACAGGTCCCAATCTATGTACTGTAAAATAATCTGCACCCTTAACGTGGAATTTCATGATTAATTTCTTCAAAATTGAATGGTCATGGGCAAAACTTTAATAACCATATCCTCTAAAGAAAAACTTCACTACATTAATCCAACAACTGACTTGTGACCCCGAATAAATTACTCTGAAAAATAACAAATATATGAGCCATTTCGTGTTATATATACCGATTATGTATTTTGTTAATCAAATTTATTGATCATGCATCTAATTGATAATTAAGAACAATTTAAATAATAGGTCGGTTATTATCAAATTCAAACCCAATAAAAATGCACACATAGATACAAATTTTACATAGATCAGTTAAATATATAGCTGGAATACAAAGAGATAAAAAAAAAAATCTCTATCAATTTATAGAAAATTTCAACCTTATTCTCAGTGCATCCAAATATTCTTGTAGCACATGATCTCGCATGCTGAAATGTTATAGTGCATTCACGCAATAGGACAAAATGGAATACTACATTATATATAGAAGCAATAGTACCACACTCAACAGTATCCCGAAAAGGCCCCATGTATTTATATCAGAATTTAGCAGTATAAGCCATACCCCATGTATTTGAACTAAGCAAATAGTATTTAAATCCATACTATGGTCAATGCTCAGGCATGCATTTTTTAATACAAGATCTTCCAGGAAACTACAACACCCTTTCGCAGCATAGCAGCAATTTCGACATCAAATTACAGTGTCACAGTTTTGTTGACCGAGTTCTGACTAGAAAATGCCCTTCAACTACACTAATGTGATTCCATAATTGATTGTTTTTCTCTATAGATGATTTTTAAGAAAGGTGTACGAAGTCAGAACAGTTCTAGGACATGATTCATTTCCAGTAAGAAATCAAAACGGCAAAATATGGGTCATAATTTTCTCAGTGATGCGAAGACCATGCTTTTGTTGTTGTACTTTTCCATTGCCAACCTTCTTAATCTTGCTTATGCTGATCCACCCTACAGTTTTTGCTCAAGCACATCTCCATATGCAGCTAACAGTCCATTTCAAAACAATCTCAAGTCCCTCATGTCTTATCTTGCCTCAAATGCTTCTGTGTCGAATCAATATCATGCCTATGCTGGAAATGACCCTGATAGAGTCTATGCTCATTATATGTGCTACAACTACATAACATTTGAAAAGTGCAGTGCCTGCATTGATGCAGCATCACAAGATATCATGCAACTCTGTCCAAACATAAGAGATGCAGCTGTATGGGAGGAGCTGTGCCAGTTGCGCTTCTCGAATCAAAATTTCTTAGGCCTGCTTGATTTCTCAGGAAACATTCCTTTATCAAATAGAAAGACGATTAAAAATCCGGAACAGTTAGTATCAGCAGTGAACGAAAATTTCAGTAACCTTACCAAGAAGGCTGCTTTTGTTCCTGCGCGGAACATGTATGCTACGCGAAAATTAACCTTATCGGATATAGACACCCTTTATGCTCTGGGGCAGTGCAGTACAGATTTGTCATCTCACGATTGTAACACTTGCCTTCAGGTTGCCATACAAAATATTTCAACTTGCTGCTATATCAGTCGAGGGGCACGGCTTCTTAGCCGGAGTTGCTATTTTAGGTATGAGTTATACCCATTCTATGAAGGCACAGCTGATTCGGGTAAGCATGTATATTTTCAATATATTACAAACAAATCATACAAAATTTGCTTCTCCAATCTAAGATAGTTCAATGTTTTTTTTTAGTGTATAATTTTCCTGTAGGGGAGACATTGACGACTTTGAAGATTGTCCTTGGAACTTGTATACCAGTAGTTGTTCTTGCATTTCTCACTGCATCGTGTATCATCTACTTTCGGCGAATAAGCAGAAAAGAAACAGGTTAATCCATTTAACTGATTGGCTCGCCACAAAAATTGGTAAATTCTGACATGCTAATTACAAAGAACTGTTTTGTCATTTGCAGATGAGGAAAAAGGTCACCATGCTTTCTTACAGGAACTGAGAAAATCTAGCGAATCGACTTTCGCAGAAGGTAATAAGGTGAGTTCTGAGGAATTACCTTGGATGATGGACCTGAGTGTTATAAGAGCTGCGACAGATAACTTCTCTGTTTCAAACAAGCTTGGACAGGGAGGATTTGGCCCTGTTTACAAGGTAAGCAATACTTCAGCATTATTCTTTATGTGTCTTCAAAGGATTTTAGATTGTTAAATTAAAAAATTGCGTACTTAAATACAACATTGAAAAAATGACATCGTGTGTTCTATGGTTTTTAAGGGGATTCTAAGCGATGGAAGCGAAGTTGCAGTGAAGAGATTATCAAGAAGTTCGGAGCAGGGCGAAAAGGAATTCAAAAATGAAGTTCTATTAATAATGAAACTTCAGCACAAAAATCTTATCAGGCTGCTTGGTTTTTGTGTTGAAGGAGAGGAAAAGCTCCTCGTCTATGAATTCATGCCTAACAGCAGCCTTGCTGTTTTTCTTTTTGGTTAGTTGTATATTTCCTTTATGGTTTTAGTAATTATGTTTTAAATTTGAATCTTGTGTTCGCCAATATTTAAAAGTATGAATATGCTTAGCTATTTTTCTTTTTTTCTTTTTTTTAATATTGAAGATTAGGGTTCTGTTTGATTGCTAATGTTCAAGTATTAATATTAGCTCTTACAAATTAATTTTAATTATTTTTAAATTTTTATTAATAGAAAAGTCATAAATATAGTTTTTTTGGAATAATTTTTCTATGAAACATTTATTGGAAAATTAAGTCAAAATTTTGATTTAAACAGAAGTTAAAATTTTTTATTTCCAACTTATGAAATTGTTTTTGCTTGAGGTCACTTTTACCAATTACATTTCCAATTTAAAGTCATTTTAACTCATTTCTATTATAACTTAATTATATAAAAAATAATTTTTATAAATAAGGTCCGATGTATTCTAAATATCATTTTATTTTGCTTTTGATTTGATGGTAGATCCTACAAAACGAGCGAAACTTGATTGGAGCAGTAGAATTGATATTATAAATGGAATTGCAAAGGGAATGCTTTATCTTCACGAGGATTCTAGGCTTAGAATCATTCATCGAGACCTAAAAGCTTCTAATGTATTGTTAGACAATGAGATGAATCCGAAGATTTCTGACTTCGGAATGGCAAGGATTTTTTCAAGCAATGAAGACGAAGCCAAGACTGCTCGAATAGTAGGAACATAGTAAGTGCTCTTTCACTTTGAAATCTTTTTCTCATAATTGCCTAAAAATATGAAAAACTTCAAACTAGTAAAAACTTTAAACTAGTCTTAACAATATTCTTAATTGGTCCCTTAAGGATTAAGTTTCAAAATAATTTTAAAAAAATTAAACCATCTTCTTCACTATAAAATTAATCATCACTATAACCGAGAATAGTGAATACTATAGCGATTCATTGAAGAATTTTAATTGAGATATAAGTTGTTAGTTGCAAACTAATGATGGTAAGAAAAAAAAAACTTTTATTGAGTTTAAGCTTTTTTTTGGTGGTTTTAATGGATTTGTATTTATTATTATTTTTTTTAGCTTGGGTTTGATTTGAGATTTGTATCAATCAAGGAAAATCCCAGTAAAGATTCTTTGATGTTAAAGTTAGAAAACACAAAAATAAATATAGTATATAGATAGAGAAAATATAGAAGTAGCTAGAGTGTGTTTAAATGATTGTGTGTGAAAATGATCTGTTGTTTTTTGAAAAATATTGTTCTTTATACCTGATGATCCATGGATATTTATATATCTTCAAGCAATATGAACCCTATTGTAAAACTATCATGAAAATAGGGTTGCAAACCCTCTCATAAAAGCAATCATGATAAACTATTTATTTTATTATGAATCACCACACAATTATCCTAGAATGGTTGAAGTTTGTGCCATCCTATTAATTATGAAAGATGAAGCCATCAATTCTTTAAATTCCAAGTGTCACTGTAATGATAACATGTAAGATGAGGATTCAAGTGTGAACCCATATTAATAAAAGAATAAAGATAGTGACATTTTAGGGGTATGACTTGACTTTCACAAAAATAAATATAACCAAACTAATTTTTTTATTTTGGATTAATTATATTTTTTTTTCTTTTTCTTTAGGCCAAAGGCATCGTGTTTGGTTGGTTAGGTCTTCTTCTCTCTCTTTTCTTTACTTGTTTTTTTCCTTTTAGACCTAGTTAGGCCCTTCCTTTTCCTTTATTTTTCCCCCTTTTTTTCCTCTTTTTTTTAAGTCTAGTTAGGCTGACGATTTGGGTCTAGTTGAGCCTTCTTTCATCTTTCTTTATTTCTTTTCAATCTTATTCTTTTCTTTTATTTCCTTACTTTCCTTAGGCTTGATTAGCCCTTCCATCTCAATTTTTTTTCTATCTTTCTTCTCTTTCTTTCTTTCTCTTTTCATCCTCCCTTGTGATTGGTTGGATTGAGGGTTTAGGCTTGATTAGGACCATCCTTATTTTCTTTTTCTTTCTTTCTTTTTTCTTTCATTAGGTCTGATTAAGCTGACGGTTTAGTTCTAGTTAGGCCCTTCCTTCTTATTTGTTTTATCTCTCTCTTTTTATCTTTCTCTTTATCTCTTTTTTCCTCGTGCCAGGTTAGGCTGAAGACTAAAGCCCTCTTAGGCCTTTCTCTTTTTTTTTCTTATCCTTCCCTTCTTTTTCTTCCATTGGGATTAGTCACACCAAATATTTGCCAATTAGGCTTTCTTTCTCCTTTTCTTCTTTCTTATTTCTTCTTCATCTCTTTTTTTCTTTTAGCTTTGTTGGCTAGTTTTATCTTAACCCAATTTTAGGCTTGGGTGGGATTGTGTATTTTGACCCAATCAGTTGCCCCTATTCATTGAAAAGACATGGATATATTTTTAAGATTTTACTAAAAGGCATTTTTCATTCAAAATAAGAGACATATTCAAGATAGAAAGAGAAACTCAAGTAAAGCATGAAAAAATGGTGAAGAGGATAAAGAAATTTTAAAAGGTAGAAAGCTTTTATGATAATGAAGAAGAGGAGGTATATGTTCAAAATGATAGGAAAAACGTTGCACATGTTC